>WNFS01000277.1_pt1 | contig 37260 bp, 30 predicted proteins | sample 5400141 | NCBI WGS metagenome assembly WNFS01 (sample SAMN13153358, study PRJNA577476) | soil metagenome | isolation source: 60 cm saprolite under Madrone tree | place: USA:California | collected 2016-06-14
CGGAAATGCTCAAATCACGCCTCGATGTGACTTTTTCCATGGTGTGGGTGTTGATCATTTCAAACTTCATCGTTGCGGCGTTGTGCTTCCTTATATTGAATCACTTGGCCGCATTAACCTTCGTCCGAGGCTCGCTGTTTATTCCCTTTCTGTTGTTCCTCGTTTTTATCGGCTCTTTTACGGCGAACAATGACCTTCTCGATATCGTTGTAACTTTGATTTTCGGCTTCACCGGCTACTTTATGCTCAAGTTCGGCTGGCCGAGGCCGCCCCTTGTATTGGGACTCACGCTGGGAAAGATCGCAGAAAATTACCTGTGGATTTCCACGGCCGCGTACGGGGCGAAGTGGTTGGTGTTTCCAAGCGTTCTCATTCTCATTGCTATTACTGTCGTCACAATTGCCTATCCGACAATAAAAGAGCGCATGGGTAAGGCCAAGTACGAGCGGCCCGAAGACGCAGTGTAGGCGCGCGTCGTCCTGACGCGCGGTTCCAAGTTCCGGGTTTGGAGTTTCGCGTTCATGCGGGGAACTTGCTAACGCATTAAGCGGTGCGTCCCTCTTCGTTATCAACTGCTCAATTCCGGCAACCATTATCGACTATAGTTTCCGGTCAACTTGAGACTGGAACGCGAAACGCGGAACTGCTTCGCAGTGGTTGACAGCCCATACCTTTAGGTGGGATAAGCAAAATAAAATTGAGGAGGAGGCTCACCGCTATGGCTCATGATTTAGTAATCCGAAATGGACTAGTGATCGACGGCACTGGAAGCGCAGGATTCGAAGCTGACGTCGCCGTGGATGGCGAGAACATCGCCGCCATCGGCAGAAACCTAGGACCCGGCAAAAAAGAGATCAATGCTAAGGGACATGTGGTGGCACCGGGTTTCATCGATTCTCACACACACATGGACGCCTTCGTCGTCCAATACCCCAACGGCAACCCGGTCGTAAATTACGGTGTTACAACTATCATCATCGGTGACTGCGGCGCTTCTTGCGCGCCGGTGCCACAGAAGGCAGAGCCGCGGCAGGTCTTGGTGCAATACTTGCGGCGCGTCCTGGATAAATATGTCGACGATAAGGATTGGCGATGGAACACCTTCGGGGAATACCTGGACTATATTGAAGGCAAAATCGCCATCAACGTCGCTCCGCTAATGCCTCACTCCCCTGTCCGGCTGACGGTGATGGGCGAGGCCGCCTATGCACGAGAGGCCAATCCCGAGGAATTAGACGCGATGAAGAAGATGGTGCGCGAAGGGATGGAGTTAGGCGCCATCGGCTTCTCTACGAGTCCCCGCGGCGGCCCGGCGATCCATGCCGGCACACCGAGCACTTTTGCCACGCACGACGAGATCGTCGAGTTAGCTAACGTGGCTGCGGAATTCAAGGGCTGCTTTCAATTCAACGGCTTTCAGATGATGCTCCAGCCGGAATCCGGGGTTCCCGCGATGTTGGAAAGAATTCACACCTTGCAGATCGGCAATGAGTTCCGCCAGCGTCCTGGCGAGAAAGCGAATGCTTCCAAGGCAATCAGCTTCATGGCAGAAGCGCAGAAGCGCGGCCAGGACATCTACGGAGTAGTCATTCCCTACACACATATTCGACGCTTTACCATCGATGATTGTTTCTTCTTGAACGGCTTGCCGTCCTGGGAAGCGATCAAAGGATCCAGCGATCTGCGTAGCCAGCTGCAGAACAAGGACATTCGAAGGAAACTGGAGCAAGAGCGGATCGCCGCCGCCGGCAAGCCGGAGTTCCCCGAATGGCATGGCTGGGATCGGGTGGTGTTTGAGCACATAGAAAAGCCGGAGCTAAAAAAGCTCGAATCGAAGAACGCCGAAGAAATCGCGCGCATCACGGAGAAAGCTCCGGTGGACGCTTTCTTTGATACTTGGCTGGAGGATGATCTTCAATCGCGCTGCGTTTATTACGGCCTAGCGAACGCCCATAGGGAGCTTCTGGGAGAGATGATCAAGTCCGACACGGGCCTTATCGGAACCGACGTGGGTGCTCACCTGGATCGCTTCTTCTGGCACGGTGCGCCGACCAAGGTGCTGGGCTATTGGCGCCGCGAGAAAAACCTTTTCGGCCTCGAAGAAGCGGTGCATAAAGTGACGGGGTTCCCCGCCCAGAGACTAAGACTGAACCGCGGTTTATTGAAGGAAGGCATGCCGGCGGACATCACAGTCTTCGATGCCGATAAGATCGACGATCTGGTTAGTAAGAAGCTGCCCGACGTCATCGACGCACAGGAAGTCAAAAGGCATCCTCCGGGAATGAAAGCCGTGGCCGTCAATGGCAAGATCGTGGTCGAAGATGGTCAGTGCCATGACGTCTTTCCTGGAAAAGTACGTCGGCAACAGCTTTGTAAGGCCAACTAGCAGTCAGAACGTTTGCTACGTTCGCTTCATTCCATTTCTTCTTCTCACTTCACTTTAACCCTCTCCCTGCCAGGGAGAGGGAAGAGTGAGGGTCAAAAAGCGCGTTGATAGATAAAATGGGAAAAAACAACGTCTAATGCGCTGGCATTAGACAAGAAGGACTTAGATTAAAATGAGGATTTGTGCCATCGATATTCACCATCACTACGTGCCCAACAGCCTCTTGGAAGAAGCCAAAAATCATGGCAAAGCGCTGGGCGTAGAGTTCACGGACACCGACGGTCAAAAGGCCTTGTCCTTTGCCGGTAGTCCCAAATTTGTGCTTCAGCGTGAGCTCTCCGTCATCGACGAACGACTCAAGATGATGCAGGAGTCGAAGTTGGCCATTGCTGCTTTGGAAGCTCATACGGCCACTCTGGGTTACCGTCTCACCGGCGAGCAGGGCGAGAGCTGGTGTCGCGTCTATAACGAAGGGATTAAGGAGCTTGCCACGCGCCATCCCGATCGTTTCGTCGGGATCGCCTCCGTGCCGCTGCAGGATCCCGCGCGTGCCGCGAAGGTCCTCGAATCCGCTGTGCGTGATCTCAAACTAAACGGCGGCTATATCGGCACCAACGTCAACGGCAATTACTATAACAGCACGGATTTCGATCCTTTCTGGGCAAAGGCGCAGGAACTGGACGCATTGATCGTCATGCATCCTGAAGACGTCGCAGGCTCTGAAAAGATGGGTCCCTATGGACTGAGGCTTATCTGCGGTAATCCCGCCGACAGCGCCCTTTCTCTCGGCTTCATGACCTACAGCGGAGTTTTCGACCGCTTTCCAAATCTGAAGCTCTGCGTGCTACATGGAGGCGGCTTCTTCCCGTATCACCTGGGCCGATTTGATCAAGGTTGGGCCGTGCGCAGCGGCCCACGCGCACCGCAGGCGAAAAAACCGCCCAGCGGCTATTTGAAGAACATTTATTACGACGACATGATCTACCGCGTGGATACGATCGACTACCTGCGCCGGCTCGCCGGCCCGGACCACATTATGGTCGGAACTGACTATCCGTTTGCGCTAGGCGACTGGAAGGCGGTCGAAAAGATCGAGGCGTTGGATTGCCCGGACTCCGAGAAAGAACTGATGTTGGAAGGTAACGCCAAGCGGTTGTTGAAGCTGTAGCAGGCTACTGAAAAAGACTCATCGTAATATTTGAGGATCGAAGATAGAGAATAGAAGATTGCGATTCTCGATCCTCCATTATCAATTCTCGATCTTGCGAACCGGCGCGCCTTGCCTCTGAGATCTTTTTGAGCAGCCTGCTGCGTGCTTTGCCCACAGCTGCTGCTTATTCGCTTTTCCGAAAGTCGACTAATTGCCGGCGCGGCTCGCCTTCCAGCTTCCACCCGAGCCGTTTCCCTCCATGACGTTGCCGTTTACCCGGCCCGTGTATTGGTTACCTCCCGCAGTGAAACTGATTTGATCACCGCTCAGCTTGCCGTTGGTGATGGATGTGGAAGCATTGCCGGATTTGAGCGTACCGGAAACCATTTGGAACATTTGCTTTAGCGCAAGCTCTCCTTGTGGCATTTGCCATGTCCCTTCTACCTTTGCCGGCACGATCCAGAGATAGGCCGTGCACCATGAACCGCAGTCATTGCCCGCGTTAGCGGTCTCGTCCGCTTTCCATTCTCCCATCGTAAAAGAGTTCGACACGACACGAGTGCCCGGCTTCATGTCGAGAATCTTCGGCCGCAGCCGAATATTGATATCCGGCAGCAAAAACAGGGTGATCACCGTGGCGTCCGAGAAATCGCTCTCGAACAGATCGGCATTCACAAAACTGGCTTTATCGCTGACGCCTTCTTTGGCGGCGTTGCGCTTCGATAGCTCCACCATATCCGGATTATATTCGATCCCGCGCGCCTTGGCGCCGCGCTTCGCGGCGGTAATCACCGTACGGCCGTCACCGGAACCGAGATCCATCACGTAATCTTTCGGCGTGACCTTTGCCATGTCGAGCATTTTGTCCACCAACGCTTGCGGCGTCGGTACCCAGATCACATCTTTGCCTTGCTGGCCGACCTGCGGCTGGAATTCGTCTTTCGCCGGCTGCGCTTGCCCGTAAGCACTTGCGGCAATCACAGACAGAAGTAAAACCAACAACAACTGGCGCCTATGGTGCGGTAGATTCATGCTGATTCTCCGTTAGTTGAAATTTAGGACCTATTCCATGTGTCTCATGGGCTTGAGAAAATGTCCAGTACGACTCCCGGTGTAGATGACGGTTCATTTAGGAAAGTGCTCCGGAGGGCAATCTGAGCTCGTCATTGATTCGCCGGTTCTTTCGGTGATAGAGAAACCATTGCGAAGTGAAGCTCCGTTACACGCGCCCTACCCGTTCCAACAAGCAACATTCTAAGGAGGAAAAAAAGAATGCGGCAACGATCCGACTACCCGACCTTTTCCGATAAGGAGATGGCAAGACGTCACCAAGCCATTCAAACTCTCATGGACCAGGAAGGACTGGATGCGCTTTTGGTTTACGGCACCGGGCGCTATTCCTCCGACGTCTATTGGCTGACCGATTGGCCCTGCAGCCGCGAGGCTTACGTGCTCTTTCAGAACGGCCAAGAGCCGGTTGTTCTCATGCAGCTCTTCAATCATTTCCCCATGGCTCATGTGATGTCGATCGTCAAGGATGTGCGCTGGGCGGGAGCCAACACCGGTAACAGCGTCGTCGACTTGATTCGCGAACGCGCCTTGGATTCAAAAAAGATCGGTTTGGTGGGTGCGGTTCCTTATCAACATTACAACAGACTGCATGATAAATTCCCCAACGCTAGTTTCGTTGACTTGGGCGGCAAGATTAGGGCGATGCGGACGGTCAGAAGTCCCGAGGAGATCGACCGCATCCGCTTGGCATCGAAACTCACGGACCAATCCATACAAGCGCTGGCCCAAGGACTAAAAGCAGGCCTACGCGAAGATGAAATTCCCGCCATCATTGAACCCGTCTATCTCAAGCAAGGCGGTTATGCGGGAATCCACTTCATGAGCAGTATGCCAATGCGTAACCCAGATTTTCCCGTGCCCTCACAGTTCCATTCCAGCCGAAAGCTGCAAAAGGGCGATTGTTTAATCACCGAGATCAGCGGCGCCTACTCAGGCTATAGCGGCCAAATCCACCGGACTTTTTCCATCGGCGAAGGACCGACGCCGCAATGGAGACAAATGCACGACGCCGCCGTGGAAGCTTTTGAAACCCTGGCGCGCGTGATTAAAGACGGAGCAATGACAACCGAAGCCGAAGAAGCGTCGGAGATTATCCACCGGCGGGGCTACAGCATTTACGACGACTTGGTTCATGGCGTAAACCAATACCCGCCTATTTTCCAAACCAAAACCACAAGGCGCCACGATTCCAGGGAAATGATCTTCCGCGAGAACATGGTCATCGTCATTCAACCCAATCTCATGACCCAAGATGAAAAGATGGGACTGCAATTCGGCGAGACCTTGCTGGTTACGAAAAAGGGCTGTGAAAGCTTGAACGCCTATCCGAGGGAATGGGTGACCTGCGATGGCTGAACATTTCATTTGGAGTATTGGGCGTCGAATAGCCTACGCCGCGGCAAGCGCGATCAGTTGAGGCGGGATGAAAGGCAACATGAACTGAGGCGGAAAGAGTACGGAGGTTTACCGCTTTATTTCGCGGATAATCGCGTCCGCAAATTTCGTTGTCGTAGCGGAACCGCCCAGATCGGGCGTCAAACAGTCACCTTTTTCCAAGACGGTCTCAAGGGCAGCAAATATTCGCTTGGCGGCTTTCTTTTCTGAAATGTGGTTTAGCATCATCACGGCCGCCAGAATCATCGCCGTAGGATTGGCGATATTCTTCCCCTTGATATCAGGCGCGCTTCCATGAACGGTTTCGAAAAGCGCATGGCGATCGCCCAAATTGGCGCCGGGGACGACTCCGAGCCCTCCCACTAAACCGGCCGCCAGATCCGAGACGATATCTCCGTAAAGATTTTCCAATAGCAGCACGTCGAGTTTGAGGGGGTCAAGCACGAGCTGCAAACAAGCATTGTCGACGATGAGATCGCCGAAGGCGATGTCGGGGTAATGGACTGCCATCCTTCTCGCGCAGTCGAGAAAAAGTCCGTCCGTGAGTTTCATAATGTTGGCTTTGTGAATCGCCGCGATCTTTTTGCGGCTATGCGCTCGAGCGAAGTCAAAAGCAAACTTTGCGATTCTCGTGGAGGCTTTTTCAGTAATGATTTTCAAACTCTCCATGACGCCCGGCACGACTTCGTGCTCGATGCCGGAATAAAGCCCTTCCGTATTCTCGCGCACGACAACAAGATCCACGTCGTGATAGCGCGCTTTAACCCCCGGTAGATTTTTGATGGGTCGTAGATTCGCGTAGAGATCGAAGGTCTGACGCAGCTCCACATTCACGCTCGCGAAGCCTTCGCCCACCGGTGTCGTCACCGGTCCCTTTAATGCAACTTTGTTCTTTTCGAAGGAGTCCATCAACTCCTGGGGCAGGGTCGAGCCTTTTCTCTTCAAAGCCTCCGCGCCGGCCAGTTGTGTTTCCCACTTCACTTGCACCCCGGCAGCTTTGATGATCTTCAGAGTCGGTTTGGTTACTTCCGGCCCGATACCGTCTCCCGGTATCAACGTTATGGTGTGCTGCATTGCTTCTCCTTCATCAATTCTCGGGCGCATCAGCCGAGGTCATACTCCAGCTTACATCATGGGGCGACGGATAGCAGCTGACCTCCCTCGACAGTGAATGGTGTGGGCCTGCCAGCCGCTCTCGTAACTGGGTGACCGGGACTATCCTTATCTCAAGCCGGACCGGGGCCAAACAATTTCTTCGAGCGCGGAACTTTGCTACCATAGGAAAGAGTAATGGATTTCTCCCGCACGCGCTGGACAAGGAGGATGAAGAATTGGCTGCCGGTCTTCGCGTGGGCGGGCTTGATATTTCTTTTTTCCACAGATCAGTTTTCATCTTCCAACACATCACCCATCGTCGAATCACTCGCTTCCTGGGTCTTGCCCGGCATTTCAAGTCAAGCCGTCGAAATGATTCATGGAGCTGTACGCAAATTCGGACATTGGAGTGAATATTTTGTCTTGGCGACTTTGATCCTGAAGGCGTTGCAGGATGAGACCGGCAAAAAGTGGGACTCACCCCACGTAACCCTTACCTTGGTTTTTGTTTTCCTCTATGCAGCCAGCGATGAATTTCACCAGATTTTCGTTCCGAGTCGAACGGCAAGTGTCGGCGACGTCATCATCGACGTTGTTGGAGGAATTTGTGGAATTCTTTGGATGTACTGGTATTGCAGGGGCACCCTCGACCCGCTGACTTCGCGAATAAGAAAAATTTAAGGGCTGCATCACATCGGCAAGATCGTTAATGAAACTTGACAAGATCGGCGCGACCCGCCACCATAGTGAGAATTTCCTCAACAGACTACTCGCGCAATGGAGAAAACAAAGCATCTATCGCTCGTCGCTTGGAAACTCCCCTTCTTCAAATGCCTAATCCTCTGCGTACTGCTTTCCGCTTGTTCCACTTCGAATGATGTTAAAAGCGGCTCCGCTATGCCGTTCATGCCGTCCGATATGCAAAATATCGGGCGCGATAATTCTGCGCGCTCGATCTCGGCTGGAGAAGCGCTAAGCCGCGGGGTCGCGGCCGTTACCCCAGCGGGAGCCGCCTTGCAAGACGTTTATTATGAGTTCGACAGCACCAATCTCCGCAGTGACGCCGAAGAGACGCTCAAACAAAATGCGGAGTGGATGAAGGCAAACCCTGCCGCCAGGGTTGAGATCGAAGGCCATTGCGATGATATCGGATCCGATGAATATAATTTGGCTTTGGGAGCGAAGCGAGCCCAAATCGCGCAAGATTTTCTTGTTGGTCAAGGAGTGTCCGCGCAGCGATTGGTCACGATCAGCTATGGCAAGGAAGCGCCAGCCTGCTTTGAGCCGAGCGAGGAATGCCGCGTTAAAAACCGCCGCGCCCGGTTTGTCGTTTTTACAGAGCTATCCCCCTCCTACACCAACATCCGCTGACGGCGATCACAGCCATCCGGCGAAATCAGGCGGGTGATTCACAATTTCATCATATCATTCTCAGCGCCATTCCGGCCGAGCGGACGGCAGCTCCCGCGAGCCGGAATCCGGAAATGAATGTAGGGGCGACCGGCCGGTCGCCCCTACTCGTACCCAATCGCGGCGACAATAGGGATAGCCGCCGCCTGTTTGGCCGGCCCGTATCCCGCTATCAGGCAAAGAACGACAGAGGCGATGACCGAGAACACAGCGACGTCGTACGGATAGTAGAATTGAAAAGTCCAACCGGTCAGCACTTTGGTGTTATAGACCACGTGGTGATACGACATGATCGAACCCGCGAATAGGCCCAGCAGGCCTCCGAGTGCACCCATCCAGCCTGCTTCCAAAACGACAATCCCTCGAACTTGAGCTTGGGTCGCGCCGATGGCGCGCAGCACACCGATCTCTCGCGTGCGATCCAAAATCGAAGCCAGGAGCGTGTTGATCACGCTAAAAATCGCGACCACCACGGCGACGATTTCAACGGCATAGTTCACAACGAAGGACTGCTCCATAATACGAACCACCGCCTTTCTCAGCTCGCTATGAGTGCTAATAAAAAGCTGGTACGGTTCTCCATACTGTTCCTTGATATTTTGAATTACGGCCTGCTGGTCCGCGCCCGCTTCCAGCCACAAATCGTAAGCATCGACCAATTCTTCGCGCCAGTATCGCTTGTACAACGCCCGATCGATCAGCACGCTGCCAACGTCGGAAGAGTAATCTACATAAACGCCGAGGATTCTGAACGCAATTCGGCCAGACGGGGTCGCGAGTTCGATCGTATCATTAGCGTCTTTGCCAAATTTGCTCTGGAAGCTCTCGCTGATGATGACTCCTTTGCCTTCGCTCATTTCTTGCAGTGCCTGGGTTCCCTTTCCGCTAGCCATAGGCAGGGTGCGAACGATTGCAGACTCGCGGGCGGAGAAGGACTCGATCAAAATCGGCTTACCCTCATAGCTCGAGCGGATCAAACGATAGAGATCGACGATCTTCACTCCGGGGACAGTTTTGAGTGCGGGCAATAGATCCTCTTTAAGCGGGACATTCCTCGGACCCGCGGTTCGCGCTCCCGAGCTGACGATCAAATCCGCGGTGACCATCTGATCCACCCACGCCAGCAACGAGCCGCGCACGCTGTTCACGAACGCCGCTATGGTGAAGATGGCTGCCAAGCTAATCACCAACGTAGCCACGGTAATACCGGAGCGCAGCGGATTTCGTCGCAAGCTATCGGACGCAAGCCGGGCCCCGACCCAGGACGAGCCGGGCCGTTGTAACGCCCATTGCCAAAACCATCGGACTCCGAAGTCGATGACGAGGGGGCACAAAAAGGCAAGGCCAAGCAAGAAAACCAACATCCCGAGAACCCCCACGCTAAACTGTTGCACGGGCCCGGAGAGGGGAAGCGGCAGAAAAACAATCAGAGGAGAAGCAACCAAGCAGAAGAGACCGAGGCGGGTCGCCCAAGACTTTTTTCCCCGAAACGAAGGATTCCAAGCGGTCTGCCTGGCATTCTCCAGGGGACTCACCCGAATCGCTTCCAATGCGGGATGCAGCGCGGCAAGAACCGCAACGACCAAGCCACTGGCGAGAGCTAGGCCAAGCTCTCGTAAAGTGAAAATCCCGGACGCCAAGTCGACCAGCGAGAAAAGATTCGCAACCGTCTCTCCAACCGCGACGAGCGCAAGCTGCGCCAGCATCCATCCAAACACGCTACCCGCTAAAGAGCCGATCAACGCAAGGATGAGAGCTTCCAGAACAATCAAACGCAGGAGTTCACCGCGCTTCATTCCCAGGCACCGGAGGGTTCCAATCTCGCGCTTTCTCTGGATTACGGAGACGGCTACCGTGTTATAAATAAGAAAGAATCCGACAAAAAGTGCAATCAGACTCACGAAGAATAGACCGATACGGAATGAGGTTAGCAAGAGTTCCATTTGCTCACCTCTTTTTCTGGGCCTTTCCACTTCCGCCGATCCCTCAAGCCGCTGCACCAGTCGTTCTCTAACCGCCTCGATCTTTTCCCCTTCTTCCACCGTGAGATCGACAATGTCGAGTTTGCCCTCCTTGCCCAAGGCCTGCTGTGCCAGCGGCAGGTCCATCAGCGCAAGGTTTCCACCAAAAACCTTTGCCATCCCCTCTTCTCTCAACAGCGCGCGGACGGTGTAGTCCTGCTTGCCGCGACTCGTGGTCAAAGTGATTTTCGCCCCTAACGGCAGATTGAGCCTATGGGAAAAGGATTCGGTGAGTGCGATGGAATCAGGCTGGGAGATAAAATCCAGCGCTTGATCAAAATCGGATGTGGCGCCGACGAATCGATGATCGCGAATCGCGGTATCGGTGAGGAGATCGACGCCATACACATACAAGCGTTCCTTTTCGGCTCCCCTGACGGGTAGAAAGCCCTCAACCGCAACGGCGGCATCTCGGACTCCGGGGGTATCGCGAATGATCGGGAACGCCGCTTCGATGATGCCGCTCTCCCCGTTCGATACCTGCAAAACGGCCTTGCCGGCGATCTGGTCGATGGTCGATTGAAAGGAACTCGTCAGCGATCGGTTTACGAGGGCGATGGCTACAATAACGCCAACTCCGAGCACTATGCCCAGAAAAGTAAGTAAGGTCCTCAGGCGGTGGCGCTGCACATGACGCCAGGAGAGGGTTCGCAGCAAGCGGAGCATCACGTGCTTTCCTTTTCGACTTTACCATCGCGGAAAAAAATCGTCCGGTCGCCATAGCCGGCAGCCTCCCGGCTGTGGGTGACCATGACGATCGTGCAACCGTTCTCGCGATTGATCTGACGCAGCAGCGCCAAAATAGATTCGCCGGTCTTCGAGTCCAGATTGCCGGTCGGTTCGTCCGCCAACAGAATCGGCGGATCAAATGCCAGAGCGCGGGCCACCGCAATGCGCTGAATCTCCCCCCCGGACATCTCCTCTGGGAGATGATCCTTGCGACTTTCCAGCCCTACTTTAGCGAGAAGCGTTTTGGCTCTCTGGTCCCTCTCTTCCTTGGATCGCCCGTCGAGGACAAAAGGAAGCGTAACGTTTTCTAACGCGGTCAAAGTGGGAAGTAGGTTAAAAAACTGAAAGACAAAGCCGATCTTGGTGCGCCTAAAAAGGGTGACTTGGTCATCCGCCATCTGGCCCACGAGGCGTTGATCCACCAGCAGTTCACCGCTGGTCGGGCGGTCCAATCCACCGATGAGATGCAGCAGGGTACTCTTTCCGGAGCCGCTCGGCCCCATGATAACCGCAAACTCGCCTCTGGCAATGTCCAGAGAGACACCGTCGAGGGCGATGATTTCGTTTTCCCCTTGCCGGTAGACTTTTCGAACGTCGATACAGCGGATCATGCTGTGGGATGCTCAGGAGACGCGCATGAGCGAGGGAATATTGAGCGTTGTGCATTCTTCGCCTTTTTGCTGGATCGCCTTGAGTTCGGTAAGATTTTCCTTCACCGCACTAACGAACGACTCCACATTAATGCCGAGGTAAACCGGCGCATAGGGCTCCAACTTCTCCAACCCGGAATGCCAGAGTTTGATGGCGCCGACCGGTACTCCTTGCTCCAACTTAAAATAGCCCGCGGCAATCTGGATGATGCCCTGATAAAATCGTCGTTCCTCCCCGTGCTCCTCCAACCAGATTTCCTCAAGGGTCTCATGGCACTCGAAAAAAAGCCCCTGATTGAACTCGTCGATTCCTTTGAGAAAACGAGGATCGTCTTGGGCTTCCATCAATTTAAAGGTCCTTGTAGTATCAATAACCAACACCAAAATCGATGGAACAGACTAACGCGAAAAACGAATTCACGCTAGAGATCGAATCGCTCGCCTACGGTCCCTACGGCATCGGGCGCATCGAAAATCAAGTCATTATGGTTCCCGCCACGGTTCCGGGGGATAAAATCAGCGCTCGAGTGACTGATTCGAAAGGGCATTACTCCTTTGCCGAGAAAGTTCGCTTGCTGGAGCCCTCTCCGCTGCGGCAAACACCTCCTTGTCCCTACGTAAATGACTGCGGCGGCTGCCCGTGGCAGCAAGTTCAGTATGAGGCACAACTAAAAGCCAAAGAGCAAAGCGTTGCCGACGCCCTGCGACGCATCGGCAAGCTAAACGGTTTCGAGCTGCGGCCGATTATCGCTTCACCCCGCGAATATCACTATCGGCGCCGTATTCGCTTGCAGTGCAACAAGGCAAAGCGAATCGGTTTCTTTCGCGCTTTTTCACACGATCTGGTGGACATCGACGGCTGCCTTATTGCCGACAATGTCTTAAATCAAGTCATCCATCCGCTGCAAAGCTGGATCAACGACTTAGACACCCCCATCGAACATGTAGAAATCGTCACTGGCGATGATCCCAACGAAGTCGTCGCTGCGGGCAAAATCGCCGGTGAGTTCATTCCACGAGACGATGCAGCTTGTGAACGTCTTCTCAATCAAACCAGCATCATCAACGGGCTGATTCTTCACGGCGGCAAGTGGCGGAAAGAATGGGGACAAACGGCAGTTACAGTTCGCAGCGATGACGGAATCTGCCTCAAGGTCAAGGGCGATGTGTTTACTCAGATCAATGCCGAAGGAAATCGAACACTTCTCACGAAACTTCTGGCCGCCGGCGGGTTTGGAAAAAACGATCAGGTGCTGGAACTCTACTCCGGCGCAGGAAACTTTACCCTTTCAATTGCCAAGCAGGCGCGCGAAGTCGTCGCGGTTGAAAGCTACCGTCAGTCCATCGATAGCGGCAAGCGCAGCGCGCAACTCAACGCCATTGCCAACATCCGCTGGATCTGCGCTCACGTGCCTGTCGCGGTGGAGCGGTTTGCCAAGCAGCGAGAGCGCTTTTCCAAGATTATTCTCGACCCGCCTCGTGCCGGGGCCAAAGGGATTGAGCGCAACTTGACTTTGTTAGATGCGCAGAAAATCCTTTACGTCTCTTGTAATCCTGCAACCTTGGCCCGCGATCTATCCGCACTGGCACGCCACGGTTATAAACTCACTTTTGTCCAACCAATCGACCTATTTCCCCACACTTTTCACGTGGAGACTTTGGCGGAGATGACCCGATAAGCGTTAATGTCTATCCCTCTTCGAAACCAAACAGCGCCTTCGCGTTCTGGTAGTAGATCTTTTCCTTGTCCGCTTTTGGTATGTCCAGCTCTTTTAGCTCTTTTAAGGTCATCGGATAAAACTGATCATCCTTCCCGCCTCGACCATGGGGATAGTCCGCGCCGAAGAGAATCTGGTCCACACCCACCGTATCGTAGACGAGCTTGATAAAAGCCGCGCGAATCGGCCCGGCAGTGTCGTAGTAGATCTTTTTAAAATATTCTTCCGGCTCTTGCTTGCATTCCGGGTTGCCCTCGCGCCAGTTGAGCCGGTCGAGATACAAGAGAATCATACCGCCCAGATGCGAGGCGATGACCTTGAGGTTCGGATAGCGATCGAAAACGCCACAATAGACGATGCGCGAAAGTGCCAGAGTGCTGTCAGTTGGCCAGAGTATTTTTTGATGCAGCGAATACTTGTTCCAGTTGGCCTGGCAAGGCGCGTTGGCCGGATGAAGAAACAGCGGCTTGCCCTCCGCCGCCAAGGCATCCCAAAACGGCTCGAACTCAGCCTCATCGAGATATTTTCCAGCCAAGTTGGTCGGCATCATCACCCCGTGCATGCCTAATTCTGTGTAACATCGCTGCAGCTCGCGCACACAGTCGTCGCTATCAACCATCGGCAGCCGCGCGAAGGCTTTGAAGCGATGCGGATATTTCGCATGAGCATCGGCAAAGGAGTCATTGAGGATTTTGCAGAGATCCCAAGCCTTGGCGCGGTCTCCTACCTTCTCAATCCTCCCACCGGTGTTGGAAAGAACACCGATGTCGATGCCGTATTGATCCATGACGTTGAGATACTCTCGGTGATCGAACGGGTGGAAGCCCACGCCCCTGACATCATTTTTCGCTTCGGGCATAAGCCCGAGAAACTTACCGGGAAACGCGTGGAAATGAGTATCGATAATCATGACTTCTCCTTTTGTCCAGCGGGCTTAGAGTTTCCATATGTCACCGGCGATTTTGCGTCAAGCAGCGAGCTTGACCTAGGTTGACAGCTCTCCTGACCCCATGTTTACTTGCCGGGAGATTTCACGATGAGAATTCAACTTGATGCTTTTTAAAGAAATCCCGGCAAGCCGGGTCTTCGATTTCAGTTTCGGGAATAAAGCGGCCCGGCAGAACCCCTCTCCCACAAAGGGAGCGAGGGTATAAATAGGACTGCACGAAACTGAAGACACACCGATGAGTGATTCAGCATCCTCCAAGCGTTATCCAGTTCTTATCGCCGGCGGCGGTCCGGTCGGTCTTTCGCTAGCCATCGAGCTGGCTTGGCGCGGTATCCACTGCCTCGTCGTCGAACAAACCGACGGCAGCGTGGATTTTCCAACGACCAATCTTGCCAATACGCGAACATGCGAGCACCTGCGCCGTTGGGGCATCGCCGACCGCATGCGTTTCGAATCGGGCTATCCAACGGACTACCCGAGGAATTATCTATTTGTAACACGCATGAACGGCTACGAAATCGCGCGCTTCGATCATCCTGCCAACGGGGAACCAAATTCGCGCTCGCCGTATAGTCCGGAAGGGCGACTGTGGATTTCAAAGCCCTATTTCGATCCGATGCTGCATAAATATGTCAGTACGCTTCCCTCCGTTGAAGTTCGTTATCAAACCGCCCTGGAATTCTTTCAACAGGACGACAAGAAAGTGGTGGCAGACATTGTCGACGTGCCGAGCGGCCGCCGTTCGAGCATCGAAGCCGCTTACTTAGTCGGCTGCGACGGCGGTCGCAGCACAGTTCGGCGCCAGTTGGGAATTCAGTTCCAAGGAGTATTCGCCGAAGGCATGAACGTGGCCGTGTTGTTTCGCTCGCCGTTATTGTCGCTAACTCCTCACGGCCCCGCTGTGCAGTACCAGATTCTCAACCCGCAAGTCCAGGGAGCCATTGCCGCCGTCGATGGTAAAGAACTGTGGCGTTTGAACATTCGCGGCGTCAAGCCGGAACAATTGGATTCACTCAACGCACCGCAAAAGCTGCGTCACGCGCTTGGGGAAAATATTCCGTTTGAATTGTTGGCGGTTCGCCCATGGACCGGACATTGCGTTGTTGCCGAACATTATCAAAATAAGCGGGTGTTTCTCGCTGGCGACGCTGCCCATCTGAATTGGCCGGCAGGCGGATTCGGCATGAACACCGGTATCGGCGACGCGGTAGATCTCGGCTGGAAACTTGCAGCTATGCTCCAAGGATGGGGAGGGACACGCTTACTCGACAGTTACGGGCCGGAACGAAACCCCGTGGCCATGACCAATGTGAAAGAAGCAAGCGAGATGCGCACCGGTTTTGATACCCAAGTAGCCTTTTCATCTGTCTTAGAAGAAAACAGCGAGCAAGGACAACAGCAACGGGCGCAAGCGCGTGAAGCCATATTTCGAACGCGCGCTAAAGAATTTCAAAACGATTCGCCCGGGATCGAATTTGGCTATCGCTACAGTCAATCGCCGATCTGTATTCCCGACGGACCGGAACCCTCGCACGATGATCCAGGTCACTATACGCCGACCACTTGGCCCGGTGCCCGTGCGCCGCACGCCTGGCTAAAGGACGGCCGTTCGATTCTAGACCTATTCGGTAGAGGCTTCACGCTGCTGGTTCTTTCCGCGAAGAGAATGGATACGTCCAGGTTCACTTCTGCTGCAAACAGGGTAACTGTCCCGTTAGAAGTCTGCGAGTTGGATGAACCCGAGGTGCGTGAACTGTATGAGCGTGATTTTGTGCTTGTCCGGCCGGACGGGCATGTGGCTTGGCGCGGTGACTTCATGCCTGATAACCCTGCCGGTATAATCGACCGCGTTCGAGGCTCATAAATAGCGACTTAAAACAAAAAACTACAACCGACATCAAAAAGGGATATAACGTGAAGCAAAATGGGCTATTGTTTTTCCTCCTTATTCTTGTCTTTCTCTTTTCGTTCCATACGTCAGCACGAGGAGCCACCAGCGTTTCTTTTCCGTACACACCGATCAGCGCCGCCAGTCTGCCGTGGTGGATCGCCAAGGAAGCCCGCTATTATGAAAAACACAGCTTGGACGTCGACATGATTTATGTGGGGGCGTCGCCGGTTATCATTCAAGCCATGCTAGGCGGTCAGGCGGGAGTCGGGGCTGGCGGCGGTCCTCCTTTAGTGACAAATGTCCTTCAGGGAGGCGATATCGTCCAGGTGGCCACAACCGTTCCCTATGCGATTCAATCGCTGATCGTCAAAACCGATATTAAAACGCCTGCGGATTTGCCGGGAAAAAAAATCGGCATCAGCAGGTTGGGAGCGATTCCACACTACACGTTGCAAGCGATCGTGAAGCTTTACAACGTCCAAGGTATCAACATCGTTCAAACTGGAACTACAACGCAAGCCATAACCAGCCTTTCCCAGGGCTTGGTGGATGGGATTATCACTTCTGCCCCTTTTACCTTTCGCCTGATGAAAGATGGTTACCGGGAGCTGGTCAGTCCCAAAGATTTCAGAAAGGCTGGGGTTGAATTTCTAATTCAAGGCTTGGTCGCGCGAAAATCTTTTGCCGTGAAGAATCGTGAGGTCGTCATTAATATGATCAAAGCGACCATGGAAGGGGTCAGGCAGATGTTCGCTAACGAAAAACAAACGAAGTCGGTGCTAGCCAAATATACCCGTCAGACGGATCCGGATATTATAGATCAGACCTACCGATTCGCTCTTGATGTTTTTGTCAAAGATCCCACTGTTACCGCGGATTCCATCCAACCAATCGTGCAACAGTCGGTGCAATTCAATCTCGTTGACGCCAAAGCAGCGAGTAGCGTGCCGCTTTCCGCATACTACGACAATAGTTACGTCGAAGAGCTAAAGCGCTCGGGTTGGTTGGCGGAGTTGTGGAAGTGAGCTGCTAGAAACTCGGGGGTCTCAACTATGAACTTTCGAGGAAGCACACAACACGCCAGAACGGCAAAACGAATTGACAGCAGAATCTCGCTTTGTTATTCCCACAGTCGAGGAACAAAATCGAGTTTTCCGGGAGGTAGCCATGGCAAACTATTCTGTGATCGATGCGGACGGCCATCTTATCGAGCAAACCGATCTTCTGCGCTCTTACTTGAAGCCACCTTACGACAAACGCAGCGGGCCACTGTTTCACGGCGAGCCGTGGGATGGACATCTTCAAGGGACCCTTCCTGCCAACCGTGACTGGTGCCGGCGAGATCTCAGAGCTACGGATTGGCTCCAGATCATGGATAAGCACAACATGGAGTTGGCCTTCCTGTACTCGACGGGCGCCGGCGACGTTTCCCGGGTGCGCGAGCCCGGCTATGCGCTCGCCCTCTCCCGCGCCTACAATGATTATGTTCATGATCACTGGGCAAAGGTTTCCGACCGTTTGAAACCGGTGGCTCTGTTTCCCCAACAGGACCCCCCAGAAGCGGCTAAGGAGATACGTCGAGCCGTCAAAGAATTGGGCTGCGTCGGGGCGTCAACAAAGACGGTCGGGCTCCAACTCCCGTTAGGTCACCGCTTTTACGATCCGATTTACAAAGAGGCGCAGGACCTTGGCTGTGTGATTGGCGTTCACGGCACGCGCAACGGAGCGCACGAACTGGGCGCAGGCATGTTCGACACGTTTGCGGAGGTCCACACCGTGGCCTTTCCGGTAGGGATTTTTCAGCAGTTCACCAGCATGATTTTTCAAGGCGTGCTGGAACGTTTTCCCAAGTTGCGGGTGGCCTTTCTGGAAATCGGCTGTACCTGGTTGCCTTATTGGCTTGACCGGATGGACGAACATTGGGAAAAGCGCGGCAAGATCGAAACCCCTGATTTGAAACGGCCGCCCAGCGAATGCGTCCGCGATCGGCCTGTCTATTTTAGCGTGGAGTCGGGGGAAAAACTGATCCCGGAGACTTTAAAGTACGTCGGAGAGGAACACTTCGTCTTCGCTTCGGACATTCCACACTGGGACAACGAGTTTCCCGAAAACCTCCATAAGCTCATGGAACGCGAGGACATTTCGTCGTCTGCGAAGGAAAAGATTTTGTCGAAGAACGCGCGAGCGATGTACAACCTATGACATTAACTTCCTCGCCCTTCCGCTGAACGAGAGGAAAATTTTAAGGAGATTGAAATGGCCAAGAACGGTTTCAAAGCGATGGATTCAGACATGCACGTGATGGAGCCCTGTGATCTCTGGCAGCGCTATATCGATCCGAAGTTTGCCGATCGCGCGCCCGTCGGACTATCACGCCACAAGAGAGATCTCGGTATTCAGGTCGATGGGAAGATCATGCCGCGCCCGCCGGAGACACCCAATCCCGCCCTTGCACCGATTCGCGAGCGAATTCTCAAAGAAAAGTACACCGAAGAAGAAGCCCGGGGCTTCGATAACATCGCTCAAGTCGGCGCCATGAACAAAGAGGGTTTGGATGTAGCCATACTCTATCCCAGCCGAGGATTGTTCGTTCTGGCCATCGACGGCCTGGAGCCGGAATTGGCCGCGGCCATCGCCAAAGCCTACAACGATTGGCTGCACGATTTCTGCAAAGTCGCCCCCGATAGGATGTACGGAGCCGCCATCGTCGCACCGCACGATGTCTCGTCCGCCGTCGAGGAAACCCGACGCATTGTGAAAGACCTAGGATTCAGAAGTATTTTGATGCGCCCGAACCACGTGAACGGCCGCAAATGGAGCGATCCGTACTACAATCCGCTCTGGGAAGAGTGCCAAAAGCTGGGTATCCCCGTCGGCTTCCACGAAGCGGGTCGAGTTTATCTGCCGCAGCCGGCGTTATCGCAATTCATTCCGAGCTTCACTATGTTCAATACATTGTCATTTCCGATGGCCAACATGCTCGCGTGCGCCGACATGATTTATGGCGGTGTGATGGAACGCTTCCCAAGATTGAAAGTGGCATTTCTCGAAGGCAACTGCTCGTGGATTCCCTGGCTTCTCTGGCGCATGGGCGAGTATGCGGAGCTCACCGGTATCGCAGAGCATCCGGAAATGAGGCTTGAGCCGTTGGAATATTTCCAGCGCCAGTGCTGGGGATCAGTGGAATGCGACGAGATCACGGCGAAGAATCTTCCCGATTTCGGCTTGGAAGATAATATCGTTTTTTCCACCGACTACCCGCACCTGGACGTGAAGTATCCCTATGCGGTGGAGAGTTTTCTTAAACTTCCTTTCGGCGAAACGACGAAGCGAAAGTACTTGTGGGACAACTGCGCGCGGCTGTATGGATTCGATAATTAGTTTCAGGTCTCGCGGTTTCGGCTTCCACTCGAATCTGAAACTATGAGTGTTGTATCCAAGTACTTCTTCACCACCGTCAACCGAAACAGAGGAATTGTCACTCTCCCAGAAATGGGAGTCCAGTTTAAGAAAAGCTCTGGATTCCCGTTTTCGCGTGAATGACGTAGGACAAGAACTTCGGCTTGTGTATACCGAGTCCAAGCGTCCACGACCACATGGCTGTGCAGTGGGCGTGTCAGTTCGCCGCCACCCAAGCGGTTAGAACCGACGGCGTATCCGAGAGAATTGGCTCCCAGGAATCACCGCGGTCTCGGCTGACGTAAAAGGCGCCCCTCCCTTTCACTCGCGCATCGAAGCCGTAACCGCGCGAGCCATCGCCCATACCGCAGAAAAGCGTCTTCGCGTCGCTGGGATGATGCAGCAATACCCAGGGCATCCACGGATTTTCTTTTTCCAGCCCTTGGCTCGCGATGCGCCAGTTTTCCCCGGCGTCGTCGCTCAGCAAAATATGACCTTTGGGATTCATCTTCTCGCGCGCCCACACGCCGGGAGAACCCTTGCCGCCGCAGAGAACCATCCGCGGCGTGCCCCCCGGCAGGAAGTGCCACTCGTGCGAATAGCTATGCAGCTCGGTATAGGCCCAGGGCATCCCGTTTTCCGCAGCGACGATTGCGGCAAGCAGTGGTGTCGCGTGGAAAAAGCCGCGCGCTGAAGAAACGTAATACTGCTCTCTGCTGCCCGGATAGTTCTCGATGTAATGCATGTCGACGTAATCGATGCCCGTGCTTCGATCTTCCCAAGTCTTGCCGCGATCGCGGCTCAGTAATACGCCGCCGTGCTCGAGCAACACGAACAGAAGGTTCTGATCATCCGGATGAATGAAAATATGCCGCACGTGTGGCTTTTCGATACCGCGCAGTCGCGGCGGCACGTCCCATTTCTTTTTCACATCGTCGGAGAAATCGAGCATGCCGTCCAGCGGCTCCCATTTTCTGCCGCCATCCTCACTGCGAAATAGACGAATTGGACCGATGCCCATATAGACGATACGTTCGTCATGCGGGTCCACGGTGAAAGTGCGGACATCTCCTTCCATGATTTTCTCCCACGTCTTGCCGCCGTCCTGCGTCCGATAACCACCGTCGAAGGCTACTGCCGCGAAAATGATCTCCGGCTTATTGCGGCAGCCGATCAAGTGTTCCAGCGTTTTGCCCTCGAAAAATTCGCCGATAACGTTCATGGACTCGCCCTGGGGCTGCATGATCTTGAGACCGCCATTATGCGCTATGTAGTAGCGCAAGGATTCAGCCATAGAAGCCTCCTTTCGGAAACTATGAATGCCGTTGCTTCATCATCCCTCAGCCTTCATCCTTTAGTGCTGTTTTTTAACGCCTCGTAAACTTTCTCCGCCGTCACTGGCAAGTCGGTGATGCGCACGCCGCAGGCATCGGCCACCGCATTGGCCACCGCCCCTGCCGTCGGCGTGTTCGCCACCTCGCCGATGGCCAAACTATTGTAAGGTCCCGGCCCATGGGGCACCGTCTCCATGACGGCCGTCCTGAGCGGCGGGATATCCTGAATGTTGGGAATCTTAAACTCGCCGAAGTTCGTTGTCGTGACCCGGGCGCCGTCGAACATCACTTCTTCGGTCAAGGCATAACCCAGACCGAACACAACGCCGCCCTCGATCTGGCCTTGGTGCATGAGAGGATTAATCACCTTCCCGGTCGTGTGAGCCGAAGTCATCTGCCGCAAGGTGACCTGCCCAGTCTCGGGATCGACATAGACTTCTGCTATCTGTGCCGAGATCGAGGCCTCGTGAGCTTTCTCCGCGCTCTTGTAGTAGCCTTTTACCTCGATCGGTGATCCCTTCGCTTTGACGACTTCGGCAAAACTCATTTTTCGTTTCGATGGCCCGTGTACCACAGTACCATTATTTAGCCCAAGCTCCTCCGGCTTTGCCGCCCATTTCTCGGCAGCGATCGCAAGAATTTCCGCCTTTGCTTTCGTGCCGGCCTCATAGGACGCATTACCGTACACGCGCGTCGCACGGCTACCGCCCACACCTCCGTCACTCGGGACTACGCTACTGTCGAGCTGCGTTAGTTCGATCTCGTCCGCCGGAACCTGCAGTTCCTGCCCCACGACCTCGACAATGACCGTGAGCACTCCAGCCCCCTGATCCACTACCGGCGTCGACACTTTCACCGTTCCCGTTTCATCAATAGTCACAAAGACGTTGCCTTCGCCGCCGCTGGGACTCCATTCCGAGAAGGAAAGACCTCGTCCAACGTTCTTCGGCCTCGGTTTGTCGTAGCCAGACAACTGGATTGCCTTTTGCAACGCTTCCACTCCTCTGATGTGAGAGATGTGGCCGCCGATGGGGGTCTCGTCGCCGTCGTGCAACATGTTTTTCCCCTTGAACTCTGCCGGGTCCATGTTGAGCTTCCGTGCCACGATGTCCAACTGACTTTCGTTAGCAAAGAATCCTTGAGGATCGCCGGGTGCCCGCATATGGCCGCAGGGTACCTTGTTCGTGTACACGATTCTTTCTTCGATGAGACAATTGAAGATCTTGTATGGACCGGCGCAGGTCTGAGCGCCGATCAGATATCCCGCCGGCTTCATCGATCCGTAAGCTCCGCTATCGAATAAAAAGTCCATGTGATGCGCCACGATCAGACCATTCTTCTTCACGCCGGTCTTAACTTTGATGATTGAGGGATGGCGAGGGTTGCCGGCAACCAATTCTTCCGAGTAATCCATGATCATTTTCACCGGCTGGCCGCTCTTCAATGACAGAAAATAACAAGCGGGAACATCCATGAATCCCCCCTTGCCGCCGAAGTCTCCGCCAATATGCATTGGATGAAAGACAAGTTTCTCTTTAGCAACCCCAATGCAGTTAGAGAGCTGGGTTCGCACTGCGAAAGGCGTTTTACTGCAAGACCAGACTTCCGCGCCGCCGGACGAATCCGCCTTGACCACGCAGGCGTGGGGTTCTAAATAGGACTGATGCGTCACTTGAGTTGTAAAGGTATTTTCGACGATCAGATCCGCCTGCTTGAAACCGGCTGTGATGTCGCCTTTGCCCCACTTGAGATAAGCAAACACGTTGCTGAGCTTTTCTAACGGAACCGGCAGCCCTTTGTAGGAAAGCAGATCGGGATGGAGCACATGGGCGTCTGGTTTGGCCGCTTCCACCGGATCGAGCAGCGGCTCCAGCTCATCATATTCCACTTCGATTAGATCCAAAGCCTGCTCCGCCGCCTCCTCAGTCTCCGCCGCAACCGCGGCCACCTTTTCGCCGATAAACCGAACGACTCCGTCTGCCAAAACCGGCGTATCATAAATACACCGGCCAATCCTGAGTCCCGTCACGTCCTTTCCAGTCACGACCGCTTTCACTCCCGGCACCTGCCAAGCCTTGCTGATGTCGATGCTCTTGATGCGCCCATACGCGATCGGGCTGCGTAGGACCCTGCCCCACAAGGTACCCGGTAAATTCAAGTCCGCGCTGTAGAGCGCCTTCCCCGTCACCTTTGCCTCTCCCTCAACCCTCGGTGTTGGTCTTCCCACAACCTGCGGCATTTAGATACCCCCCAAGAAGCTAGATTTTTTCGGCGTGTTACCGTAACGTGTATCTTCTTTTGTAAACCGGAAAGCGGCGCATTGTCCAGCGCTTGAACAATCCAATTTCCCCTTGGCAGGAAGAGCCGATTTGGCTAGTATCTCAATTCTTAGAGTTTTCCGAGTTTCTGTTTCGAGTTGATCTGGGAACCGGAATGCGAAACTCGGCATTGCAAACTGTGAGGTAAAGGTCGTGGGAAGAAAATATCGATATATTTCTGGCGATTCGCATCTGGAAATCGATTCAAAATATTGGATCGGCCGCATTCCCGCGAAATATCGCGATCAGGCGCCGCGTCTTATAGGTCAGCCGGACGGGAGCGATGCATGGACCATCGGAGACAAAATAGTTCGACAGGCCGCTGCCGCAGACCTTTATGGCGGTAAGGGGCGGGATGAATACGTTCCTTTTGGCGGGAAATATGAAGGCACCCCTGGGACTGGTACCCCTGAGCAGCGGATCGGGGAACAGGATCAGGACGGCATCGACGCCGAGGTCCTGTTCCCCTCGCAGCAAGGGGGACCTAAGTTTTGGCGCCGAATTCAAGACGATGCCGCCTACAAAGCCGTGGTGCACGCCTATAACGGCTGGTTGGCCGAGGAGTATTGTGCAGTTGATCCGGACCGGCTCATCGGGGTCGGCATCTTGCCATTGACTCATGCTGTCGCAGACACAATCGAGGAGATGGAATACTGTGCTTCAATCGGATTGAAGACCGTTTTGCTCCAGGGATTTCCCGGCGGCAAAGCGTACCCTTCGACGGAAGACGATTTATTCTGGACTGCGACGTTCGATTTAAAAATGCCGGTCAGCGTTCACGTCGATCTCGATCGCACGGGCGAGCGCGCCGGTCCGCTTTTTAAGTATCCGCTGGAACCTGACGAGTTAATGAAAAAAATCACTCACGACCTTGTCGATCAGGTAGGCCGCTTTGGTCCAGTCCGTGGCAATGGCTCGGTGGCTGCGGTTCAATGGGCCTTGTCCGGGTTGTTCGATCGGTTTCCCAGCCTGAGGATCTTCTTTGCCGAGAACCAGATCGGCTGGATTCCCTTTTTCCTCCAAGCATCGGACGTGCGCTACGATCGCCATGTCCGGTGGGCCGAGCGCCTGCTCGGCTTCAAACCTCTACGTCGCCTGCCGAGCGAGTACATCCGCGAGCATTGCCTTTGGGGGTTTCAATTCGATCGGGTTGGCGTCGAGCTGCGCCACAAGATCAACGTCGATCGTCTTATCTGGGGCTCGGATTTCCCCCACCAGGAATCGGAGTGGCCCGAATCCATGGGGGTTATTGAAAGAAACTTCGCCGGCGTGCCATCGATAGAGAAACACAAAATGGTCTGCGGCAACGCCATAGAATTCTTTCATCTAGTCTCTTCATGAGCTTCGTCCTACCGGCGGTCGTTCCTTATGGTTCCATTATTTGACGAAACACTTCTAACTATGAAGAGAGCGAAGATTACGAAGAATTCCGATACTTGTGATTAAATTCGTGCTCTTCGTGGCTTTCGTGGTTAGAATTGGAATTTGTATTTCGTCTCGTTCCCGGTGGTGGCTCCGCTGTGCTCAGCTCCTTGTGGTTAAAAGCACGTGAACAGGAGAAAACTAAATGGCCGAACCCACAGTTGTTTGTCCTCAGTGTAAGACTGAAATCAAACTGACGGAATCTCTCGCAGCTCCCCTGCTCGAGTCGATCCGGCGCGACTATGAACAGCGCCTGACCCAAAAAGATACCGAAGTCGCCAGGCGAGAGAAGTTGCTTCACGAACGTGAGGCGGGCCTAGAAAGAGCCAAAGAAACTTTCGACGAGCAAGTGAATCAGAAACTCCAGCAGGAAAGGGCTCGAATCGCCGCCGAGGAACATAAAAAAGCCAAACTGACTCTTGGCAATGACCTTGAGCAACGAGTTAAGGAAGTCACCGAGCTTCAAGAAGTACTGCGACAACGAGATGCCAAACTCGCCGAGGCGCAGAAAGCCCAAGTCGAAATACTTCGCAGAGAACGGGAACTGAAAGACGCCCAGCGTGAGATAGAGTTGACCATCGAAAAAAGGGTGCAGGACAATCTGGCGGCGGCACGGGACAAGGCCAGAAAAGAGGCGGAAGAAGAGTTGAAGCTGAAGGTTATGGAAAAGGAGCAAACCATCAGCTCCATGCAAAGGCAGATCGAGGAACTCAAGCGCAAAGCGGAACAGGGGTCGCAACAGCTCCAAGGCGAAGTCCAGGAGCTTGAGCTGGAAGAAATGCTAAGCAGCAAGTTTCCACGGGACACTATTCTCCCGGTCCCAAAGGGCGAGTTCGGCGGCGACGTCTTGCATCGCATCGTCGGCCCGCTGGGTCAAATCTGCGGCACGATTCTCTGGGAATCGAAACGAACCAAGAACTGGAGCGACACCTGGTTACCCAAACTGCGCGAAGACCAACGGACTGCCAAAGCCGAGATCGCAGTGATTGTCAGTCAGGTCCTCCCTAAAGACATAGAATCATTCGGCATGGTCGACCAGGTATGGGTTACCCACCCCAAAGTTGCTCTACCGGTCGCTATCGCCCTGCGACAGACTTTGCTCGAGATCGCCGGCGCGCGCAAAGCATCCGAGGGCCAACAAACCAAGATGGAGATGGTGTATCAATATCTCACCGGACCGCGCTTCCGTCAGAGAATTCAAGCTATCGTCGAGGCTTTTTCTTCCATGCGCGAAGACTTAGACAGGGAGAGAAAAGCCATCACCAAGCAATGGTCCAAGCGGGAAGAGCAGATTGACCGTGTCATGCAGGCCACAGTGGGCATGTACGGCGACCTTCAGGGCATCGCCGGAAAAACCCTGCAGGAAATCGAAGGACTGGAGTTTCAGGGATTGCTGGATTTCAACACGGACGAGGAAAATTCTTGATTGAGCCGGTCCGGGATATTTTGTTAAGCGAATCATCCTGTGTTGGCGGTTGCACACTTAGATACACACTAACTTTTTGTGGCACTCCTTCGATCTCAAGAGAGAGAATTATTTTCCGGAACCGGGTATTTACCTTAAATGCTTTCAAGATCATGGCGATTGGCACGCCTGTTGCTTTTGGTTATGGCGGGAGCAAACATCAAAAATGAATTTCGAGAGAAAAAATAGAGAAAGAAGTTTATGAACGAGTTTTTATTGCTTGTGATCGTTATCATCTATCTGGCCATTAGTTACCGGCCTGCATCAACCGAGGCACGTGACGATCAGAAAAGCCATCACAACGAACGTTCCACCTATAAGACTCATGAAACGCGCGACCGTTAAGTGTTTTTCGAGGCTCTTTTCACGGCAACTCTGCGAGCAGCCGTCCGAATCCCTCGATCGGTTCGTGGATGCGCAGATGTTTGAACGAGGCCCAGACATCCGCCGGCACATTCGTCAATACTACGGTGCCCAAATCCCGCTCCAGAGGTGCGACCGCCGCCAAACAATCCCATCCTGCGCCTAAAAGGTAGAGGCAATCCCCCCCACCAGCGTCCAGGAACAGCTTTTTTGCTTCCGCATAGATTTGTTCCACGGGCATCTTGCCGACATCGCTGAACGGAACGTTTACTCCTTTCATAGCCGCCACTTTGAAACCGGCCTGTTCGAAGAAATTAGCGAATTTTAGGTTCAAGTCGTCACGAAAATAGGTCAACCCCACCATGCGTTTGACACCTAGGAGCTTAAGCGCTTCGATCTGAACCATGGTAGTGCTCCTGACCATGATGCCGTGTTTCTTCTCCAATCCTCGGGTGTATTCCCTGTCGAATTCGACACCATGAAGCATGTAGGGCGGAGCACCCTGCAGCAGCGCCAAATCCACCTTGAGCTCCGCAAGCTCGCCGACCCTTTGGTCGGCGATGGCCAAAGTATCTTCGAACTCCTTCTCCGTGCCGGCGCGAATGCCGACGTAACGCGGCACCACGCAAACGCCGTCAGGCATGAAGCGAATGAAGGCTTCTAAGGGACCGGCCCTGAAGGTCGGCTTGACCAAACCGATGGTTCCCCGCCATCCGTACATTGTTCCTCCCAATGGCTCTCCACTGCGCTTTCCCGTGGACGATCTTAGGAAACCCATCCATGCGTAATCGACACTGGAATTGTCGCAGTATCTCAAAAACCAGCGAACCTACGGCACTCTTAGTACACTGAAAGGCGGGAAATCAATACAAATTCATCGAGCGAGTCGCCGCGTATTCTCACACACGTCGATTGATCAGGAAAATGTTTCAGGCGAAAAAGCTTTCTGCAGAGGCCACTCACCGCGCTGCCCCACAAGCAAGTAACCAAACATTCTGCTTCATGCCTAGACGGGCGGTCGGCGGCCCATAACGAGACTGATCACAAAAAGAACTAGAAAGACAACGAAGAGAATCCATGCGATCTGAGTGGCTGTGCCGGCGATGCCGCTAAGCCCCAAGATTCCCGCAATCAATCCGATGACGAGAAAAGTAATACTCCAACTTAACATGGCAGTTTCTCCTTTCTTCGTCCATTAGCAATCGGTAATTACCACAGGTAAATCTCTCGTAGTTATACTATCACCTAGTGTCATCCTGTGTTAGGCGAGCCCCTGTCCGATCGGCGATTAACTCCACTCGTACGGGCGCCGTGCCCGATTCAACGAGACCCAGGGCGCGGGCTGCTGCCCGCGACAGATCGATGATGCGACCTTCGACAAACGGACCCCGGTCATTGATTTCCACTTCCACAGTGCTCCCGTTATCCATGTTGGTGACGCGCGCCTTGCTTCCTAGCGGCAGAGTTTTATGCGCTGCCGTGAACTTGGTCTGATCATAGATCTCTCCGCTTGCGGTTTTCTTGCCGTGAAACCCAGGGCCATACCACGAAGCCGTACCGTTGAGAACGCGTTGGGTTGCCGGCTTGGATAGTTTTTGGCCATCCGACTTGATGCTGACTTTCTGTACGTTGGCGTTGCCGGGAATATTTTCATTGTCGATCAGTGATTGATCGTTTTGTCGCGACAGATCTGAGATTGCCGCGCAGCTTTGGGCCAGCAAGGCCACAAGCATGAGGCAGACGACCGGTGAATTTTGTGTAGTCCTTGGTACTGATAATTCGCGTAATAAGAACATGGCTGTCCTTCCTCGCTTTCTTATCAATGCCGCTGATTCGCCGAATTCCATGAAGGTCTCCGCAAGAGCCATGCCCTGTGGCATAAAATGGAGCTAAGGTACCAATTGATAGGCACTTTTTAGGCGCGGGACACACGCGGCGAGATTTCCAACCTGCAGTGAAATCCCTACACAAGAATTCCTGTAATTCGCTACAACGAGAATTTAAAAGCAATCGGGCGAGACGAGAAGCAATTCTTTGATCTCAGTCGATTAGGAGACCGAAGTTGCATTCCTCTCAGAAATCTGATTGCCGATAACGACGCGAACAATTCATCCAGCGGCCGGTACGTTTTCTTGACGAAAAGTTTGCTCCCCGGACAGAACTCGACAAGCTATATCGCCGAGTTCATCGAAGCGAGAAGATAACGGCGTGGCGAAACTAAGCCAACGGATTTTTGCAGATCACATTGAGTAAAGCTTGTCTTCTCTCTTCCTTCACAACGTTGAGCGCACGCTGCAGAGCTCTAGGAACTTCATCTGGTTCCTCAACCCGCTCCGCATAGGCGCCGCAAGCCTGGGCAGTGAGTTCAAAATGCGGGGAGGGACTCAAATCACAGCCGGGAAAATTGCGCGTCCGTTGCGCCACTCCATCTGGATAAAGCCCTCGCGCGGCGTTGATGCTCGCGTTCCATGCTTGGTTGTTATAAATCACCGTGAGAAACGGGATCCGATATTTTTGCGCCGTGAAATGACAAGCCGTTGGCGCTGAAAACATATAAGAACCGTCGCCTTCGGCCGCGATCACCGTCGCGTCGGGCGCGCCCAACTTAACTCCTATGGCCGCGCCAAGTCCCCAACCGAGATGGCCCGCTAAGGGCGTGCTGAATTGCGAACCCGGCCGGTTCAACGGAATCACTTCGGCAAGCCGTGACGTCACCGTCTCATTAATAATGATCGTGTGGTCGTCCATGACGTCGCCGATGCACTTCGACAGCCACGCCGGATTAATGGGCTTTTGGCTCTTCGCTGCTTCAACGCTTGCCCTCACCTCCCGTGTCATAGCAACATGTTCGGCTTCAATTTTCTGTCGCCGCTCGTCGAGTTTGGCTTTGGAAACTTTGCCGGCGCTTAATCTAGCCTTGATTATCGAGCTCAATACCGGCAGCGATATTTCCGAACATCCCGTCAGGGGGATATCCGCCGGAAAACCCCATCCGGGAATCGAAGTAAATAATGGGTCTCGTTCGAGATGAATGATCTTAACGTCGGATCGAAGAACATTACGGCTCGGCGGCTCCCATGGCACATCAATGTCAATAAAGAACAAGACATCGGCGTTCTTGACATACTTGAGGGTCTGGTAACCGAGGTAGAGCGGATGATCCGACGGGAAATTCACGTGATTGAGCTGTTGCACAACCGGGATCGAAAGCGCTTCGGCCAGCTCCACCAGGTACGCTACCGCTTCCGGATTGCGCCCAAGATATTTGGTCGCGATAAGCGGGTTTTCGGCCGCGACGAGCAGATCCGCTGCCTTCTCGAGCGACGCCTGATCGGCCTGCATCTTTGTCGCCGGCGCTAGAGACTCGGAGAAAATCTCTGTGGACTCCAGTTGCTCGCACAGCCATTCGCGCGGCAAGTTCAGATAGACCGGGCCGCGCGGCTCGGACATGGCAATCTTGTAGGCCCGCGAAACCACCGCCGCGAGATTCTGATTGGTTCTCACCTCGTAGTCCCACTTCACGAACTCGCGGACGAGAGTTCCCTGATCGCGCGATTCCTGGCGCCAGTGGATGTTCTGGCTTTTACCGCCGCGCAATTCCCATTCGGTGATCGGTGTTCGCCCAGCGACGAGGAAGAGCGGCACATTGGAGGAGTTAGCATTGATAATTCCCCCCAGAGCATTCGCGGTCCCAGGCAGCGTGTGCACGAGCACCATCTGCGGCTTTTGCGTGACGTTATAGTAGCCATGAGCCATAGAGACCGCCGCCAACTCGTGCGGCACGACGATGGGTTGAATGTCGTTGGGATCCTCCTTGGCTGATCTGGCCAACGCCTCAATGAGTGGACCGTGATCGGTTCCCGTATTTGCAAAAAGATAGCGCACGACGCCGAGCGCCCTGACCTGCTCTAAAAAAGCCTCTGCTCCCGTGGTTACCGGAACGGTACGATTTTTGTCAGCCATGGACGTTTCCTTTCTTAAATCAGTCGGAAGATACTTCGATCAGGATGACAGTCTCCTCTGGTGTAATTCAAACGCGTGCCTTACTTGGCATTCGCCCATAAAACCTCTTTACTTTTTATAGATTTGATCCAGGAAACCGGATTTCTGAATCTCGTCGATCAAGCTCAGATCCCAGTTATCCTTCTCGGTTAGATTCTTCGCTTGGGGAAAGTCTAAAGCGGCCAGATCCAAGAGCCCGCGCACGGCGTCCGCTTGCGGCCGAAGCCCGGCTTCCACTCGCGTGGCGATCTCCTCATAAAGGTAGGCCATGATTCCTACGTCTGGATTGCGGACATACTTGGAAAAAATCTTCAGGCTTTCGTCCTTGTGGGACTTCATGTACTGAATTCCTTCCATGTAGCCGCGCAGAAACCTTAACGCCTGAGGCCGGCTTTTTTGTACGAACGACGGAGTTGTGTTCAAACCGCCGCCGACATTCGCCACGTCGATTTTCGTTAGGACTTTCATGCCGGCTTTCTCGGAGATCATATCCGAGGGCGGAGTAAACATCGACGCGTGAATGACACCGCTCGACAGAGCCGCGACCCGGGCCGCCGGACCGCCGTCACCCACCGATAGAAACGTAACGTCTTTGCCGGCGTCCATCCCGTTGTCACGCAAAAGTTTGACGACCCGTGCATAAGCAGCGTCGCGCCCGGGAGTGATTCCGATGACTTTTCCTTTGAGCTCGCGAACGGTTTTAATATTGGGCTGAGTTACGACAGAGTACCCGAGAGTATTGGTGGTGACGCCCAGACGAGTCAAGCTGGCGCCTTGAAGAATTGCCGTTGTAACGCCAAGATCCGACCCGAGAATGAAATCGACGCTGCCGCCGATGAGAGCGGAAACGGTTCTGGAGCCGCCGCGCAGATAGATCAACTCGACATCGAGGCCATGCTTTTTCCAGATGCCCTTGTCCGCCGTGACCCAGGACGGCGCGAAGCCGGTGGCGAGCGATGGGAACCCCACCTTGAAGGCATCCGCCGCCCAAAGCGGAGTGACCGGAGCAATGAGCGCAAGAATAAGGAGGAAGATTCTCGCCATCACCTCTTCTCTTCCTCCAACGTAATTATTATCGTACTCCTTCTTATCCGCCCTTGGACTCTGGGATCCTCAATCGACTTTTGCACCTAACATCAGCGCTTCAACGTATCAACGATGGAGCGGCATAAAGAGACGGAATATCGCGAGATCGTCTATAAAGTCTGGCAACTACTCTATGAAGAGGTGATAAGTTCCAAAGCGTAATGATTGTCTTGGATAGCTCAAGCTATTCACCGTACAGGTTTTTGACGAATCCGCTCTGTTCTAACTCTTTCAGATAACTTACGTCGATCAGGCTCGCCGGGGAAAGGTTTTTAGCTTTGGCATCACGGGAACCGATCTCGTCCAACACCATCTGAATTCCTTTGGTTGTCGGATAGGGCATCTTTGGCATGACTTTGATGGCGTAGTGCTGGTAGGTTTCTTCCAAAGCATCCGCCTCGCTGATGCGCGTATACTTGCCGATGACTTTGAGACTAAAGTTCTTGTCGGTCTTGAGGCGGTGCAATCCTTCGACATAGGCTTTCAAATAACGGCGAACAACGTCTTGATTTTCCCGCGCATAGGATCGCGTGGTGACGACTCCGGCCCCCTGGTAGTCGACGCCGATGGTACTTAAATCGGTAAGCATCGAAAAGCCCAGCTTGGCGGCTCGGAGATGAAGCGGTGAAGACAACATCCCGCCATCAATCCCGCGAGAGCCTAATCCCGCCAAAATCTCCGGTGATCCTCCCATTTGCAACAAAGCGACGTCGCGCTCCGGCTGTATCTTCCACTGTCCCAGTATGTAACGAAGTAAGAAATCGTCCGACGTACCGAATCGAGTAATCCCGATCTTTTTGCCCTTCAGATTCTCCGGCGTCTTGATCTCAGGCTTGACCATGATCTTTTGGCCGGGTTTATTATTTGGGCCAGCGAGCATGACGAGATCCGCCCCTGCGATGTTTGCCTGAATCACCGCCGGAATCGCAATCTCCGAAATGGGAATCTCCTTGGCGAGCATGGCCTGAACAACCTTGGAACTACCGGCAACGTAAATAAGCTCAACTTCCAGACCTTGCTTCTCAAAGAGCCGCGCATCTTTCGCCACCCAAAGAACGGCCATTGAACCCACCGTGGTTGGGTAAGCGACCTTCAGCTTTATCGTTTGGGCGGACACCGCACTGGTCCAAACCACCGGCAAGAGCAAAAGAATTAATTTTCTGCGCTTTATGTCTCCGATTAGAAATCTCATGAGGCCGATCAAAAAGGTCTCAGATGCTAGGCGCGCGAAGACCGACGAGCGGAGGCGTACTCTTTGCGGTACGTTGGAGCGAGTCGGGCGAGCGCAACGAAGCAGATGAGCCTTTTTCATCGGCCTCTCACGGATGCACAGATTCAAGGAACCATTCCGTCGGTATTTCCCGTCCAACTCTCGCCTCTCGCGCACGCGCCAAAACCTCGCTGCCGACTGCGGCGAACTGTAACCCCAGGCCAACGTTGTTGCAGAAACAACTGATGGCATCATTTTTCGTTCTGCCCGGATGTTCACCGTTAACGAGCTGAGATATCGTTGGAAAATCCCAGATAGCCGAATCTTCTCGCGTGATCGGATGTTGCCACCCTTCTGCGACGTCGGGAATCGACTGCCGATCGACGCCGATGGCGATCTGGAAAGGCTTTGCCTCGCGCCAGTGGATAATGAGTGGATCCGCTCGCTTGTAAGTCGTCGCATCAAGCTCACAGGGCTTCACACAGGAAACGTGAACACCGGGTTGGAGCAGATCGCCAGAAAAGAGTGCTGAAATCGAGTTGGTGGTCGCTGTGATGATATCCGCGCCTTCCATCGCCTCTTCGACACTAGCCGTTTCCACCACTTCCGCCGGTACGCTGTGTCCCCACTCTTCAATAAAACGACGACGTGATTCCGGCGTTGGACTAAAAACTTTAACCCTCTTGAGATCACGGACCATGCTCAACGCCACGAGGTGGGCGCTCGCTTGCCAGCCCGCGCCCAGCAAGGCCATGACTTTCGAGTCTTTGCGCGCGAGATAACGCGCGGCGATGGCACTGGCGCCGGCAACGCGCAGCTTTTGGACATAGCCATCCGGAAAAATCGCCAGCGGTTCGCCCGTTTCTGTGCTAAAGAGCATCACCAGGCCGACGTAGCGGTCGCCCCCGGCAACTGGCAATTTGTCCTTGCGCACACCTCCGGCTTTTTCGTACCACTTCACGACGCTGGAATTCAGACGCAGCGCAGCGATCTTGCGGTTCGGCAAGACTCCGCTCATGGTTTTGTATTCGTAAAACTCGTTGGGATTCGTCGGGCTGAAAACATCATAGCGCGGCACCGTTGCTGCCATGCCGTTGCCCAAATCACGATAGGCCTCTTCCAATACTTCCAGGCAGGCACCCACGGGAAGAAGCTTTTCGATGTCTTCGTTAGACAAGATGAGCATGAATAGTTTCCTCAACTCTCAACGGTAAAACTCGCATCCTCGCAAACTGTCGCGATCAGGAGGGTCGCAGTCATTCTTAGTGCCGTCGATCTGGGTTTGCAAGCATCGGATGGGCCGTCAGCGTGTCAATATATAGGCTGTTGACCTGCGGTGGGAGATCACCAGCGCACAAGCGTAACTAAGGACTCGATGAGTTCACCCGAAAGATGACGCTGAGCGGTGCGCATAGTGCAGGCTCCTTGCAGTGGCAGTGCAACGACGCCTCCCCTGTAAATACTTTTTACAATCGCGGCGAATTTATCTAACTGTTTGCGGCAGCACTCCTTTTTAGTTTAAAAGCCTATTGCAGCTGCCTTCCGTTGTTAATTCATTTTACAATCCGCCTGCGCCGCTAATCTTTAACTCCTTGTCTTAGCGGTCTTTCTCGTTTGGCTCATTCATTGCTCCACACATCAGTTGATTGTTCACTTTCCCGATCCTTACCGTGCAAAGATTGGACAGCTGTGGACAACGACTTTTCCAATTAGTTCCGCAGTGTCAATGCAATTACGCAAGCTCTCGATAGCATGTAAAACGAGTCAACGAAAGCTCAAGTGTTTGTCCCGCGGGCGCCGAATCCACCTAATCATTTTCCTCTGCCTCCCGATGGTTTTGTCGTCGTGCGGTTTGGTGAATCCCGCTGTGATGAGCGGGCCTCATATCGTCGCCAATCGTCCTCAGATTCCGAGTTATCGTTCCCAAATCACAGAGTGCCGGTATTCCAGGATACCGGATGTCAGTGTCGTATTGGCCTCCATGAATCATGTTCCTCGGGAAGAATTCTTGTCAAATTTAAAAAACTGTCTAGACCCTCGGGGCTTTCGATGGGCGGCGATGATCTAGTATTTACTATCGGCTTTTTCAGGGAGACTGTGCCGGTCTCCAAGCCTGCCAAATTCCTCCTTTCGGCATTGGCGCTGCGAGTGGCCGAGTAGCGAGCACCGGGTAAGCGCTCTAACTCCACGCCAGGGAGGAACCCACCTCTCCGACACACTGCAACTCATCCGGCGGCGCATTCATCGTATCTACCGATCGTTCTCTCATCATAGTTGAGATCACCGATAGCTTCCGTTCGTGCTCAGCACACTCTGGCCTGTCGCACGCCAAAAGGTCGAAGCGTGGAGCGAGATATTTATTGCAAGATGACCTCTCGCTGCGCATCTCTTGTAAGCACAGCTTCGCGTCGGATATGTTTGAAACGCAATGAACTTGAAACTAAACCAGTCCCTTAGAAGTTTACTCTTGTCGACCGCGGCGTTCTTTTTCCTGTTTGCGCCATCGCTCCTGGCCCAAACGGCCAAGATTCATGTCTCCGCCCCGTCGAAATCCCTCACCTGGTTTCCAGCCCACCTCACGCGGGAAAAGGGCTTCTATCGCGCTGAGGGGTTAGACGTCGATTTTGTCGTGATGAAGCCTCAGGTCGCTCTCCAGGCACTGATCAGCGGCGATGTGGACTACACGACGGCCTTGGGATCGACCATGCGCGCCGGTGTCCGTGGGCTCCCGCTGCGCGTTGTGATGACCATCGCGGACAAACCGCTCTTCGCCTTAATGGTTCGGCCTGAGATCAATTCAGTGGAAGAGCTGAAAGGAAAGCTACTCGGGATTTCATCCTTCGGCGCGAGCTCGGACACCTTGGGACGTGCGATTTTGCGCCGTTACAAACTGACCCCCAACCAAGACGTTAAGATTCTCGCTCTCGGAGGTGGCACCAATCGCCTCGCAGCAATGAAATCCGGAGCTATTGACGCAGCATTGATCGAAGCTCCGTACAACGTCATGCTGGAGCGAGATGGCTTTCGTAAGATCCTGTTTGTCGGCGATCTGATTCCATCGCCGCTGGCCGGCTTCGGAACGACGCTGGAAAAAATCCGCAAACAGCCGGATGAAATTCAGCGTTTAGTCCGCGCTACCTTACGGGGAATTCAGTATGCCAAAACGAACCGGCAGGAAAGCGTCAAGGCGATCATGAAATGGGCCGAGATGGATCAGCCGTTGGCTGAAGGAAGCTTAGATATGGCCGTAACCAGCTGGTCCAACAGCGGCGCAGCCAATCCGCAGGGCGTTCAAATCGCAATGGAAGAAATTAAGCTGGAACAGAAACTCGACGCGCTTCCTGATCCTTCGAAGGCATTCGACTGGAGCTTCGTGCGGAGATGATCCACCAACAGCTTCACTCACCTTGGCTTTTCATCCTGCGAAGGAGATCCTGGACTGACGATTTGGCGATCACACGGTCGAACTGAGCGCGGTAGTTGTTAACCACACTCACATGGTCGATCAAAACATCGTATACTTTCCACTGGCCTTCCACATCATGCAGCCGGTAATCGATGGGTGTCTCACCTTCGCCGTTGACGATTTTGGATTCAACACTCGCCTGTGTCCCGTCCTGAACTTCTCGTGTGAACTGAATTCCCTCGGCGGCGGAAGAACGTACCGTCTTACCATAAGCCACCAAAAGCCGTTGCGTGAAGGCGTCGACGAATTCACGCTGCTCCCCTTGATCCAGTAACTTCCAGTGCGGACCCAACGAGCGCTTCGTCATTTCAGAAAAGTCGAAACGGGCAAAAACCAATCGACGCGCACTGTCGGGCAACCCCTTGGCCTGCAATTCGGATACCGGGGTATTCGACAATATTGTAATAAACTGCTTAATACTGGCGCTCAACTGGTCCGTCGGCGCCCCGGCACGACCCGCCGAAGGCATCGAAAATAAAATGAACGCCGTAAGCACCCAAAACATAAGAGACTTCATTAGCTTCCTCCGTGAGCTGACACCCAACCCTTGGTACGCGAAGTACCTACAATTATTAAACGCCCAATTGTTCGAGAAAGCAACTTAAGGCAGGAAATTTGCACAAATCAACTACCGGCTCCCCGCAAAACGGTATCCTATCATCGGTTTCGATCTGCTCATCTTGCGTCATGATTCCTTGCCAGTTGGTCGGTCTTCCCTTAGAATTCCATC
>WNFS01000286.1_pt1 | contig 37215 bp, 34 predicted proteins | sample 5400141 | NCBI WGS metagenome assembly WNFS01 (sample SAMN13153358, study PRJNA577476) | soil metagenome | isolation source: 60 cm saprolite under Madrone tree | place: USA:California | collected 2016-06-14
CCTATATGCAGTATCACGACTTCCTGGGACGCGAGCCGGACTCCATCGGCCTGCAGAACTGGGTCAACACTCTGGCGGGCTGTCCCAACGGTGGTTATGGGGAATTCGATAACCCCAGTTGCGATCGGGTGCATGTCTCAGCCGGCTTCTATCTCTCTCAGGAGTTTCAAGGCCGCGGTTACTGGGCTTACCGCTTCTACCAGACGAGTCTGGGCCGGGCGCCGCATTATACGGAGTTCATTCCGGACCTGCTCAAAGTGGGTGGACCGCTTTCCCCACAACAAGAGTTGATAAACAAGCAAGCCTTCACTGATGAATGGGTGAATCGACCGGAGTTCAGGACCAAGTATGATGCGCTGGTCGACGCGCTGGATTACGTTAACGCATTGTGTAATACGGCTGGGGTGAATCCTGCTAACCACGATGCGCTGGTGATCTCGCTGCAGAACAATCAGATGACACGGGCCCAGGTCTTACGAGCGATTGTTGAGAGCAAGGAGATTGAGGACAAGTTCTTTATCCAGGGATTTGTGTCGATGCAGTACTTCGGTTACTTAAGACGCGACCCGGACACGACGGGCTACAACAACTGGGTGACAACCCTAGCTAGGCCTATACCGCCGGTCGCTGTCAGGACTGAAATCTGATGGCGGCCGGAATTGTTTGAGTAGCGGCATTCGGGAAGTAAAGATGCGCGTGGTGCGTCGCGCCGGCGCGGTTTCTATTTCGAGTTGCTAATCAGCACGACGTCGCGGATTTCGGTTCCCCGCGTGAAAGCCAGAAATTTTCCATCATGAGACCAGTCGTAAGGAAAGATCTTTTCCTGGGGCAGGCCGGGAATTCGTTCCAGGGCGCCGCCGTCAACCGGCTGCCGCCAGAGTCCCATAACCCAATCTCTGTAAGTCAATGCTTTTCCGTCTGGCGTCCAACGAATCCCATAACGAAAGTTTGCTGTCGGCGCGATGTCAAATAATTTCGCGGGCGGCCCGCCGGCCATGGGAATGATGGCAAGTTGGGTCTTTCCGGGGCTGGAGGCATACTCGCAGGCCACCCACTTGTTGTCAGGCGATACCCAGGGCCACGCTACTGACTTATCCGTCAGCCGATTTGGTTCACCACCTTCAACCGGCGCGCGCCACAGAGCATAGTGTGACTCACAATCCGATCGGTAAACTACCCAACGCCCGTCGGGTGAAACACTCGGCTGAATATTCTTACCGCAACTCGTGAGTTGTTTTGGATCGGTGCCGTCGAGATTCATTCGCCAGATTTCGGCCGCCCCGCCATGACTCGATTGAAAAACAATGAACCGGCCATCAGCGGTGACACTCGGTGTGGTGTCCGCGGCGCCCGGCGGCGTCAACTCCTTTGCGTTCGTTCCATCAACATCCATGATCCAGATCGTGGGGCTGTTGGCCACCATCGCGGTGTAGATGATCTTGCCGTTGGGAGTCCAGACAATGCCGAGTCCTCCATCACCGCGATTGAAAGCTCCAAAAGTGATCTGCTTCGCCCGCGAGACATCTTCGGCCGGTGCGAGCCAGACATTGGTGATCTGCTGATGTTGGACCAGCAGCAGGTTATTCCCGTCAGCCGTTACGCTGAGTCCGACGTCATAACTGTTCAAGTCACTCGTAATACGCCGAAAGTCGCCGCTCGGATAGTCAACCAGCCACACCTGGCGGCTCTCCTGTGCATCCTGGCTGGCGCCGATTAGCAAGATCCCGTTGTTATCTTTGAGCCACACAGTTCGCCGTATGTCGCGCCAGTTCGCGGTGGTCAAAGGCTTCAGCTCGCCGCCGTCCACGGGCAATAAGTAGATCGCGCCCTGCGTGGCGCTGTCATCCATGCTGAGGCCCAGCGCGAGCATCGATCCGTCCGGCGACCATGAAATGTTTGGGCCGAATAGCCCACGGCCGTCAGGCAAGCTGACGAGCACGCGCTCGTTCGTCCCATCAAGGTTGGAAACCAGCAAACTGGCGGTCCTGGTCCCTTCGTTTCCTTTGACGATCGCGACCAAATTCTTATTGGGCGAGATGGCGAAAAAATCGGCGAAATCGTCGCGCAATTTCACCGGGACTCCGCCCAGCAGCGGCAGTTGGTACAGCGCGGTCCTATTCTGACTTTCCTCCACGGCGGTGTAATAGATGCTGGCGCCATCGGACGCAAAAGTAAGACACCGGTAGGCCACTCGGGCGGGCGGGCGCAACTCAATCGGCGCTTCGCCATTCATCGGGCCGAGCCGCAGACTCATCGTATCTTTTTCGCCATGCGCGAACACGTAAAACTTGCCGTCGGGTGAGATGGCCGCGTTGACCACTCGACCGTCGTTAGTTAGCTGTCTAAGCTTGACCTGCTTGAACCCATTCGCGGCACTACTGCTCGGTCGTACTTTGCGCACAAAGAAAACCGCCGCGACAACGATGGCGAGCGAGACCAGGGACATAACAGCCACGGCTATGGCGCGCTTCAAGAATGGCGTGGTTGGCCTGGGCGCCAGCTGCTTTGCCGGAGCGTGCGCAGCAATTGCTTCGACGGATTTCGCTTCCCGATTCGCCGGTGAGTCTGCGCCGGCGGTGACATCAATGATCTCCTGATCATTCTCATCAATCTCTTCTTCGACGGTGATCAGCGAAATGGTTTCACTCTGAATAACTAATCCTTCGGCGTCATTTCCTCCGGAGCGCACAGCCGCTACGAAGCGATAGCCAAGTCCCGGTACAGTGACGATGTAACGAGGTTGCGCTGCCTTTTCTCCCAGCGCGCGCCGGATGGCGGAAATATTTACCGAGAGGTTTGACTCTTCGAGAATCTGGCCGGGCCAGACGTGTTCGAGCAGTTCATCCTTCGACAGATCTCGCCCACCGCTTTGGACCAGCACGAGAAGCAGGTCGAACGCCTTCGAATAAAGCGGAACCACTTCGCCCGCCCTGGTCAACCGCCGCTTCAGGCCGTCCAGACGAAATTCCTCGAACTCGTAGACCTGTCTTCGCTCTTCGATCACCGAGTTTCAGATCCTTTCGGAAGATTTCGGCCAGATTTTAAAGACATTTCGGGACGCCTTCGTTGAAGATGCGCACCGCTGCGGACGAAATCCGCTCCGAGCAAAGCGCGGGATGCCAGCGGCCGGATAATACCAGAAGGAAAGGACAGAAGGGAACGCGAATGATCAGCAGAACCAGAAACCAAATCACGATTCAAAGCCGACAGACCATTCTCGTTCGGCCATCGCGAGATTCTTTTCGCGCATGGTGCGAACGATGCCTCGAGGTAGTCGCTGCGCTGACCCCCGAATCCGTCACAAATCTTTTGGGCGTACCAGCCAGCAGACTCTGTGAATTACTGGCCCGCGGACAGTTGCATGCGGTGGAAGCGGGCAGAGAAGTGTCGCTGATTTGCTGCAACTCTCTGGCGGCCTGCTCAACCCGGGAGACGAAACTGATCGAGGGAGAAAGCGAGTGAACGGCGGGACTCGTTGCCGAGTTTCTCCGGTACTTAAATGCTTCAGCTCAACCTGAGCGGGAGCCCAGTTCCAAACATTTGAAAAAAGGAGACAAAGAAATGAAACACAAACAACTGAGCAACTACAAACCATTAAGCGGGCGCTGGCCAGTATTCGGGCTAATTCTTTTATTAGTGGCAGCGACCTTCTCAGGCTATGGCCGCCTCACCGTTTCGCCAACGGCGCGAGCTATGCAAAACGGCGGGCAGTTTCAAACTGAAAGGCAGACGGCATCGACGACCTCTATTGCCAACCTCGTCGGTTTGCATGGCGAACCTACACCTCGTATGCCTCCGGTAAACTCTGGCGGCAACGAGCCAAATACCGGTCAGCAGCATTTTGAGATCTTCAATCTCGATACTTTCGAGGCGAACCTTAAAGCAGAGCTGGACTCAAAAACCGTCGGCTACTCTTACGCCATCTACGAAAACACCCAGCTAAAGAGGGCGGGGGCGGGCGGTTACGCGGTCGTTCCCAACACTCATGAAACCGCGGATACACGTATGACGGTTATGAGCACGAGCAAGACCATCACCGCGACCGGCGTCTTGAAAGCCATGGAGGAAATGAACGCGCAGGGCAAGAAAATTAGTATTGACTCGCGCATTGCTCCGTATCTGCCGAGCGAATGGCATCTTGGGCCGCATGTGAACGAACTAACCTTCCGTCAACTGCTCACGCATACGGGCGGCTTGCGCGCGGCCACCGGCGACCCGGATTCCTATCTGGGTTTGAAGCAGACGATTGCGCAGGGTGCGCAAGATGCAGACCTCGGCAAGTTCTATTATGCGAATGCGGATTTCTGCCTCTTCCGAATTATTGTCCCTTACATGCTAATGTCTCCGGCCGGCGTAAAGAATATCGAGAAGTTAAGCTGGCAGGATCGGGCGATGAGCCTTGGCAAGAGTTATGTCAGTTACATCAAGGAGCATGTGTTGGCCTTGGCTGGGCTGACTGACATTGATGTGGTTCCAACGGGTCCCAAGCCCTATGTTCGCTATTACAGATTTGGCGACACGTCGGCCTTCTTCTCAGATCCAGTGGATGATACGGCAGTGCTGCGCACCGGCGCGGGCTATTGGTTCATGTCAGTGAAGGAGTACGGCAAGTTCCTAACGGCACTCCGCAACGGCAAGATTGTCGGATGGCAATCCGCGAAGAGCATGCAGGATAACAATCTCGGAATGTACGGAAAAGAATACAAGCACGGCACATACTGGGATCACAACGGAGGTTATCCAGGACAACTCACGGACCCGGGCGCGATGGCCGATTGGATGATCTTCCCGAACGGTATTGCGGCCGTGATTTTCGTGAACTCTAAAGGCGGAACGACCAAGCAACCGCAAACAATTGTAAGTGATTCTTTCGACGCGGCGTGGTAGTCACTGAAGATGGGCACGCAGTCGGGAGTTGAGAGTTCCCGGCTGCGAAGCTCTTCATAAAGGATCCACGCAACAATCAAAGTATTGTCGAGAAGGAGAAAAATCGTTATGAAAACCCTGAAAGTAGTCGCGATCAATTTATCGATAATTATGGCATGTGCGTGGTCTCTGAGCGTTGCTCCGAGCGCCAGCGCGCGTCAGAGATCCGCTGGGGTTCACATACCGCCAGCCGGCAGTGCCGAGCGCAAGGCCATCACAGACGGTCTGCGCGGTGATCAGAAAGTTGTTTTCAAGATCCATTACTTGAAAGTTCACGGTGACTGGGCATGGATCGATGTCACACCCCTCGACGAAAAGGGGAAGGCAGTCGCCGAAGGCGGCACTTCGCTCATGCACAGAGAAGCCGGAGGATGGAAAGCAATGGACTTGTCGGGGCTTCCGGAAGATCAGGACAATCCGATGCAAGAGCCTACGGCGAAGTTCGTGAAGCAATTGCAGAAAAAATTTCCAGGTTTGCCTGCCGACATCTTCCCGCGGGCCAGGTAGCGGATTAAAGCGCGTTTCAGAAGCCCGATCGTAAGGGAGGGCCATGAATTCAAACGCTCGTGATGAAGAAATCGGCGGCTGCCGATAGCCCGACACTAGCGTTCGCGCTTGCCAACGACCGGGCTTCTGACACCTGAACATCAATGCGAGGGCAAGTGCCCAACTTCCATTCTCAAACCGTCGGACGCGGCGATAGTCTCTCCGGGCCACAGCTCTCCAGCTTTGGTTTCAAGATCAACGTCGTCCCATTCAGGATAAAGATGAGTGAGGATGAGTCGGCGGGGTTCCGCCAAGTGAGCGATGCGCATGGCATCGTCAAGCGAGAGATGTTTTGGCGTCGGCGTATGTCGCCAAAACGAGCACTCCAGGATCAATAGATCAGCGCCACGCGCGAACGTTGCCAGCTCTTCAGAATAACCAGTGTCAGAAGTGTAGACCAAAGACGTACCGTCGTTGTCGGTCAGGCGAATCGCCAGGCTTTCGCGAGTGTGCGGAGTGGAAAAGGTTTGCGCGACAAGTCCCGGCATCAATTCAAACCTTTCGTTGTCATCTGAAACTTCTCGCAGTTCGATCGGAAAAGGCTGGACGAACAATTTGTAGTTGTTCGATTCGTCGATCGCTCTTAAAAGATTTCCGATCCCCCGACAACCGAAAATGCGCAGCGACTTTTGTCTTGCTTGGGTTTGGGGCGCCCATTTCAATCCAAACAGCAGTGACGCCAGACCGCCGCAATGATCCAGGTGCAGGTGGCTAATCCAGATCGCGTCGAGGTTGGGCCAGTCGACTTCTTCCTGCGCCATGCGGTGGGCGGTGTCTGCGCCGCAATCGAGCAGCACCTTGCCGGCTGTTGTTTCCAGCCAGAAGGCAGCGGCTGCGCGCTGCGGATGTGGCACCGAAGTGCCTGAGCCAAGAACGACGAGTTTCATGCCGGAAAGCCTAACAATGCGCATTCTTGATGGTCAACAGGTCATTTGGAGTGCGCCGGCAAGCGAAGCGCGACGGCGCTTTGGATGAACTAATCACATCACGGGGCAACCAAAGCGGCTTCGCGCTGACGCTTGCCGCCGCACTTCATATCGCGTATTCTGACGCGCTTCGATAAGTCACCCTGAGGGTTACGGCTTACCTTTGTCACAAACAGATCACCGAGTATGAGCATAAAATCAGACAAGTGGATACGACGCATGGCGCAGGATCACGCGATGATTGAACCGTTCGAGCCTCATCAGGTCAAGGAGGTAGACGGTCGGCGCGTCGTTTCGTATGGCACTTCGAGCTACGGCTATGACGTGCGCTGTGCCGATGAATTCAAGTTGTTCACTAACGTGTACAGCGCCATCGTCGATCCGAAAAAGTTTGATGACAAGAGTTTTGTCGACATCAAAGCCGATTATGTGATCATTCCGCCGAATAGTTTTGCGCTCGCGCGCACGGTCGAATACTTTCGCATCCCCCGAAACGTCATGACTATCTGTCTCGGCAAGAGCACGTACGCCCGCTGTGGAATTATTGTGAACGTAACGCCCTTCGAGCCGGAATGGGAAGGCTATGTGACGCTGGAATTCTCAAACACCACGCCCATGCCCGCCAAGATCTACGCCAACGAAGGTGTAGCTCAGGTGCTGTTTTTCGAAGCCGATGAAGTCTGCGAAGTTTCCTACAAAGACCGCGGCGGAAAGTATCAGGGACAACAAGGGGTAACGCCGCCGAAGCTCTAATAATGTCGGTTCCCATAGTTAGTGAAATCCGCACCATAGTTAGTGATATTCTATCTCGCCAGTTATTGTAAATTTGGCAGATAAGAGGTAAAGGCCTAGGAAAGTTGAAAGAGATAAGCCGCCATTTTTTTGTTGAATGGTATAGAAGAAACGGACGGGATTTTCCTTGGCGTTCTCAAGAGCTCGATCCTTTTCATCACTTGATTACTGAGTTGCTTCTCAGGAAAACACGCGCTGAAGGACTAGCTAAACTGTGGCCCAACCTCGTGCACATGTATCCAAACGCTCATTCAGTTATTCAAACCTCTAAGAAAAAACTTGTAAGACAACTAAGAATCCTGGGATTCGGTAATCAAAAAGCCGAGGCGCTTCGTTTAGCCTCAAAATGGCTGATTGAACACCACGACGGAAAAGTGCCGGATAGTTTTGAGGAGCTCATGAGGATTCCCCATGTGGGCGCTTACTCAGGCAAAAACAATAACGGGTGAGGCCCTCCCACAAGCCTCACCCTTAGGCTACGTGTCCTCACCCCACGCAACCAATTCGCCCACCGGGGAGGCGGGCGCAGGTGCATACTAATTCCATCATTACAAGAAATCAACAGATCAACTGCCGGGAATAGCAACCGACACTTGGTTCACTCGAGAGTCGCGTCTTGCTTCTGACGCGCCTTATCCAGGCGATCAAATAGTTCTAGGTTCACCGCGCGAGCCCGAGCGTTCATCTCTTGGCCTATTTGGTCAAACTCAGCTTCTGATTCGGCGAGATGAGCGTCGATTCCTGCTCTAACCCTGAAACGATTAATCTGCGATAAGCATGCGCCGGCACGAGACATGGCAGTTCATACACTTAGATAAACTTCAGCCCGCATCTCGGGGTTTGCCTGGGATATAAAAGGAAACGCGAAGACGGTGTTACGCGCCAGCGCAGGCATCTATTCCGATCCCAGTCCGGTTAGTCAAATCTCATGACGAATTGATGTCGCTAACCCATTGTAAGTATTAGAATCGTGTTGTCCGTTTCAGTCTGAGGGCATTGCGTAATTGTCCTGACGAGGTGTACACGTTACGTAAATCGAATGACAGACTGAACGTGAGCAGAGGCACAATTAAAATGGTGATTAGGAACCGCGTCGTAGGTCTCGCCAGGGAACTCTGATAAGGGTCTCGATCCATGCCCTCCATCTTCCGCGCGGCGAAGACAGGAAGCGAACGCTTCGACTTTGCCACCCCCGTTCGGGTATCACGTACATCGGATGGCGATCGTATTCAACCTCAAGTTCTCACGTCAGTTCAGTATGAAATGGAAAACAGCCCCTTTTTCTACCTCCGCCTCAGCCCAGATGCGTCCGCCGTGACGAACGACTATTCGCTGGACGATAGACAGTCCGACACCTGTCCCTTCGAATTCATGCTGGCTATGGAATCGCTGAAAGACGCCGAACAATTGTCTCGCTTTACTCACGTCGAATCCCGCGCCGTTATCCCGTACGAAATAAACGTTCGACCCGTGATCCTCAGCACAACCTATTTCAATCACCGCTTTCTCACGATGGCCAGTGAACTTGAACGCGTTCGACAAGAGGTTAACGAAAAGCTGCTTAATTAGAGCGTGGTCGCCGACGCAATCAGGCAAGTCTCCGAGCTGAATTTCGATCTGTCGGCCCTCTCGATCACGACCCAGTTCGTCCAAAACCTCATGAACAAGGTTCGCGATGTTTACCGGCTTCTTCGAAAGCGACTGCGTGCCCAGCCGGGAGAAGCGAAGCAGGTCTTCGATTAACGCATTCATTTGCTTGGCCGTATCTATTACGGTGGTCAAGAGCTGACGAGCATCGGGAGATAATTCCGCTGCGTGATCTTCAAGAAGTATGGCGGAGAAGCCATTGATAGCCCGGAGCGGCCCGCGCAAGTCATGTGAGACAGAATAGGAGAAAGCCTCGAGATCCTTATTTGCGGCCTCTAGTTCGGCGGTCCTTTGTAGTAGTTCAGAATTTGTCCGTTGTAATGCGTCCTGCGCCAGACTCAATTCTCTATTTCGGCGCATCGCCGCTTCGTAAGTCGAGAGCAACAGATTGAGAATCTGGAGCCGGTCAGCTGTGATGAAGTGCCTTTGACCCTCGAAATAGATCTCCAGGCCCATGCCTGGTTGATCTGTCTGGCGCATCTCACGATTGATCAGGACAAACTGAACCCGGCCGAGCAGGTAGCGCTCATCGTATGGCTTGAGGATAAAGTTGTCGGCACGACACTCGAGTCCGAGGATCACGTCCCGGGGATCGGACAAAGTGGTAACCAGGATCACCGGAACGTCGGCCAAGTCGGGGTCCGATTTCACCTGCCGACAGAGTTCGTAGCCATCCATCTCCGGCATCACCACGTCGCTAATTATTAGGGTTGGCTTATTCTGACGCGCCGCAGCCAGGGCCAAAACACCGTTAGCCGCCAGGGTTACCGGATATCCCTTCTGCTCGAGAATGTACTGGAGCTTTTGAGCTTGGGTGGGGCTGTCTTCGACAATCAGTATTTCAACTCTTGGGCTGCCGGATTTTTCAGCGGTGCTCATGTTTGAACTCCCCCTTGTGCTTGTCTGCGCTTGACTAGAGTAATGAGAGTGTCCGCGATCTTGTCCGCCGGCAGGACGTGTGTCGCGCCTCCCAATTCGATCGCCTCGCCGGGCATTCCGTGTACCACTGAACTCTCGCGATCCTGCGCGATGGTGGTGGCCCCGTTGTCCTTCATCAGTTTTAGTTCGGCTGCTCCATCTCTGCCCATGCCGCTGAGCAATACCCCTAAGGCATCCGGTCCGCAGACTAACGCCAGTGAGCGGAACAGAAATGAAACCGCAGGCCGCAAGCTATTCTCGGGCTCTTCGTGCGTCAACAGGATTCGGCCACTTCGGCTGACACCCATATGAAGATCATCAGGAGCCAGATAGGCATGCCCCGCTAGCGGCAGACAATCGTGGGCCGCTGTGTGAACCTGCCAACCGGTGGTCTGGTTCAACCATTCGACCAACCCTGAGAGAAAACCGCGGGCGATGTGCTGCACGATGAGAATAGGCGCAGCAAAATCTTTCGGCAGACCGGCCAGGATCGTTTGAAGCACAGGCGGGCCACCGGTGGATGCACCAATGCCAACCAATCTGATCCCCTTGCGGCTGGGATCAAATACCGCCGGCCGAGGTGGGCTCACCGCCAGATTTGACCGTGATCGTGGCCAACGGCGCACGACTTTGACTTCGGACATCAATTTGATCGTCTCCAGTAGACTGCTGAGCTGCTCTCTATGGTCAGGATGCTCAGGGGCGACCGGCTTTTCCAGGCAGGCGACCGCCCCAGCCTCCATTGAACGAAAGGTGGTTGCCACCTCTTTTGGGTCAGTAACGGCCGTGCAAATGATGATTGGTAACGGTTGGGTTTCCATGATGCGGCGCGTGGTTTCAAAACCATCCAGACGCGGCATCTGAATGTCCATCAGCACTACGTCGGGCCGCCGCTCTTCGAGGAACTCCAAAGCAGCCTGACCGCTTTCGACAGCGTCGATAACGCGGATCCGGGGGTCTGACTCAAGCAGCTGGACAAGTAGCATCCGCGCCACTTTTGAATCATCCACCACTAGAACGTCGATCCTATTGTCGGTCATCCACTAATGCCCCCTCCGTGTTAGGCTCACCGGCAATCACGTCAGCAAGCGCACGGCTTCGAGCAGATTGCTCTGATCGAAGTTGCTCTTTATCAGATAAGCGTTTGCACCGACATCGATGCCACGCTCGCGGTCCTCGCGTGTTTCCAGTGCCGTCACTAGTATGACCGGCAGTTCCGCGAGTTTCTTATCTGCACGGATCTTTGCCGTGAGGTCAAATCCGTTCATGCGTGGCATCTCGACGTCAGAGACGACCAGATCGCATCTTGCCGTCCGCAGTGTGGTAAATCCCTCGACACCATCGACCGCCGTTTTCACTTGATAGCCGGCAGACTCCAGGATGCCCTTCAACAACATCCGTGACGTGATGGAGTCTTCGACCACCAGTATCGATTTAGCCTCCACCTCCGCGGGCGTCTTCGCTTCAGCGAAACGAGTGGCCTTGCCGGCGATCAGTTTCGCGGACTTAAGCAAATCCGCTACGCTGAGGATTGGTGCTACACGTCCGGACCCGAGCACGGTGGCGCCGGCGATGTTACGGACCCGCTCAAGCGGCTTGCCCAATCGCTTAACCAGCACCTCTAGTTCATCCAGCACAGCATCCACTGCGAAAGCTATTTGTTTGTCACCTGCGCCAATGATCACAACTGGCGTTGCTCCAGGCGCGTCGCCATTCGGGTCCACACTTGACAACTCCAGCACGTCAGCTAGACGGGCCAGTGACACCGCACGCCCATTCAAGGCCAGGGTCTCTCGACCTTCAACCGTTTCAACATCCTCAGGTTTGAAGCGTGTCACTCGTTCCACTTGAGCGGTTGGCAGAACGAAAAGCTGTTTCGCCGCTTCGACAAGGATTCCTCTAAAGGTTCGCAAGGCGATCGGTAAGGCGATGCGAATTGTTGTTCCCACATGACGTACACTCTCAACAGAAGCGAGCCCGCCAAGCTTTTCCGTCTGCTCGCTAACGATCGCGAGGCCCAGACCCCGGCCCGACAACTGAGTAATGATTGGGCTGGTCGAGACGTCGGCGCGAAAGATCAACTGCAACGCGTCGTGGTCACTGATTCCCTTGGTGTCTTCCAATGAGATAACGCCCTGCTTGATGGCGAACTCTTTAACCCTCTCTATATCAATCCCCGCACCATCGTCAGTCACAACAAGTTCAACTTTGTCGCCGTTTAAAGGCGACACTGCCAGGGTGATCTTAGCCCGAGGCTCCTTTCCCTGTTGCTCGCGCTTTTCAGGAGTTTCCAGTCCATGGTCGACGCAGTTGCGGAAAATGTGAATCAGCGGGTCCTTCATTTCTTCGAGGATGCGCTTGTCGATTTCGACCTCCTCTCCAATAATCACCAGCTCAGCCTGCTTGCGCTGATCGCGGCAGAGATCGCGCACCAGTTTTTGGAAGAAGCCGCTGAGAGTCGACAAAGGGAGCATTAGTAGCTTCTTGGAATCGTCCAGCAGATCGTCCACCAGCTTCCCAATGAGGAGGTTGTCCTGAGCGGCGGTGCGGCTGAGGGTTGCGACCTTAATCTCCAGCGATCGAAAGTAGTCGTGGTTCCATTCAGAGAACTCGACCAGCGCCTTCAGTGATGCATTCGACGCGGCTCCTGGCAGTAATGCTGGTCGCTCCAGCGACTGCCGCAGCGCTCGGGCTTGCGGCTGAATTTTCGACCACTCTTTCTGCCACTCGCCCAATCGATTCACTAACTGGCATAGATCTGAGGCCCGCTGGGTTGTCGCTAATTTCGCGGCTAACATCTCTTCAGCTTCCAACAGTCGCGCGTCCAGTTTGGCGACGCCGATCCGTACCGTCTCCATGACGGGAGTTTTGTCGATCGCAACCGAAGACGAGACTGGCGCCAATTCCGCCGCAGTTGTTTCAGCCCTGATGGTTTCCTGCGCCGCAACTACCGACGTAAGGTTTATATTGCGCAACGCTTGAACATGAGAGGAGAGCGACCGATCCGACTGGGATTGGGGAGCGGAGATATTCTCTGACACGGCATCGAGCGCCCGGTGCACGACGTCCAGCCCTTGCGCAGACGGCATACTCTCGCGTCGCTTCCAGGCTGCGAACACGTCCTCAAGCACCTGACAAACGGACTCGACTTCGACGAAGTTTACCGCGCGAGCGGCACCCTTGAGGCTGTGCGCAGCGCGGAACACAGTTTCCACCAGTGGTTGTTGTTCCTCTGCTGTGATCGGTTTCTCCAACGCCAGCAGACCCGCGTCTATCGCTTCAAGATGCTCATTGGCTTCCACCTTGAACGTCGCCCGCAGCGATTGGAGGAATTGGTCTTCGTTGGTACTCATCGCACTCAGCTATGCCTTTGAATTCTTGCCCATTTGCGCACTATCAAAAATTCTGAAAATCAGCTCCTGTTCCCCTCGCTACACTTCCCCTCGTTACACCTTATAGCGCTCGACCATATGTTTGAGCTGCTGACCAAGCTCATCCAGGTTTCGCGCCGCCGTCTCCAATTGTCTCGCGCTCGCAACGTTTTGAGTGCTTGCCTGCTTGACACTTTCCATGGCTACGGCCACCTGTTCCATCCCCACCAACTGCTGTTGACTCGACGCCGCAATCTGCGTAGCTGCCTGCGCCGCTTCAGCCACACTCCCGGCTAGCTTCTGGATTGATTCACCTGCATCTGCTGTCTGCTTCTCACCCGCTTCCACCGCCTTGCTGCCTTGCTCCGTTGCCAACACGGCGGCCGTGGTGGCCTTTTGAATATCGTTTAAGATCGTGCGCACCTGGTTGGTTGCCTGCCGTGATTGCTCGGACAGACTCTTGACCTCCTGGGCCACTACGCCAAAGCCTTTGCCGTGCTCGCCAGCCTTCGCCGCCTCAATGGCGGCGTTAACCGCCAACAGATTCGACTGGGCTGACAGGTCTTCAACTGTTGCGATGATCTGGCCGATGGTTTGGCTCTGCTCGCTTAGGCGCGTCATGCTCTCCGAAATCGCAGCCATCTGTTGGCGAATCCGGTTCATGCCGATGGCGGCCGCGTCCGCAGATCTACGACCCTTGTCGGAGACCTCGGCCGCCTTCTGGGCACTATCAGAAACGCCCTTGGCTTTCTGGCTGGTGACCTCTGCGGTTTGGCGGACTTCCTCCACGGTGGTAGTCGTCTCGCTCACCGCCGTAGCCGACTCAGTAGCGCTGGAAGCAAGTTGTGTGGTCGAGGCAACAATTTCGCTGGCAGATGTACTCAACACACTGGCGCCTTCGATCAGCTGCAGAGTTTGTTCGCGAAGATTCTGCACCATTTTAGCAAAGGCATTGCCCAGCACATCGTTCGCGGATTGGGGCTTGAGGCTCGTACGCAAGTCACCGGCGGCGATCTCCTCCGCCGCGACTGCCATCGTTCGCAAAGACAACGTCATGCGATCGAAGGTCTGCGCCAGCACGCCCACCTCATCGGCTCTTCCGTTCGACGATATATTTGCCTGGAGATCACCAACTGTGATCCTTTCCGCAACGGTTGTGAGTTCCTGGAGCGGCCTAGCGATGTTGCGTGTGATAACAAATCCGGCCAATGCGCCCAATACGAGCGCTACCAGCATCCCCACCAAGATGGTCCACTGCATCCGATTGGCATTGGTTTGCGCTTCGGCTGACCGCGTCTGGAGTAATTCATCTTCTTCAGTCTTCATTTCGCTTACGACCTTGCGGATTTCATCCATCAGCGTCTTGTCCTTCCCGCTCTTGATGATCTGGAGGGCAGCTTCCGTTGAAGTTCCGCGGCGAACGTCAATCGTCTCCTTTGCCGAAGCGAGCCGGTTCTTGACTATTGGTTCTAAAGCATCGAGCCGGCGCTGCTGTCGCGGATTGTCCACCGTTAGCCGCCGAACCTCCTTGAGGCTGGTGTCGATCGTGCCCAACCCGTTTTGGTAGGGTTCGAGGTATTTTTCATCTCCGGTGAGGAGGTAACCCCGCTGGCCGGTCTCGACATCCTGCAATGAGGAAAGCACCACATCGAGTTGGCCCAGCACTTTATAGGTGTGCTGGCGCCATTCCGACGCCCCGATCAGTTGCGTCGTGCTGCGATAGGAAAGTACACCTATAATCACAAAGATCAGCAGCACCGCGCCGAACCCCGCGCCCATCTTGGTTCCGACACTCCATTTCATGATCAGAGCCTCCGTTGATTTGGCTTCACGATTCCACCTCGTCGTGCACGATGATTCTCTTATTGGACAGGACCCGGCCCAGGTCCAGGACCACGAGCCGTTCTGCTGTCACGCCTTTCAGGAACTCACTGCGAGCGCCTGTCAGGGCGCTGAGCGTTGGCTGCAAGGTGTCGACTGCAATCGAACGCACGCCCACGATGACATCCGCCAGTACGCCCACCTCAAAATCTTCGCCGCGTACCAGGATGATGAAGTGCAGGTCAGCCAGTCCTTTTTCGGGTAAGTCCAAGAACTTCTTGAGATCGAGTACCGGCACCAGGCGACCCCGCACATTGACAATCCCAACCACGAACGGCGGTGTGCACGGCAACGGTGTCAGCTCCTTGAGTGGATGAATCTCCCGTACGTATTGGCTCTCGACCGCGTACTTTTCCTGAGCCAGACGAAACTCCAGCACCTCAACAGGATTCTGCAAGACCGTAGGCGTCTCGGCCCTCCGCGCCAGACTCCTGGCACGCTCACTAAGGATCTGTTTGGCGTCGGTTGCTATGGCGTCACCTGCATGGCAGTGATCGATGTGATGATTTCGGTAAGGCGGTTCGCAGTTAAGCCATCCGATTCGGGCAGGACGTCGTCAGCCTTGTGGTCGCGCAGCAGACGTGACGCGTTGGCGAAGTGTCTTTTCGCGTCAGGAAAGTTGCCAAGACCGCGGGCGAGGTTGCCCAACGCGAAATGGGCCAGGACAAACCGAGGGTCAAGATACGTCGCCGTCTGGAGTGAACGGCGTGACTGCTCGATGTCGCCGAGTTCTTGGAGGATTACCGCCCGCAGGTAATAGCTGGAAGCGTCAAGCTTGTCTGCATTGACCCATCGCTCAGACCACGTTAGCGCCTCAGCTAGTTTGCCTTGGTTAGCCAGAGCACGCGTCAGCATGGAAAACGTCCTCAGATCCGGCGCCGGATTCGTATCGGTAGACGAAAGCAACGTGTCCACCACCTCGGCATACTGCCCACATTCGTAGAGTGATTGGGCGATTGCATGGCGCTGTTCATGTGCGCCAGGTTCTTTCTTCGCCGGGGCAGTCATAGGTTGCGCGCACTGGTATGTGACCAACGGCATCTGAGGTAAAGACAATTCAAATATGGATGCGAAACCTGACGCGCCTTCTGTCACCGTCGACGGTAACGACGAAGGTACTTTCGCGCGATCAACATTGCCCTTCTGATAAAGAATTACTCCCGGAAAGTTCACCGCGGTGAAGTCGGTGAACAATGTGTGTGACGCTTCGGTTGGGCTAACGACCAGCCATCCACCAGGGACCAATGCGCGCCGCAAATTATGGACAACTTTCTGTGCCTGTGATGGTGAGAAATACATCAGCACGTTGCGGCAGAAGATAAGATCCATGGCGTTGGTTTCAGACGTGAGCGACGGGAAAAGGTCTTGTACCAAATTTACCTGCGCGAAGGTCACGCGGTTTTTGATTTCCGGCAGAATTGCGTAGCGTCCATTTTTCGTGCGCTTGAAGTAGCGATCCCTAAGGGAGGCTGCGGTCCCGCGGAACGACCACTCGCCATACACGCCGGCGACAGCTTGCTTGAGGAAGCGTGCATTAATGTCAGTTGCGAGGATAGTTACATGCCAGTCTGCCAGGTCGGGGATTGCCTGCTGTAACATGATCGCGATCGAGTAGGGTTCTTCTCCCGTGCAACAGGCCGCACTCCAAATGCGCAATCGTCGATTACCCTTACGACGCAAGTAGACCAATTCCGATATGATCTTCTCTGACAGAGCCTGAAAGGTTTTCGTCTCCCGGAAGAAATATGTTTCGCCAATGGTGAGATGACTCACAAGCACCTCGAGCTGGGCTTTGGTCAATGGCGTCGACAACAGCCATTCAGCTCCACTGGTTAGGTCCGCGAAACCCAATTCCTCGAACGCGCCCGACAAACCGCGTTGCAAGTCCCTCCAGCGCCCCGGTGGAAAATGCAACCCGATTCGTTGCGCAATCAGTTCACGCAATTGGATCTGTAAATTGTCCGACACTTTGCTAAGATCCATAAGGAGCCTCGTCGTTCAGCGCCTGGTCCAAAGCACGTCCTTCGTCCAGCGAAAGAAACTTGTCGAGGTCATGAATTAACACCAGACCATCGGTGAGTTTGACCACACCACTTATCTGCTCGAGGCACGGAGCGATCTCAGCGGCATCCACGATATCGACGTCAGGAGCTTCAATAACTCCCTGAGCCTCATCAATGATGAGGACCACTGGGCGTTGTCTTGTCTGAGCGATTAGAAATTGGTGAGCGGGACTTAGGTCGCGGTCGGGCAGGCGGAACCTCTGCCGAACGTTCAGTACCGGGAGAACCTGGCCTGCGACGTCGACGGCTCCAAGCACGATAGCTGGCGCCTTCGGAAAAGGAGTCAGTTCAGCGGCCCGCACGATCCGCTCAACAACCGCCAACGGTAATCCATACCGGTGGTCGTCCAGTCGAAAAACAACAAGTTGCGTCAAGTCACTCATCGGCCCCGTCATGCGCGTATCAGCAGCCGACTCAGGTCGAGTCGTTCGCAGGCTAACCTGCCAACACCGACGCGGAGTCAGTACAAATACGCGCTATAGGGGCGATAGTTGAGGACAAACTTGGGCGAGAAAACTTGTCTTACGATGCGTATAGACTATCGCATAATACCCAATAGCACAATTGGTAAGTACGTGTAGGCCATTCGGGTTTGTGCAACGTGATAGCTATTTACTGAATTCCGGCCATTCAGTCAGGAGGCCAATGACAGACGTCCCCTTACTCGACATGTTCGTGTTTCAAACCTTGGACGAAGTTCGCGAGCAAACGGAAAAGTGGCTGAAGGAAGACAACGAAGAGCGGCCACATGACGCTCTCGGTGACATGACGCTCAGAGAATATCGGTTAACCCAAAACTTTTCATAGTAGTCAGCAGCGCCTGCCGCATATCAGCAACAAGTTTAGGCCTTGGAATCAGTAACAACGATAATCTTCTAGCGAAGGATCACTAACTATGAGAATCTGAATTTATTAACTATGAGAAAATCGCCGTAAGTTGTTGTATCTTGGCGGTCGAGATTTCAATAACTATGAGAACCTAGAGATGAAATCAATCATCAAGAAGGCAGAAGGAACAGTAATAATGAAAGAAGAAGAAGACGAGTTGTAGGAGAATATCGAAGATGATGATGGGAGGCAATGATTTGTCGCGAAAGTTGCGTGAGAAATATGTTGACTTTCATAGTGGGCGAGTAATATCTTTCGCTTCGTTCAATCAAGGCTGAATTTCTCCCGAGCCCCTGCTGCCTTGCACACTCGTCAAATCCAGCCTTCAAACGGACGTTAAGAGACCTCTGAATCACTTCGAGTACAATGAGCCGAACTCAAAATGGAGGCCGGGTTTTGAACAGGTATCTGCCTTGCGTCGGACGGCATCGCAACCTGCTCTTTCGGCTTACTGATTTTCAGTCATCGGCAAGGAGGAAGCCCTCATGAAACGGTCCACGATTTTCCTTGTCCAGATTGCGTGGCTTATCGGACTCGGCGCACTCGCCGCGATCTACTTCTTACAGCGTTGGCCGGCCAAGCTGATAAGCCTCGGACCCATACCGATAGGTGTCGTCTGGTTCGGCGCACTCGGCGCAGTTCTTATCTCACTCACCGGGGTCGTCGAGCACGCCGACGACTGGGATCCAAAACTGTACCTGTGGCACCTTTCCAGACCGCTCATGGGTGCCGCGCTTGGGGTGGTGGGTGTCCTCATACTGCAAGCTGGTGTTCTGGCCGCCGGCACGCAGCCAACCGCTCCAATTCCGGGAGCACCGAAGAACCTCCTTTACTTTCTGGTTGCCTTCCTTGTCGGCTACCGGGAGGAGACGTTCCGCGAACTCATCAAGCGAATCGTTGACCTCATTTTCACGCCTGCTGCGCCGCCGTCAAAGCCCACTATTGCCTCGCTGAACCCTATCACTGGTCCAGTCGCGGGTGGCGGGTCAGTGAAGATACTCGGTTCCGGTTTGATGGGTACACTCACGGTCACGTTTGGTTCGGCGTCTGCGAAGTTCAACGCCGACTCTGACGGCCAGATTTCGGCGGATCTGCCCCCTGCTGTGGCACCGGGCCCTGTGAGCGTCACGGTGAAGACGAAGGGTGGGTCCGCGATGGCGTCCTTCACCTACGTCTAAGGGTCTTTTCCATGGATGACATTAGCCAGGCGGAAAACAGAAGGTCTAACACCTCAAACGGTTTATTGGAGAATTTTTATAACTGTTAGATTTTGTCTGGAAAAAAATTAACAACCGTGAGAACTCAACTTCACTAACTCGGATACAACTCTTCTAAGTCATAGCAAGAGCGTCCCGATAATTTCAAGAATTCTGAGAACCCAGATCTAAATCATCATCGTCGTTCGGTCAGGCGTGGGCTTTCGATAGTCAAGAACATGGAAGAGTCAGAACGTTTGAGGTTCGAGAAGCTCGATCCCAGAGCGGTATTGCCAACCCGTGGGAGTCTGTCCGCGGCGGGACTGGATCTCTCTTCGATTGAAGACGTCAGTTTGCATCCGAGAGAGCGTCGATTGATTCGCACGGGTCTTGCGGTGGCTATCCCGGAAGGCTTCTATGGTCGTCTCGCGCCGCGGTCTGGATTGGCCATGCAGAAGGGTATTGATGTTCTGGCCGGAGTTGTCGATGCCGACTATCGAGGTGAAATAGGCTGTCTGCTGTATAACGCCGGCGAAGAGTTAGTAGACTTGCCGGCCCAAACCAAAATCTGCCAGCTGATAATTGAAAAGATAATCACGCCTGTGGCGGTCTGGGTTGATGGCTTATCACAGACAACCCGCGGCAGCGGTGGATTTGGCTCCACCGGATAGGAATTTATTCGGAGTGGCGCGGCGAAAGTCCGGTAGTGGTTGGGTTCTCTTCTACGGAATCTCTGCGCCATCTGCATCTCACCAGGCAATAGATCTTCACTTGAGTATTCAAGGATGCAGGCGAGGCGCAGAGAAGTTTAGATAAGACGCCAAGAAAATTCTCGGTGGTTACCAGAATCATAAACGGCGAGGGTCTGATGATTGGATTGAGCGAGAGAATCCCGGTGGTTTGCTTTGCACTCCTGCTCATGCTCGGTAGTGCGCTGCGAGTGTCGAGTCAGGGCCGCTCTACCAGCGTCGATCCTGAATTCACCACATTCTGGATTAAGTTAAAAGCGGCGGTGGCGCGCAATGACAAAGCTGCCGTGGCCGATATCACCAAACTTCCTTTCCTGCTAGACAGCAAAGAACTCGATCGCTCAGGTTTCATCAAGCAATACAGCTCGCTGTTTACTCCAAAGATACGCCGATGCTTTGCTCGCGCCCGGCCATCGAAGGAACAGGAGGCGATGGAAATCTTTTGTGGCGATCAGATATATCTCTTCGCGAAGGTTGGGGGCGTTTACAAGTTCACGGAAATTGGCGTGAACGATTAGCTCTTCCCGGGACAAGAGTGATTCACTAACTCACACGAAGTCGCACGAACAAAATCACTTTGCTTTGTGGTGCGTTTTGTCTGGGCAGATTGCGGATGGATGACCCCATGCAGATCACTACTCGTCTTGCATGGCCCGCCTAAAAGCGGCCGGGATACTCCGGCCACTTCGTTTAGTTTTACGGTCAACTACTACTTCTTGCTTATCACCACCCGCTGAATGGTCGGAGGCAGTTCGTGCCATTCGCTCTGCGCGAAGCCGGCGTTGCGAAACATCCTCTCGAACTCGGCATAGGTGTACGCATCTCCGCTCGGGGTTCCCCCCAGCATCATCAGACTGAAGGCGGCGGCCTGCGGTGGCGACACCCGATCAGGGTTGGGAATAAACTCCAGCGTCACCGCTCGTCCGCCATCGGCGAGCGAGCCGTGGACTTTGCGCAGTAACGTTTCGCAAGTTTGCGGATCAAAGTGATGAAGGAAATTTGTCAGCAGGACGATGTCATAGCCAGTGCCATAATCAACATCGAATGCGCTGCCAGGCCTGGTGTGATAGCGGTCAGATACACCGGCCGCTTCCGCATTCTGTTTGGCGACTTCCAGCACGCTGGTCCAATCGACAGCTGTGACTTCAGCCTGAGGATTTCGTTTCGCAAACGCGATCCCATATAGCCCATGACCAGCTGCAATATCCAGGACTCTTAGTTTTTCGTTGGCGTTCGGATCCACCATGGGAGCGAGAAGTTGCGCCGGCAAAGCCATCATGGGCGCCATCGCGCGCGCGAACTTTACCCACACCGGATTTTCAGGCGAGATCGTGCCCTCATCAGCAATGGAACCGCCCTTGCGCACGACCGCAGTCAGATCCTTGAAATTATCGGTGAGCATTGGTGACAGCATGAATTCAATTACCGTCCCCATGTACGCCGGCGAGTTCTTGTCGAGAAACATCGCTGAGTCAGCCGTTAATCTGTAGCTGTCACCCTGCTTGGTCAGAAACCCAATGATGACCAGATAGTCACAGAGAATTCTCGTCCCGCGCTCAGAAGCGCTACATGCCTGGGCGATCGCTGCTGCAGTGCTGTTCCCAGCCGCAATTGCGGTGAATAAGTTGAGTTCGATTGCGGCCTTGATCGCTTCGGTCCGCTGATGCGCGTTGATCGTGTCGAATAAGAGCGCAGGGGTTGGTTGGTTTGCAGTTTGTGTTTCCGGAGCCATGACTGTTTGTATCCTTTCCGAAAGAATTGTTTTGCTCTGGCTGATATTGGTCGCCACCAAGCAGTTATTAATGTAGGAGAAAGAGCCTACCGAAGATGGAAAGAAAAGTCTAACCAGGTCTGAGCAGGTTCCGGTGGACTAGTTGAGATTCAACGTCGCTGGTTGTGAAAAGCCTTCGATCGTCAAAACCAAACCTCGGGGTGCAGAGACTGGCGCTTTTCCCGGAGCGAGAAAAATGACCAAGCCCTGCCGTCGGCCTTCACTGTGAGTAAGCGGAGTCTTCAAATTCAATTCGTAAGCGCGAAACTCCTGCTCGAATGTTTTGCGGGAAGAAGGGTTATAGGCGAACACGTCATTGGCTTTTAGAATCCGAGCGATGGCCTGCTTGGCCGAGATTGCTTTCCATTTTGTTCCGCCCGCATCAGTAAGAAGGAAATGGACCTTTTCCAGTTCGATTGGATCGCCGGCCTTGTGGTTGATCTCAATGCGCACCGGGAGGAGACCGGCCAGGTGCAGGTTTGACTCGAATAAGTCCTGACTCTCTTCGTCAGTAAGCAGAGGCGCAGCTCGAAAAGAGATCGAGCCCAGATTTGCCGAAGCAGCCGTTGCCGGCATTGGCCGGAGTTCCGAGGTCGGTCTTACCTTGAACATGGAACCGCCGCACGAACTTACGAACAACACCGCAAAGACCAACAGAGACTTAACAGCCCGTGCAAAGTGTCCCCGGAAGGCGCCATGTACGACGTTTTGCTTTGGCTTGCGTGTCACCATCGCGCGCATCTTGCATGTCCCGACGGTTGTCTGTCAATCAAACCATACAATCGAAAGTAGAGCAAACTTGTGGATATGGTTGACGGGGTAGGAAGCCGCAGGGTTGATGGCCTCGATGCTGCTACATGCTTAGGCTGAGCCTGCGAGTTACGATTGTCAGTTAGAGGATGCAGGTCAGCGTTTCTTTATGATTGATTTGCGACGGACCCTGATCGGAGCCCTAGCCACAAGCAGGTCCTTGTGCCGATGATTAATGATGTAGCAGAGTCCCTGATGTGTTAGTCCCAACAGCCTCGCCGCCCGCGTAACGCTGCCGCCCGCCTCGGCGAGTGCCGCGCTGATCAAATCACTTTCCCGCTTGCGTACTTCCTGCTCAAACGAGCCTGGCTGGCGATTTTCGGTCTTGGCTGCAGTCGCATTCGCAGTGCTTAAGCGAGCACAGGCGCGCAGACGCGAAACAGTTTCCGCGTCCAGGAGATCCGGTAGACGATCATCGGCCTCCCGGTAAATCTCGGTTATTTCACCAGGAGAGAGAAAGCTCCTGACCTCTTCAAGAACGGTGAGAAATATCTTTCCAGAGAGTTGAGTGTCTCCCGCAGTCTCAGCAATGTGGGCGGCACGTTTCAAAATACCAAGCGCCGACTGGAAGCGACCCATGCGGGCCAGCGCTACGGCTTGCGTTTCCAACGCCTCTGCTAGTAGCGATTGCTCATCTCCTTTTTCAAGTTCCGAAACCGCGGTGAATGCAATCTTCTCGGCCTCAACGTATCGACGCTGGTCAATAAACACCCGCGCGCGCGTGTCGTTAACCTGAGCCGCGGTGCCGACGTCGCCCAATTCTATGAATGAGTGACGCGCGCGCTCCAAATGATCGAGCGCATCCTCATAACGACCGAGTTTTCGAAAGATGTGACCGGTATTGTTTTCCGCGCGAGCGAAGTAGCGACGGTTATTGGCCTGCTCAAAGTGAACGCTTGAGGCAGTGATTTCTATTAAAGCCCGATCCAGGTTTTCCGAGCCTCCAAGACGCTCAAGAACCACGGCGCGCTGCAAGTGATAACAGCCTCGAGCCTGTTGGTCTGCGACTTCATCCAAAAGGGGTGCGGCCTGGTCGAGGAGAGCGAGGGCCTCGGCAAAGCGATTCGACGAGTATTCGACGGTGGTGCTGCGGGACAGAATACGGAGCCTGTTTGCCGGGTCCGTGGCTTTTGACAATGCTTCACGGAACCAAACTCTCGCTTCGTCCATGGCGCCTTCACGCCAATAGCAGAGCGCAACATCGGACTGGGCTTCGGCAATCTTCTCCTGATCGCCGAGCGCTTCAAAGGCTCGGATGCTTTCGCTGATCAAGTCCTTGGCAAGTCCCTGGGCGCCTGGCACCTGGTTCGAACTACCCAGCCAACCCGACAGCGCGCCGACGCGCAACAACACTTCCGCCTGATCTTTCGGTGACAGGCTTTCGACGTCAGGGCGCACGCCAATGCCGCTCCACAGGGCACCGAGGGCCTCTCGTGCCGCTTCATAATCTCCAGCGCTCGCCAGCGCCTTCGCGGCGCGGCACTTCGCTCCTGCGTCCTGAATACCGGCTGAAGCTGGGTTTTTTACTTCCGTTCGATTGTGGCTTTCCATCGCTTTTAGACCTTTCAGGTAGCCGACTGAGTTTTAGCAAGAATCATCACTAGCAGTGCTACTATGCCTGCCAGTCAGTACAATCCGGCGCTCGTTGGGATTCGATTCCAGCGATAGCCTCGTAAAAAAAAGGAAAACAGAGGATGTCAAAACTAACACGGTTTTTCGGTGTTTGCCTGCTCATAGTCTCACTGTCGGCTGTCGCGTTGGCGACTGGAGAAGGCGGCGTGACGCAAGCCCCACCGGCCCCGGTTCCACCGCCACCAACCGAATGCGTTAACGAAGCCACTGACGCACTCGCTCCGACCCAGCCGGGTCAGGATTTCTCCGTCGATTTCGGAGGCGCCGCGGAAACGCTCGCGAACTGGCTCATAGCATCGATCCTATAAACAGGATCCGCTGAACTCACGACTCCCAAATCCTCCCCCGGACTCTGCTCAGGCTCGCGGAGCACTCTCGGTGTGTCCGGCTTGCGATGTGTTAGCAAACGAGGTTCATGGCGTGGATAGGCCTTCAAAGCCGTCCAAATCTCAATCTCGCGAGAGACGCGCCCTCACATCTTGCCACATGAACTCTGCACAGACCCAATGGAGAGCTAGCTGGTTCAGGAGTTTCCTGCCGCAACTACTTCGGCCCCGGCGTTTAGAGTTGAACCGATATGGTGCAATTGGCTGGCGTCAACCAGGTTCAGGCCTTTCTCTCGAACGCTCTTGAAGCCAGGCAGGATTTCGTCGACGGGTGCCTGCATCACGCCCTTGCTTCGCTTGTACCCAGTGAAGTCGAGGTACAGGTGCTTGCGCATGAAACGATCGGGCACTCCGGCAAAACGGTATAACGGGTACTTGATGCCGTTGCCAAAGAGTTTGCGCCCGAGCAGGTAGTAATAAATCGGCACCCCGAGCGAGAATTTCATTGATGCGTTCGTCTTTCCATGCCAGAACTGTAGGTTATATTTCCAGCAGGTGTAAAAGAACTCCCACTGAAGGTCGGTCATTTCGATGAGCTTTGCGCTGTCCTTCTGTTGCATTCGGGTATTCTCTAGTGGAACGAAGAATGTTGGTACGAAGGTTCCCTTCGCGTCCCGCAGATCGTAGAGCAGGTTGAGCGACTCTCGAGTGTCTTCATCGGTTTCACCCGGCAGCCCGATGATGAAAGTGCAGAACGGGAACCAGTTGTGCTGGTTCAGAATTTCCATACCCTTAAGCACCACATCACGCCACTGGTGGGCTTTGTAAGGGTAAGCCTTGCCCTTCATAAAAATATCGAATAGTCGCGAGCTGCCGGTTTCCAGGCCGATGATTGGATCCGTCATCCGCTGATCGGGATCGGTTGATTCTTTATGTTGCACGTGCGAGTAGGGGACGATCAAAGGGGTCAGCCGTTCAACGATGGACGGATCCTTGACCACTGGCGCCATCGTGATATGGGACATCTGCAGCGTTTCAACTCCGGGGACGCTTTTGACGCTCTTTAACATGGTTTCGAGAGCCGGAGCATTTGTCTCGAAGTTAGCGGCCTGCTCATAGAGGAACATGTCCTCGGTCGCGAGCATAATCTCCGTAGCGCCTTCTTGAGCGTTGACCCGCACACTCTCCATGATGTGTTCCAGCGGGAACGACCGCCCCACTTTTGTCGCCGGTCCACAGAACTGACAACCACGCCCGCAACCGCGGGTGATTTCGACCACACCAAAAGTCGACCGATGCCGGACCACGGGAATTTCTTCCACGGTCGGCTGCATGCTCTTGGGCACTTTGATGATGCGCTCAAGTGTGGCATCGCCGGCCATCATTCGCTTGAAGAGATCGCTGAAGACCCGTTCAATCTCGCCATCGATCAAATAATCGACGTTGAATTCGTCCAGACGATTCGCCCGCTCAAGTTGCCACGCCCCCGGTCCGCCGATGACGACCTTGGGCTGGTATTTCTTGATAACCGGATGAGTGACGATCTTTAGAAACTCGGCCGCATTTATGGGGATCAAGTTTTTACCAGCGATTTTTGAATATACATCGGTGGCGTAGGAGATACCCAGAGGGTTATGAGCGTGAATGGCCACAACCTTAGTTTCGGGCCCAACAAATTTCTCAAGATTTTCGAGGTAACAAACCACCACTTCTTCTTCCGGATAATCTCTGAGAAGCAGGGTCTCGACCATTCGCAAACCATTTGGCACATACTTAGCTCGTCCGTCGGGCCACGACTCATTGATCAGTGTCTCGGGATTGATCCATTTGTGACCGTACTTCGCCGGAATAGTTGCGGACAACATTTGCTGCCAGATGCTATGCCGCCATTCACTTGCTTCGCTCGATGAAGCAGTCAAAACGATTTTAGGTGAACCCAAAGAAGAGCCTCCCGGTAAACCGCTGAAATGGAAAGTCCTATAAAAGGAATCAGGCAAACTCGCGAACGGTGCTAACGGGGCGGATTCTAGCACCTGTAGCTCGCGGTGCCAAGCATAATATCCCAGCGCCTCCATGTCTTCTCCCATCTGATATGTACGGTGCCACACACCTGTGGTATAGTCGCCCAGCATTCGACGAGTCGACTTATAGTTTATGTCGCGTTCACCGACTAAATCGCCCTTATCCCGTCACCTTGAGTCGGCTTTATGTGAGTAATCATTGTTGGATGAGCTCAAGGCTAGGAAATCGAAAAAAATGAAAATTCTGTTGTATAACCCGGATAATGGCGTGACTAAGAACTTCATGCCCCACCTGTGGATGTTCCTGCTCAAGGGCCTTACTCCTCCAGGACACGAAGTCTTGCTGATTGATGGCAACGCTAAGCCACTTAACGATCAGGAGCTGGTGCGCTTTATCCAGGACGAAGGGATCGGACTGGTCGGCATCGGATCGATGACCCGAATGGTTCAGAAAGCATATCGAGTGGCCGACGCGATTCGCGCTGCTGGGGTACCCGTCGTAATGGGCGGTCCGCATGTGACCGAACTTCCGGACGAGGCCCTGGGCCGAGATGGCGGACCAAAGCATGCTGATGCCGTTGCGTTGGGTGAGGCTGATGAGACTTGGCCGAAGATTGTGGAGGACGCCGCGCGCGGCCAGCTTAAAGAGATCTATGAGCCGGTTGACGAAGCCGGCAAAGAGCAGAAACCGAGTCTGCAACCTTATCCGATTATCCCCTGGGACACTATCGATCTCGATCAGTTCAACTTCGTTCCGAAGATCTTCCGGCGGTTTACACAAAAGTACGGATCCGGCGTCAGCTACTTCAATACTATTCCCCTGGAATCGGGTCGCGGCTGTCCTTATGGCTGTGAGTTCTGCACCGTAACCGGTTTCTTTGGCGACTCGATTCGCTTTCGATCCAATGAAAGCGTCGTAAACGAATTATTGCTTCTGAAACGACGTGCGCAAAAAGATCGCGGCAAGATTACGATCTTTTTCATCGATGATAATTTTGCGATCAATATCAAACGCACAAAATCATTGCTGCGCGACATCATCGCCGCCGATGCGCAATTGCCGTGGATAGCACAGATCAGCGCCAATCTGCTTCGGGACGAAGAGTTGGTAGATCTGATGGCCGACTCAGGATGTAAATGGGTATTCATCGGGATGGAATCAATCGATCCAGTCAGTCTTGCCGGCGTTGCCAAGAGCTTCAACAAGCCTGGCGAATATGCGGCAGTGCTCAATCGACTGGCCCAGCGCAAGATCTACGCGATCACCTCATTCATTTTTGGTTTGGACAACGACACCCCCGGCGTGGCTGACCGCACGCTGGAACAGATAGCCAGCTGGCCGCCGGGAATGCCGGTCTTCAGCCCCCTCGTCCCTCTGCCAGGGACCCCGACTTACAAGAAGCTCGGAGCCGAGGGACGTTTGACGCGGCCAAAACACTGGATGCATTTCGAGCATAACAAAATGGCCCACACGCCTCTCAAGATAACTATTGACGAGGCCCAGATCGAACTCGACAAAGCCTGGATGACGTCGTATAGCCCCAAGAATAACGAGCGAGCGATTGACTGGTTTAAGGGTCAATCGATCGATGATCAGATCATGCATTTGATCATGCGCATGTTTTTCCGGGGCATATATTTCCCACAACGTAATGCGCGCGTCTGGACCAGACTCCTGGCCCAAAATCATCGGCCGATTTTTCGGCTCGTTAAAGAGGGCTACGGCAAATATCGGGAAGGGCGACGCAGCCCATCTACAGTCCCGGCAGAGATCTCATAGCGAAAACTTCGGACACTTGTGTTACTCGATCTAATCCTGTCCCTGCAGGACAAACACGCGAGGGATTTGCTGTAAGTCTCTCTGTATCTCGAGTAGTTTCCAAACACGCCGATCAATCAATTGCTCCACCGCCTCGCTCTGTCCGAATCCTATCTCAAATAAAAAATAACCGCCCGGGCGCAGGAACGGCGGCGCCTGCTCTAGTAGGCGTCGAATAACCGACAAACCGTCGGGGCCGCCCGCGAGCGCCGCCCGGGGCTCGTAGTGCACTTCGGTCTGGAGGTCTTTCAATTCGCCGTCAGAAACGTATGGTGGATTAGAAGCGATGAGGCTGAACGATCCGCTGGCGTCCATCGCTGAGAAACAATCCGACTCCAGCAACTCCAAACGATCTGCCACGCAATGGCATTCGGCATTTCGCTGCGCGACTGCCAGGGCCGCTACTGACACGTCAGTGGCGACAGCCCGTGCTGCGTTCATTTCGTGCAGCAGCGAGATCGCTATGCACCCTGACCCGGTGCCGATGTCTGCGAGGCGTGGCTTCGAGTCGTTGCGCAAGAGTTCCAGCGCAGTCTCGACGATTAGTTCAGTTTCGGGTCGCGGAATTAATACGGCCCGCGTCACTTCAAAATCCAGCTTGAAGAACTCCTGATGCCCGGTGATGTACTGCGCTGGCTCGCCCCTCGCGCGTCGCTCAATCAAAAATCGAAAGGCTCTAAACTCTTCGTCGCTCAACGCGCCGTCAGCATGAGCAATGAGAAAGGTTCGATCACGGCCCAGCACATGAGCTAACAGCGAACCCGCGTCGCGCCGTGCATCAGGGACTGCTGCATCGCGCAGCTGTTGTGTGCCTTCGACAACTGCATTTGCAATCGAAAAATTAGGCGGCTTCTTGCTCACTTCGGTTATTCTATATTACGCTTTGCATCGAACTGTAAGAGGGAAGTACCGGAAGCTGTCGGCGACGCTTGTTGGTGATCGTTAGATCCGGAAATTTGCGTTTGCGACCACCGTTCACCGGAAGCGGACCGCGATTGAGACTTTACTTTGGCTAGCACGAAGCGAGTCTCGTTTCTTTCCGTACGGACGGTGGAACCTCCGGGCCCAAGGGTTCGGAGGTTTCGCAGTTCCGGAGGGCCGAGGTTTAACAATTTTTGACGCAAAGGAGAGGGTAACTCCTAAAACAAAAGATGGGCGCACTCGCGAAAAGTCTTCTGCTCTTTGCGCTGAACTGGATCGACGCGCAACTCACTCTCTTCTGGGTTCATGCAAACATCGCCAGCGAAGGAAATGGTCTGATGAGCCAACTGCTAAAGGTCGGCGACGCACCTTTCCTGTTGGTCAAGCTGGCCATCGGGGCGTTCGCTGCGTATACCCTTTACCGCTGCTCACATCTGCCGCTCGCTCGCCGGGGAATGCAACTCGTGCTGGGCATCTACGTAGCACTGATGCTGGCCCACGCTGCGACGGGAATGTCGGCACTGGGCTGGTCTGAACCGCTGGCGATGATTACCTATTTTACGAACGTACCCTATGCAGTGATCAATCTGCTGTCCTAAGGCCACGGCTTGCTTGGCAAGGCGTCTTGCGCCATCCCTCCGTAATACCAATCAAAACGATTTCATCATGGGTTCCGGGAACCGGAACCACCTTCGCGCGTTTTGCAAATGCGGGCAACGCAACCGTAAACTAAGACCGAGGCATCTCAGTGAGTGTGATTGAAGGAGAATTAATATGTACAGACTTTCAGGACGACAGATTCTGGTTATTGCATTAGGATCCGCACTTTTTGCCGCAGTCGCGGTTGCGGGACTTCAACAACTCTCGGGACATTTCCAGCCCTTTGGATCGGCTTCCGTTGCGACGCCGTCGAACATTTCCGATCCCTCGCTGGCCACCGACGAGCAGAACAACATTGAAGTCTACCGGGCAGCCTCTCCAGGGGTTGTCTATATCCAGTCTACGACGATGACGAGGGACTTCTTTGGGATGTTTTCACGACCCGTCGAGGGCGCCGGCTCGGGGTCGGTTATCGATGAGCAGGGAGATATCCTTACCAACTATCACGTGATTGCCGATGCCGAAAAGCTTACCGTGAGTTTTGGCAGCGGCAAGGCATACGCGGCCAAGGTAGTTGGTCGCGATCCGGATACGGACCTGGCAGTAATTAAGCTGCTGGAAACCCCGAAGGAGAGTTTGACGATCGTACCTATGGGCGATTCCGACAAGCTGATTGTGGGACAGAAAGTTCTGGCTATCGGGAATCCGTTCGGTCTTGATCGGACGCTTACGACCGGAGTAATCAGCGGACTTGAGCGTCCCATTCATGCCCAGAATGGAAGAACGATCGAAGGTGCGATCCAAACGGATGCTTCGATCAATCCGGGAAACTCAGGTGGGCCATTGCTCGATTCACATGGCCGGATGATCGGAATTAATTCGCAAATCGAATCGCCCTCGGGGGCGTCGGCCGGAGTGGGGTTTGCAATTCCGGTGAGCATCGCGAAGCGAATTGTTCCGCAACTGATTCGCGACGGCGAAATCCGCCGTCCTAAACTCGGCATTGCTCCGCGCGATGTCGCATCGCTGGGCAAACAATTGCAATTACCGGTGTCTTCAGGCGTGCTGATAGTGAGCGTCGCACCTGGCAGTCCGGCCGCTAATGCCGGCCTGCGCGGCGTGGTTCAAACTGAAGATGGCGATCTTGAGATTGGCGATATCATCGTCGGGATGGATGGACAGAAGGTTGATAGCAACGACGATCTGTTCAGGATCCTCGACAAGCATAAAATCGGCGACGCTGTGAATGTAGAAGTCTTCCGACAAGGACGACGAACAACTGTGCCGGTGCGGCTGACCGAAATACCGACGCAACGCCGCGGTCGCGAATAGACTTGCTTGGGACCAACAAACCGGTCGTAGCCCTACCGTGAGGGAGGGCTCAATGGAAAAAAAAGGACGCGCGTCGCTAAACCGGCGCGCGTTTTCATTTTGTGATGTTTTGAATTGGGTTAACCGGGAGGCCAGGTCATCTCGCGGCCGCCCAGAACGTGAACATGCAGGTGGGGAACTGACTGGCCGGCGCCACTCCCGGTATTTATGACTGTGCGATAGCCGCCACTCTCAGACAGTCCATATTCATAAGCCACTCGCGCCGAAATCCGCAGCAGGTGCCCAAGCAGGGATTCGTCCTTCTGTGATGCGTCATCGAGGGATTCCATGTGTTCGCGGGGAATCACTAATAAGTGCGTGGGCGCCTGCGGATTGGCGTCGCGAATGACGACACAACGATTGTCTTGATAAATCACGTCGGCCGCAGCGGTCCCTGCTAGAATTTTACAAAAGAGGCAATCGGTCTCATTCATGGGGCAGATAATACCACAGACTTTTCTTCCGTCTCACTCCCGCGAACCTGGTTCAGAGTTCAAGCTCTAGCTTGGCTCGTCAGCCTGGTAACTTAAAGATTGGACTTAACCGACATTAGCCTTCGCTCAGTTCCTCCCCGGCGTTGTCCTCTTGAGATAGCAATGGCGAGGTAACCGATTCGCGAAGACGTTCAATGTCAGCGCCGACTTTTTTCAACTTAGTTTCGATCTTTTCGTACCCGCGATCGATGTGATAGACGCGATCGATCACGGTCTCGCCCTCCGCGACCAGACCGGCCAACACCAGTGAGGCAGAGGCCCTCAAATCAGAGGCCTGCACCCGCGCCCCGATTAACTTACTGGAACCGTCGACGATCGCTTTGTCGTGGCTGATCTGAATTAGAGCGCCCATGCGCTGCAGTTCCGAAGCGTGCATAAAGCGGTTCTCGAAGATAGTTTCGGTAATTACTGATCGCCCGTTGGCCTGACTCATCAGGGTCATATACTGCGCCTGCATATCGGTAGGAAAACCCGGATAGGGTTCAGTGCTGAGATCGCCTGCCTTCAGTCCGCTCGGGCTACAGCGAACATGCAGTGTACTCTGGTTGATTTCTTCTATCTCGACGCCGACCTGACGCAGCTTGCCGATGATCCGGCTGCAGTGCTCGGGATTGCAGTCTCTGATCTCCAGATCACCTTTGGTAATCGCTGCGGCCGCGATGAAGGTCCCGGTTTCAATCCGATCGGGAATAATTGTGTGTTCGGCGCCGCCCAGGGTCTCGACCCCATCGACCTGAATCGTGGGCGTGCCGGCGCCGCGGACCCGCGCTCCCATCTTGTTAAGGAGTTCCGCGAGATCTCGCACCTCCGGTTCACGAGCGGCGTTGTGAATTGTCGTTTGCCCGCGCGCCAGCGTCGCCGCCATCATCAAGTTCTCAGTTCCAGTGACGGAAATTTTGTCGAAGCTGATCTCGGCGCCCACCAGACCACCCTGCGGTGCGCGCGCCACCACGTCACCGGCTTCAAGAAAGACGTCGGCGCCCAACTTGGTAAATCCCTTCAGATGCAAATCGATCGGGCGCGCTCCGATGGCGCATCCGCCCGGCAGCGATACACGAGCTTTGCCGAATCGCGCGAGCAAAGGCCCCAATGCCAGCACGGAAGCCCGCATCGTCTTTACCAGCTCGTAAGGCGCGGCCATGATCTCGATATTGGCGGCCGAGATTTTGTGCGTGCGCAATTCCGGCGTTAGCACGTGAGCACCAATGTCTTCCAATAAACGCCGCTGCGTGATGATGTCGCGCACGTAAGGAATGTTGTGGAGAGTAATCGTTTCAGCAGTGAGAATGGCCGCGGCCATGCACGGCAAAGCGGAGTTCTTCGCGCCGCTAATCGAGACCCGACCTTTGATGGCATTGCCGCCGCGAATCCGAAATTTTTCCACGTCAGAAGATTAAAGGAAAACCTAAAGAACCGCGAGCATCGGTGAGTGGTTGGGCCTATGAAATTGTGTGCCGCGCAATCGCCTCAGCCGCCTTGGCGGCGAGATCGTCGGCACTCGTATTATCAGTGACTGCGATGCGAATGTTGGCTAGCGCGTACAGAGGATGCCGCTCGCGATAAAGTTCTCTTGCAGAAGTTTCGTCGAGGGCCAATGGGCGCGGCGAGGGATGATCCGTAATTCTTTGCCAGCAGAGATCATAAGGAGCGTCGAGCCAGACCGCCAGACATCCGTGTTTGTTAATAAGTTCGCGATTTCTTTCAAGCGTCCACGCTCCGCCGCCGAGCGCAATGATGCGCGGTGTTTGCCGGTCCAGAATTAATTGCAGGGCAGCAGTTTCGGCATCGCGGAAACTTGACTCTCCGCGCTCGTTGATCAACTCAGGCACGCTCATATTCTGTTGTGCGGCAACGATGGCGTCCAAATCGGCCAGGCCGCAGCCGAGACGAGCGGCCAGAGCCTTAGCCACGGTCGTCTTGCCGCTGCCCATGAAACCAACGATAACTATTCGACGATCCATAAAGGAGCGCGGGCATCCTGCCCGCCATCGAGGCGAAGCCTCGCTCAAGATCTAACTAGACCTCTCTCGGAAAGGCGAAGCCTTTCCGCACATCGGGCTGCATAGCCGCACTTACTTGAAAACTACTCATCGCTCAACTACTGATTCCAGCAAGTCAAAAAACTCCGGAAACGAAACCGCCACGCATTCCGAATCCGTGATTTCGGTTTCCCCTTCGGCGACCAAGCCCGCGACTGTAAACGCCATAGCGATGCGATGATCGCCCAGAGGATCGATTTTCGCGCCGCGCAAGCGCGTCGGCCCGGCAACTCGCAACCCGTCATCGAACTCTTCGACATCGGCGCCCATCGCCCGAAGGTTCAGCGCCGTTGCGGCGATCCGATCAGACTCCTTGACGCGCAACTCTGTGGCGTCGCGGATTTCGATCCCGCCCTGGACTTGTGAGCCAACCACGGCCAGCAGCGGCAGCTCGTCAATCAACTGCGGTACTACTAAGCCTCGGATCGTCAGCGTTGGTTCGGCGGCCCCTGAAAGCTGCGTTCGCGACCCTTGAGCTCGAATTTCTCCTACAGGCTCATTATTGTCCTCATGAGCGTCAGCGATTTCGACATCCAGTCCGAGCGCCTGCAAATGCTTCAAGAAGAGAGTGCGCGTTGGATTCAGGCCAATGCCGTCAATCTCCAGCGATGATTCGGGCAGCAGCCTTGCGGCGGCGAGAAAATATGCCGCGGAAGAAATATCACCGGGAATCGAGACTTGTCGAGCGGCCAGTCTGGCTGGACCTTTAACCGCAGCAAAACGCGCATTCTCACCTTTGCGTTCTGCCTCTCCGGTTTCAGTCTGCACTCCAAAGCTGCGTAACATTCGCTCGGTATGGTCGCGCGTAATTTGGTTCTCGATAACTTCCGTGCGCCCGTTAGCATTAAGGCCCGCCAGCAAGATGCACGATTTAACCTGGGCGCTGGCGACTAGCAATTCATAGGTGATCGGATTCAAACCCCTGTGCCCTTGAATGAGCAGCGGCGCGTGGCCCTCGTCCGCGGAAATCCTCGCCCCCATCATCTCAAGCGGTTCAATGATTCGCTGCATGGGACGACGGCGCAACGAGTCATCGCCGGTCAAGGTTGATTTGAAATCCTGCCCGGCGAGGATGCCGGCGAACAAACGCATGGTGGTCCCACTGTTGCCGCAATCGAGCGGCGCTTGCGGCTCGCGCAATCCGTTGATACCAATGCCGCTGATCACCAGGACGTTATCGTCATGCTCTATTGCCACGCCCAGAGCTTCCAGACATGAAAGGGTGGCGGCGCAGTCCATGCTGGTCGAGAAATTCCTGATTGATGAAGTTCCATCAGCCAGCGCTGCCAATATTGCCGCGCGGTGCGAGATGGATTTGTCGCCCGGCATCAGTATTCGCCCGCGAATTGTTTTTGCTCGTCGAATGATCACCCGGGAATCTTAACCTCTCTGTAAACTCCAGCGAAAGTGGCCGGCAAGATGCCGGCGATCCGCGGACAAGATGCCTGCGCTCCAAACCCAACTTCTTGACATGCGACCAGCGGCCATGTTAAACGTCCGTCTTCCGTTTGCTACTGGACAGCAGCAGCCAAACCGCGATTCCCGGCGAGAAAGGCCGCGCCTTCTGTGACCGAACAAACGACTCGACTCGTTTTGCCCAGCCACATTGAGGCGGTTGCTGATGCTGCTGCCGCGGTGACGGATTTCGTCAAGAGCTGCGGCCTTGATGAGCAGGCGGCATTTGGGATCGACATGGCGGTACGCGAAGCTGTCACCAATGCGATGGTGCACGGCAACCAGGAAGACGAAGCAAAGTCAGTTGAAGTAATTCTTAGCTGCCTGGATGATGCGCTCGAGATCGAAATCAGGGATCAAGGTGAAGGATTCGATCCGGCGAACGTGCCCGATCCAACTGAGCCGGCTAATATCTTGAAGCCCTCAGGTCGCGGCATCTTCCTAATGCGTACTTTTATGGATCAGGTCGAATGGTCTGCGCGACCCGATGGCGGCACAGCAGTGCGAATGGTGAAACGATTTTAGATTTTTGATTTGCGATTTTTGATTTTGTCCGGCTTGTTGGTAGATCTAAATTATTCAATAGTCGTTCACTCGCAAAATCAAAAATCGACGCTCAAAATCAAAAAATTCGAAATAGGAGATCCTCGATCATGGCAGAACTTAGTATCCGCGAGCGACAGGCCGGCGACATAACGGTGCTTGATATGAGCGGCCGCATCACGATCGGCGAAGGAAGCGTGGCTTTGCGTAGCGCTGTTCGTCGCTTGCTGGAAGAAGGAAAGAAAAACATCCTGCTCAATTTGGCTGGGGTGGGTTATATCGATTCCAGCGGCATCGGCGAGCTCGTGTCCAGCTATACCGCGATCAATAAGGAAGGCGGACAGCTGAAGCTGCTCAGCCTGACGCAGAAGCTTCAGGACTTGCTTACGATTACCAAGCTCTTGACTGTCTTTGACGCGTACGACACCGAAGCGGACGCTCTCAGCAATTTCAAATAACCAGCTGGAACATACATCGAACTTAACAGCGCTGGTCGCCGTATGATCTGACTGACGCAAACGCAGGGGGCAACAATGGCTCAGCTAAATATTAAACAACGACAAGCCGGCGATGTGGCGATCCTCGATCTCGACGGAGAGGTGCGAATGGGCGACAGCGCCACGTCGCTGCGCGGTGCGATTAGAGGTCTGGTTGCTGGTGGTAACCAAAAGATTCTTCTGAACCTGGCGGGCGTGAAATATATCGATTCGAGCGGCATCGGCGAACTGATCGCTAATTACACCACGGTGGGCCGCAGCGGTGGCCAGCTGAAACTATTGAATCTAACTGAAAAGGTCCAGGATCTGCTGGTAATTACGAAGCTGCTCACTGTCTTCGACGTTTACGAAGACGAATCTGAAGCCCTAAGTAGTTATAAGTAAGCAGGCGCTGTGGAAATCTTCCGTACGTCCGAGTATTTGTACGTTAACGGCCCAGTAATTTAGCTGGGCCGTTTGCCTATCTTCAACCCGAAACTGATATGGTTTGAAACGTGAGTCGCCCTAAATTTGATCAGGCTGCCGGCGAAGCGCTGGCCCAGGCCATTCGCGATATCGAGAAAGAGACTGATGCCGAGATCGTGATCGCGGTGCGCGGACGCTCGGGTAACTACCGGCATGCTGATTATCTATGCGGCGCAATTTTGGCGCTGATCGGCCTCGTCTTCGTCCTCTTCTCGCCTTTTGAATTCCACACTTACTGGGTTCCCTTCGATGTGGCGCTATTGTTCATCGCCGGTGCCTTCGTGTCCGCACGCTCTGATTTCATCAGGCGCTCACTTACCACCAAAGACTTTCGCGCGAAGGGCGCCCGGACTGACGCGGCTGCCATGTTTTACGAGGCCGGCATCGCCAACACTTCTGCTGAAAACGGCCTTTTGATTTATCTTTCGTTGCTGGAACGGCGCCTGGAAGTGATTGCAGATCGCGGCGTCCTCAAAGCCGTGCCGGCTTTGAAATGGAACAACTCAGTATTCGAACTAAAACGGATTGGCAGAAACCCCGAAGCCGAA
>WNFS01000281.1_pt1 | contig 37031 bp, 36 predicted proteins | sample 5400141 | NCBI WGS metagenome assembly WNFS01 (sample SAMN13153358, study PRJNA577476) | soil metagenome | isolation source: 60 cm saprolite under Madrone tree | place: USA:California | collected 2016-06-14
AGGTTGCCTTGCCGATCGAAAGCGATGCCGTTGGTCCCCGGAACCCCCGAGGCGTAGACCGCGGCTATCGGCGGATTCTTGGCGCTGGGATTAAAAAAATAGATGGTTCCCGCGTTACCATCAGCGACGTAGAGATTTTCCGCCTCATCGAATGCAATACCGCTGAAGCCGCAGTTTGCGGGAGCAGGCGGTGATGTTGGTACCACGAATCCAACCGGAATCAGCTTGGGTTTGTGGATGTTGATTTGCCAAACAGGGCAGGGAGGGGTGCCTGAACCTCCGGTATACAAATTACGGTGATTGTCTCCGGTCAACCCCTCGAGAGCGCGCGGAGTCGTGATCAGAGTTGTAAAGGTGGCATTCTTCGGAAATTGTGGCGTATCAGTATCGTCTCCCCAGGCTGAGGGTCCTGCTAGACCCGGAACAAATCTAGACGCCACTGATAAGGAAATAGTTATAAATGATAAGAGGACCAGTAGACCAATCCATCGTGACTTCATGTTTACCTCCGTGTTAACCTAAGATGTTTAGATGAATCAGTTGGTTTGATGCTTCTGTCGGGATCCTGATGTGTCACGTCATGACTTTCCCTCCTCTCCGAATGACTAGAGTGGGAACAACAGTGTCAGAAGGGCCATGGAGGCGTGATGATATACCCCGACAGTCCTTTGCCGAAGCAGCCTGCCTTTATCAGAATGGTGGCGAGAAGGCAATGATTGTTTCGAGCCCTGAGACTGATTGGTACCACTAGAACCCGGAAGTAAGTTAGCTTGACGTCGGTATGTTCTTATGGTGTCTTGTTGGGAACCGGATGTTGGAAAAAGCCTATCTGTTTCGTTGTGGTCGACCGCCTCGCTCTAACGTCGTAAGCCTCGGCTCGTGGATGTCAATGTGTGGCGCCTCACATCTGGGTTTTTTGACTAACCGGGCGCGTTAGCTTTCAAATCATCAAAAAAAGACTTCAGGAATGAAATGAAGATTACTGCCATCAAAGGCTTTTCGGATATTCTTCCAGGCGAGGTGGAGCTCTGGCAAGCGGTTGAAGCCAAAGCGCGTCAAGTCTTCAACGCCTACAATTTCTCGGAGATTCGCATCCCTATAGTAGAAAAGACCGAGCTTTTCAGCCGCTCCATCGGTGAGACTACGGACATCGTCGAGAAGGAGATGTACACCTTCGACGATCGCGATAGCCGAAGCACCGATACGTCGGAAGCAACCAAGCTTACGCTGAGGCCGGAAGGAACGGCCGGGGTCGTGCGCGCTTACGTTGAGTCTGAGATGTACAAGAGCGAGCCGGTGCGCAAGCTCTACTATATGGGACCGATGTTCCGCCGCGAGCGGCCGCAAAAAGGCAGGATGCGCCAGTTTCACCAGATCGGCGCAGAAGCGTTAGGGCGGAGTGATCCGTTCATCGATGCGGAGATCTTACTGTTGCTCAACGACTTTTTCGACGCGGTGGGCTTGACCGAGCTGTCGCTGCAGATCAATTCGCTGGGAGACTCGGAGTGCCGGCCACAGTATCGCGAAAAGCTTTTGGCATTTTTGAAGCAGCACCAAGAGTCGTTGTGCGACAATTGTCGGCGGCGCATCGACCGCAACCCACTGCGGGCTTTGGATTGCAAAGAGCCGGGTTGTATCCGCATAACGAAGGACGCGCCGTCCATACTTGATTCGCTTTGCGCGAACTGTCGAGAGCATTTTGAAACGGTACAGCGACTACTGCGGGAGACTAACGTTAATTTCACGCTCAATCCGCGCATGGTGCGGGGTCTCGATTACTATTGTCGCACGACCTTTGAGTGGACTACCACACAGTTGGGCTCCCAAAGCGCCGTAGCGGCGGGGGGACGGTATGACGGTCTAGTTCAAGACCTGGGTGGTCCGGCGATTCCGGGTGTAGGATTTGCTATGGGCGTCGAGCGCCTGACGATGCTACTGCGAATGCAGGAGACTCCGGCCGCCACTGGACCGGCGTGCTACATTGTTTGGGTCGGGGAGAAAGCGCGTGACTGGGCGTTTCCTTTGGTTCACCGCCTAAGGCAAAAAGGGGTGAGCCTCGAAATGGAGGGGGAGGTGCGCAGCTTGAAGAGCCAGATGCGCCGCGCCGATAAACTCAAAGCAGCTTCAGTATTGATCGTCGGCGACGATGAATTGACAAAAGGCAAACTGGTATTGCGCAATATGGCGAGCAAGCAGCAGGAAGAAATCAGTTTGGATGGCGTCGAAGCTGAGTTGATAGCGAGGAAGGCGAGTTAATGGTGACGGAGCGTGTTTTTACGGATCAGTTGGGAGAGTGGAAGCGCAGTTGCTTTTGCGGTGAGCCGCGCGCGACCGAGGTGGGCAAGGAGCTGACATTTTTTGGCTGGGTGCGCACCCGGCGCGATCACGGCGGGGTCATTTTCGTCGATCTGCGCGACCGAAGCGGTCTCTGCCAGGTTGTTTTTAATCCGGAAGTCGATGCGGCGGCACATGAAAAGGCCAAGCAAATTCGCTCCGAAGACGTGATCGCGGTGCGGGGTACTTTGTCCAAACGATCGCCGGAAACAATAAATCCTGATCTGGCCACCGGCGAAGTGGAGTTGACGGGAAAAGAGTTGCGCTTGCTCAACGCCTCACAGGTGCCACCGTTCACCGTCGAAGATGAGACCGAAGCCAACGAAAACACCCGACTCAAATATCGCTATCTGGACCTACGGCGGCCGCAAAGCCTACGTCCTCTTGTGTTGCGTTATCGTATGACGAAGTTGATCCGCGACTATTTAGACGGTTTAGGGTTCATTGACGTGGAAACCCCTGTGCTCACCAAAAGCACGCCCGAAGGGGCGCGGGACTATCTCGTTCCCAGCCGCATTTATCCTGGAAAGTTCTACGCGTTGCCGCAGTCGCCCCAGTTGTTCAAGCAGATTTTGATGGTGGGGGGACTAGATCGCTATTTTCAGATTGTTAAGTGTTTTCGAGATGAGGATCTGCGCGCCGACCGGCAACCTGAATTTACGCAGCTCGACATGGAGATGTCGTTTGTTCAACCCGAGGATGTGATGGAGGTGGTGGAAGGGATGATAGGTCTCTTGTTCAAGGAACTTAAAGGCATTGAGCTCCAGCGACCCTTCGCAAAGTTGACCTATGAGGAGGCGCTGAGCCGATTCGGCTCTGACAAACCGGACCTGCGCTTCGGCCTGGAGCTTAGCGATTTTACCGGCGCTCTGCGGAACTGCCAGGCGAGGGTGTTTTCATCAGCGATTCAGAAGGGTGGTGTGGTCAAAGGTATTCGGGTGCCGAACGGCGGAGAGCTATCACGCAAGGACCTTGATGATCTGACGCCGTTCGTGGCGACATTCGGCGCCAAGGGAATAGCGTGGACGAGGTTGACGGATGAGGGTTGGCAATCCCCCATTGCCAAGTTTCTTTCACAGCCGGAGCAGAAAGAGATCGAACGAATCGCCAGTGCTCAAATCGGTGATGTCATTCTTTTTTCAGCCGACACCACCAAGATCGTTCACGACGCCCTGGGTAACTTGCGCCTTCACTTGGGCGAGAAATTGGCCCTCATTCCCGAAAATGAATACGCACTGGTCTGGATCATAAACTTTCCGCTTATGGAATTTGATGTCCAAGAGAAGCGCTACGTAGCGTTGCATCATCCGTTTACGGCGCCGCTAGACGAAGACCTGCCGATGCTGGATACAGAGCCGGTCCGGGTGCGCTCTAAGGCCTACGATCTGGCTATGAACGGCATCGAAGTAGGCGGGGGAAGTATTCGTATCCATCAGGTGGAACTGCAGAAAAAGATTTTAGGCTTGATGGGTATCAGTCCGGAAGAAGCGGAAGCCAAGTTTGGATTTTTTCTTGATGCGCTGAGCTTCGGTGCGCCGCCCCACGGCGGTATTGCCTTCGGCATAGACCGGCTGGCGATGCTTCTAAGCGGTGCAAAATCGCTGCGCGATGTCATTGCGTTTCCCAAAAGTCAGCGTGCGGTTTGCATGTTGACGGATGCACCGTCGGCCGTCGATCCCAAACAACTTCGTGAGTTGGGAATCAAGACCAACGTCACTGAATGACGGCGCTGTTTGGCAGGTTTTCTGTCTCACCAATTTGTGCTATTTTACAAATTATCCGATATGTTGAAATTCCTGGTCGTTATTCTTCTGTGTGTTTCCGCGTGTAGCACCTTCGTTCCCACAACCCTCCAAAGCAAGCGGTCGACGGACCTAGATGCCCGTAAGATCAAAAGAATCGCCGTTCTTTTGCCCAACGGGATGGGCTTTGAACCAAAATCGCAAGCGACCTATACCTCTACGCCGTCTCCTGAAAAAAAATTTTCAGAACAGGAACTTTCGGAGCTGTTGGCCAAGCAGGTCTACTCAACTATGGCTTCGATGCCTGGTTGGCAGATCGTATCCGAAAGTGAAGTGAAAGATGTAGCGCAGAGTATTCCGGCGGGCGGCGATGCCGCGAGACTACGGAAAATCGGCGAGATGGTTTACGCCGATGCAGTTCTTGTCGGGCGAATGCAGCGCTACCGCGAAAGGATAGGGGACGAGTGGGGCGCCAAGAGTCCCGCATCCGTAGCTTTTGTCCTCGATCTCATTGATGTTCGCCGCGGTGATGTCATTTGGTCCGCCCGGTTTGATGAGACGCAGAAACCCCTGAGCGAAAACATTTTCGCGCTGACTGATGTCAGTCAGCGCGGCATCGGATGGCTAAGTGCTGACCAGCTTACTCAAGAAGGTGTAAAAAAGGCTGTGGGTGAGTTGTATCAGATTTTGGTTCGTAATCCCGCTTCTTCCTAAGACAGCGCCCGGTTCGAGCATTTCCCTTCCAATTAAACCGCCCAGTTAGCCACGGAGGACCGGGTCGACTTCAAGAGGTTTATTCAGCCGGCTGCTGACCCGTCGTCCCAACTCTTCCAGTTTTCTCAGGCTGCCGCGATCGAGCAGAATGGATTCGCCGGCCATCGCAAAGAGGCGAAGAGAGGGCACGGGAAAAGCTTCTGCGGCAGAGGAGCCGGCGACGGCAAAACCACTATAAACCTGATCGACCCCCAGACTGAGCTTATTGATTTCAAGATATGCAACTGACAGTAAGGTTGTTTGGTAAAGGCTTCGTTTCTTGAGGGTGACTCGTTGTGCCGAATTGTCGATAATAATCGTTCGTTTCTGGGAGAGAAGATAAAGAGAAATTCCAAAAAGAACCAAGTTCATTAATGGAAAGTACCAAAGCGAACCAGCGGCGCCGACGAATCCGTTAAGATAGATCGCATACATGATGGGGAGAGATACGAAGAGCAATAAAAACGCGATGCCGAGACAAAGAAAGGCCGGAAAACGGGGACCCTGCCAGACCAAGTGGAGCTGCTGGTCTGTTTCCTCAGCAATGCGAAAGCCAAGCCGGTTGCCAATCGCCTCGAACCGAGTTGGATTACCTTTCATGAGTGCTTAAAACGATGACAATCAAAGAACAGGAGTACGTGAGGGGCTAGTGTTTCTGCTCTTTCCGATCCTGATAGAAGTCTTTGAATCGGTAGTCCTTCAAACGGATGAGATTCTGATATGACCCGAATCGGCTGGTGGGGTCTTCGATCTCATCAAGCAGGTCCGCCGGATTATCTTCCCCGTCGAAGACGCGGATTTTCCGGTAGGTCGTCGACCGCTCCGCCGGAATTCGGCCCATTTCCCGAATGAGGCCGCGAAATTGAGAAGGCTTCATCAATTGTCCGTGGCTGGCTCCGGCGGCTGTTGAAATGCTTTCATTAATCAGCGTTCCACCAAAATCGTTTGCCCCTGCCAATAAGGCAATTTGAGAAAGTTTGGGACCTTCCTTTACCCAAGAAACCTGCAAGTTCGGAATCCAGTTGTTGAGCACGAGTCGGGATACCGCATACATCTTCATCACCTCGGCGCCACTGGCTCCATGGCGAAGTCCGGGGATGCGTTTGCGGTGGAACATGGGAGCTTCTTCGTAAACAAAACTCAGCGGCACGAATTCGGTGATGCCGCCGGTCCGTTTTTGAATGTTGCGCAGGATATCGAGATGAACCGCTTTGTGACGGGACGACTCAATATGACCATACATAATAGTCGAGGTCGTCGGAATGCCTAGTTCATGCGCGGTTTCGATAAGTTCAATCCACTGCGCTGTGCCGATCCTGCCGGGCGAAACCTGGTGGCGTATCTCATCTACAAGAACCTCAGCAGAAGTCCCCGGGAGACTACCTACGCCAGCCTCCTTGAGGGCGGCTAGATAATCGCGAATCGAGATGCCGCTGAGTGTGGCGCCGTACAAGACCTCTTCCGGAGAAAAGCCGTGGATGTGCAGATTCGGAAGCGTTTCTTTCAGTGACCGACAGAGGTTTACGTAATGCCAGCCGTCGATACCAGGCGCAAGACCGGCCTGAACGCAGACCTCTGTAGCACCCAAATCAAGGGCTTCCTGTGCGCGCCGAATGACTTCTTCGGTGGGCAGAAAGTAACCTTCTTCAGCGAGGTGGCCCCTGCTAAATGCGCAAAAACCACAGGCTTTGACGCACACATTGGTGAAATTGATATTTCGATTGACAACATAGGTAACGACGTCACCGACGGTCTTGGCGCGCAGATAATCGGCCGTCGCCGTCAACGCCAGGAGGTCGGAGCCGTCGGCGTCGAAAAGACGCGTTGCTTCATCGACAGTAATATCGTCCCCGGCGAGAGCGCGATCCATTATGGAACCCACACTCGAACTTACGGTTGAGAGCAATCGCTCCATTGCTGTTTGCAGATGGGACAAACTCATGAAGCGACTCTAGCCTTTCATAAAAACAAAGACAATGACCCTGAGGCGCCGGCTCGTCTAGGTTTGTAGCCAGTAGCGGGCGAACTCGGTGAGAAAAGTAAGTGTGGAGAAGTCGCGCATGCGGTCGAGATAAACTTTCCCGTTCAGGTGGTCCCACTCGTGCTGAATAACCCGAGCATGGAAATCGGTGGCGATAAATTCCAACCCTTTGCCGTCACGATCCCAAGCTTGTACCCGAATACTTTTATAGCGAGGGACTCTCCCGCGGATATCGGGAATACTTAAGCAGCCTTCCCAGTCCTCTTCCATTTCTTCCGCCAGCGGCGAGATCTTTGGATTGATAAGAACAGTCAACGGAACGTTGGGTTTGTTAGGGTAACGCGGGTTGTCGGCTACTTCGAGCACGGCCACCTGGCTGGATTCGTGGACCTGATCGGCCGCCAGTCCTACGCCGTCGTATTCTTTCATCGTTTCAATCATGTCGTCGATGAATTTCTGAAAAAGTGGCGATTGTATCTCTCTGGGTGATAGAGGCGCCGCAATCTTACGCAACACAGGATGTCCGAGGCGAGCAACTTTTAGAATCGACATGCGTGTTTCATAGCACATGGAAACAGGCCGTTGAAGAGAGTGTTCGTGTCGAATCCTTGTCATTTTTAGGACTATGTTGACAAAGAAGACCTAAAGAGTCTATATTCGTTTGGGACCATGAAACGGTCAAAAACGCGGGTGGAGAGAAGCTCACTGATGAATGTCGGGCGGCGGGTAGATTATGCCGTCAGGGCTCTTTCTTTTCTTGCCGGACAACCCGCTGGAAAGATCGTTAGTCGTGCGGACATTGAAAAAAGCCAGGATATCCCATCGTTCTATTTATCTAAGATCATGAAAGACCTGGTGGCTGGAGGTTTGGTCCACTCGCATATCGGTTCCAAAGGCGGATTCATGCTGGCCAAGCTCGCGACTGAGATCAGCATAAAGGACGTCTATGAAACAGTGGAGCGTCCGCTCGTGCTCATGGAATGCCTGCAGAGAGGAGCCGATTATTGTTCTTATTGTTCTGTTTGCAGCCAGAAGTCGATTTGGGAGGGGGCCCAGAAGGTTCTTGCTGAGTTTCTGGGAAGCATCTCGATCGGCGATATCGCTGACAGGCATGGATTGAAGGGACGCTTAAGCGGGATGCCGATGCAAAAGGCCGGTTGAGGAAGCGGTTTCGGGGAGTATTGAATGCTGGAAATAAAAGGCCTACGGGCGCAGGTTGGGGGAAAAGAAATTTTGCGTGGCATAGATCTACGCGTCGGTGCCGGAGAGGTCCATGCCATTATGGGACCCAACGGTTCGGGTAAAAGCACTTTAGCCCATGTGCTTGCCGGCCGGGAAAATTACCAGGTCACTGGCGGAGAGGTGACTTACGACGGCAAGGATCTTTTAGCCATGAGTCCTGAAGCACGGGCGCGGGAAGGCATTTTCTTAGCGTTTCAGTATCCCGTCGAAATCCCTGGTATCAGCACAGTCTATTTTCTCAAAGCTGCCGTCAACGCGATACGAAAGCATCGTGGACTCGATGAGCTGGATGCCATCGAGTTCCTTTCACTTGTTAAAGAAAAGATGAAATTGGTTGAGATGGAGCAGAATCTGATTAACCGGCCGTTGAACGAAGGTTTTTCCGGCGGTGAAAAGAAGCGTAACGAAATCCTACAGATGGCGGTGCTGGATCCAAAACTGGCAATTCTTGACGAGACCGACTCGGGCCTTGATATCGATGCACTGCGCATCGTCGCGGGCGGCGTCAATGCCTTGCGCCGTGAGGATCGGGCGATGATCGTGATTACTCACTATCAGCGGTTGCTTAACTACATCGTGCCAGATTTCATCCACGTTCTCCATCAGGGACAGATTATCAAGTCAGGAACGAAAGAACTTGCGCTCGAGCTTGAGGTCAAAGGCTACGATTGGATCAAGAGCGAAGCGGCCGCGCTTCAGTAGAAACAAGCATTAGCTTCCCCGTATGCTGCACACTCAAAACACCGCAGAGTACCTCTCTGCCTTTAAAGATTATCAGAAGAACGGCGCCGGTCGTGGCCCCGCCTGGCTAAAGGAACTCCGCGAGTCGGCAATCGCCAGTTTTGAAAAGTTAGGATTCCCAACCACCCGCGACGAGGACTGGAAGTATACGAGCGTCGATTCAATTGTATCCACTGTCTTCGAGCGTAGTGAACACAACTCGAGCAATAAATCGATTGCGGCAGCTGAGATCCGCTCACTGGCGTTTAGCGGTCTGGCTGATAGTCGTTTGGTTTTTGTAAATGGTCTTTATTCTCCCAAACTCTCAGGATTACATGGGTTCCCGCCGGGTACCCGGGTGGAAAGCGTGGCTAACGCCTTGCGGGGTGACGACGGCGTTTTGCACTCTCACCTGTCGCGCTATGTTCGTTACCAGAAGCATTCATTTGTTGCCCTCAACACGGCTTTCGTCGAGGACGGCGCTTTAGTTCTTATTCCCAAGGGCGAGATGGTTGAGGAGCCTATCCATTTAATCTTCGTTTCGACGGGTCAAGATCGACCCGTCATTTCCCACCCGCGAAATCTGATCGTCCTGGATGAGGGGAGCCAAGCCTGCATTGTCGAGAGTTATGTGGGAACGGGTAGCGGCGCTTATTTCGCTAACGCGGTCACCGAGATCGTGGGAGGCAAAGGCGCATCGATCGAATATTACCTTTTGGAGCGGGAGGGAAACGCAGGTTTCCATGTCGGCACGCTTGAGGCGCAGTTGAGTCGACAATGCACGCTTTCCGCGCATGCCATCACGCTGGGAGGGGCATTGGTCCGCAACGATGTGCATGTGGCTCTCAACGGGGAGGGCTCCGAGTGTAGCCTTAATGGCCTCTATCTCGTGGACGGCAAGCAGCATGTCGATAACCACACAGAGATTGAGCATTACCAGCCGCGCGCGAGAAGTCAGGAGCTCTATAAGGGCATCCTGAGTGGCAGTGCGCGGGGAGTATTTAATGGAAAAATTCTGGTTCACAAGGACGCACAAAAAAGCGACGCGCGCCAGACGAATAAGAACTTGCTGCTTTCTGAAAATGCGGTAATTAATACCAAACCGCAGTTGGAAATTTATGCGGATGACGTCAAGTGCAGCCACGGGTCCACCGTTGGACAGCTGGACCGTGACGCCCTGTTCTATTTACGATCACGGGGCATCCCACTGGGGGAGGCCCAAAGTCTGTTGAGTTACGCCTTTGCCAGTGAGGTTATCAGCAAGATTAAGATCGCTCCCATGCGGGCACAACTGGACGACTATCTACTTATGAAATTTAAAGGCAATCAGTAGCCGAGTCACCCATGAAAGTCGCTCACGAAATGACGACCCGGGGTCCTTTGTCGGACGCGTTGGACGTTAGCAAGATCCGCAAGGATTTTCCGATTCTAAAACAGAAGATCCATGGCAAACCTCTAGTGTACCTCGACAATGGCGCCACGAGTCAAAAACCGCAAATCGTTATCGATACTTTGAACCGCTACTACGCTGCGGAGAATTCCAACATCCATCGAGGCGTTCATTTTTTAAGCGAGCGGGCAACAGCGGCCTATGAAACGGCGCGCCACAAGATCAAGCGATTCATCAATGCACGGAGTGAGCAAGAAATTATTTTCGTCCGGGGGACCACAGAGGCCATTAACTTGGTTGCGCAAAGTTACGGGAGAACGTTCCTTAAGAGAGGAGATGAGATTATTGTCTCCGCGATGGAACATCACTCCAATATTGTTCCATGGCAGATGCTTTGTGAACAGATCGGTGCCCGGCTTCGTGTGATTCCAATCAACCATGACGGCGAGATAGTTTTTGATGAGTATCGGCGTCTTCTCAGCGAGAAGACCAAGTTTATCTCCGTGACGCATGTTTCCAACGCGCTGGGAACAATAGTCCCGGTGAAGGACATCGTGCGATTGGCCCGCGAGCGCCATGTGCCGGTTTTTCTGGATGGGGCACAAGCGGTTCCGCACCTCAAAGTCGACATTCAAGATCTCGACTGCGACTTCTATGCGTTTTCAGGGCACAAGCTTTTCGGTCCCACGGGTGTGGGAGTGCTCTACGGCCGAGCGGAGTTGCTTGATGCGATGCCCCCTTATCAAGGCGGCGGCGATATGATTAGTTTAGTTACTTTTGAAAAAACTCATTACAATACTTTGCCGTATAAGTTTGAAGCTGGAACGCCGCATATCGCCGGTGGCATCGGGCTTGCCGCAGCCATCGATTATCTGGATGGTTTGGATTGGAAGCAAGTCGCTGCTCACGAACATGATCTGCTCGCCTACGCGACCACCGCCTTGTCTAGGATCGAGGGACTTAGAATCATTGGAACCGCGAAGGAAAAAGCTAGCGTTATTTCCTTCGTGTTTGATCATGTTCATGCCCATGACGTGGGGACGATTCTAGACCAAGAAGGAGTGGCGGTGCGTGCGGGCCATCATTGCGCTATGCCGGTGATGCAACGTTTTGGCGTACCGGCGACGACACGGGCGTCTTTCGCTTTGTACAATACCCGAGAGGAAGTTGATGTTCTGGTCAGAGGAATCCATCGGGCATTGCAGGTGTTCAAATAATGGCGGAACTCGACGAACTGTACCAAGAGGTTATTCTCGATCACAACAGGAGTCCGCGCAATTTCCGGGCGATAGCGGACGCTAACCGCAAAGCCCAAGGGTATAACCCGCTTTGCGGCGATCATGTCACCGTGTACTTGAAACTAGAAGACGGCGTCATCAAGGATATTAGTTTTCAAGGATCGGGCTGCGCTATTTCCAAGGCCTCCGCATCGATGATGACCGCAGAGTTGAAGGGTAAAAGCGAAACGGAGGCCAAAAAGCTTTTTGAGAACGTGCATAAAATGCTAACGGGTGAATCTGAGAACGAACGGGACGGCACCGGAGAAGTAGGTAAGCTGGCGATTCTATCGGGTGTAAGTAAGTTTCCTGCGCGCGTGAAATGCGCGACTCTTGCTTGGCACACCGTCAAATCCGCACTGAAAGGCGGAGAACAAGTGGCCTCCACTGAATAGTCAATACGAACGAAGGTGGTTGCCTATATGAAGAACGAAAAGTCCAGTATCGTTAAGCGTGACTGCCCCGCCGTCATGATTCCGAGCGGCGAACCCACGACCCTTGTCATGGGTAGCTCTGTCTGGGTGACTCAATCCCTCGGCGGCGCCTACACAGTGATGACCGATCGTGGCTACATGGCGCGTGTTGACGGCGTCGATGGCGACGCTATCGGGATGGCGGAGGTGGTCGCGGAGTTCAAGCAAGACGATTTAGCCGTGGCTGACAGCCGCGAGGAGGCGGAGAATCGCGTTTGGGATCGATTGAGATCATGCTTCGATCCAGAGATCCCGGTGAATATTGTCGACCTGGGTTTGATTTACCGTTGCGCGGTGACGCCCCTGTCGGACGGCGGCTATAAGGCGGCCGTGCGGTTTACCCTAACGGCTCAAGGATGTGGTATGGGCCAGTTTCTCAAGGCAGATATACAGAGAAAGCTCCTGAGCGTTTCAGGTATACGGGACGTGGATGTGGAACTTGTTTGGGACCCGCCTTGGGATCAAAGCATGATCTCTGGACCTGCGAAGCAGCAATTGGGCATTTCATGAGGAAGCGATACATCCAGCAAGAAGGTGTGAATTTATGAGCTCAATCAATAATCTCGTCATGGAAGCGGAGGTGTTGGAAGCGTTGCGCACCTGCTATGACCCTGAAATACCGGTCAATATTTACGAATTAGGACTGGTGTACGAAATGAACGCAGACGATGCCGGAGTCGTATCTATTAAGATGACGCTCACGTCACCACACTGTCCGGCGGTGCAGTCCTTACCTGCGGAGATTGAAAATAAGGTAAAAGCGGTTTCAGGCGTCACTGATGTGAAACTCGACCTCGTGTGGGATCCTCCCTGGGACCCCAGTAAGATGTCCGAAGCTGCCCGACTCCAACTCGGAATGATGTAAGCGTCCTCAATATGTCGCGGCGTATTCCGGCAAGGACCTAATTCAACTGTTATGAGCGAGACTCTGTTTGAGCAACTTGGCGGCGAGCGAGAGGTCAAAATAATCATTGCTACTTTTATTGACAAAGTTTTCGAAGACCGAATGATCGGCTTTTTCTTTCGCAACTCAGATAGACAACGCATCAAAGATTTGGAGTATCAATTGGCGGCCAATTTCCTTGGGGATCGGGTAGAGTATCAAGGTCGCCCATTAGATCAAGTGCACGCAAAACACCCAATTATGGGTGGTCATTTTGCACGTCGGCGCCAGATTCTGGCGGAAACATTGGACTTTTACCACGTGCCCGAGGCAATTAAGGCGGCTTGGCTAGCACACACCGACGAATTGAGGCCGCTCATTACCCCGGAACAGGGTTCGGGTTGCGATCCACACGCGCTTCGCCAAAAGGCCAGAACCGGTTGACCTTGAGCGAGCGCTCCATTTGATCGGCTTTCTTAGAGTATTTGTGGCCTACGATAAAATTATGTTATTAATTAGTATCTGCCGAAGGTTGTCATCAAGGATTTGCTTGCGTGAAATTAGCCGACCTTTATGCCCGGCCTGAGTTGACCCTGTCGGTTGAATTCTTTCCTCCAAAGACGGACAAAGGCGAGGAAAACCTCTTTAGCGAAATCGAAATCATCAAGAGGCTAAATCCTGCCTTTTGCTCTGTTACGTACGGGGCGGGCGGAAGCACGCGCGAAAAAACCGTCGACCTGGTGGAACGAATTCACCAGACCTGCGGGTTGAACGTTATGTGCCACCTAACTGTTGTCGGCCAATCCAAGGACGAGGCCAGATCTGTGCTTAGGAAGTTGAAAGAAAAGGGAATCGAGAATATTCTTGCTCTCGGCGGTGATCCCCCCCAGGGTATGGTGGATTGGAAGCCTCATCCAGACGGTTTTCACCATGCGGCGGAGCTTGTACGCGAAGCGGTGAAGGTTGGCGAGTTCTCCATCGCCGTGGCTGGGTTTCCGGAGGTTCACCCCAGGGCAGAGAGTCGAGCGGCCGACCTTAAATACCTGAAGGAGAAGGTAGACGCGGGCGCCGTTGCTATCATCACCCAACTGTTTTTCGATAATGAAGCATACTGCCGCTATGTCGAGGATGCCAGAAAGGTAGGAATCTGTGTGCCGATCGTGCCAGGGATCTTGCCGATTCTTTCTGCTTCTCAGATTCGCCGTTTCACCGCGCTCTGCTGTGCAAAGATTCCGCCGCAGTTGGAACGAGAGTTGATCAAGGTTGAGAATAATGATGAAGCGGCAATTCAATTGGGCATTGACTATGCAACCCGGCAGTGCGAAGCGTTGATCAAATTCGGCGTTCCCGGCCTGCACTTCTATTCTCTCAACAAATCTTATTCTCTCCAGGCCCTTTGCAAAAACCTGAATCTATAGGTTCCGTTCCAAGGACTAGATCGCGCAATTCATAAGGAATAATGTCCGACACAGAAAATAAGCCGCTAGAAGAATCCAGCGAGCAAGTTGAGGTGCGCCGGCAAAAACTCGTCAGGCTTAAAGAGGCGGGTCTGGCTGTGTACCCTAATGACTTTCGTCCGACTTGTACGACGGGCGAGGCTATTGCTTTGGACGACGGGGTCATCCGTGGGCAACAGGAAATAAAACTAGCGGGACGCATCATGGGCATCCGCAAAATGGGGAAAGCCTCTTTTTTTCACATCCAGGATCGGCGTGGTTGGATCCAGGTTTACGCACGAAAGGACCGGCTTGGAGACGAGGGTTACGCTTTGTTTCAGTCTTTAGATATAGGTGACATTGTTGGAGTCTGGGGTCACCTATTTCGCACGCAGACGAAAGAATTGACGATTGAGGCCCAAGGATTGCGCTTGCTGACTAAGTGTCTGCGGCCGTTGCCGGAAAAGTGGCACGGTCTTGCCGATGTCGAGGCGCGCTACCGCCAACGGTACGTCGATTTGATGGTCCATTCGGAAGTCAGGGATATTTTCGAAAAACGCTCCCGCATCGTTCGTCTCCTTCGGCGCTTTTTCGAGGAGCGTGATTTCTTGGAAGTGGAAACACCAATGATGCAGGCCATTCCCGGCGGGGCTGCGGCGCGCCCTTTTGTTACCCATCACAACGCTCTTAATATGGATCTCTATCTTCGCGTCGCGCCGGAACTTTTTCTAAAGCGGCTTTTGGTGGGAGGATTCGAACGGGTATTTGAGCTGAATCGGAACTTTCGCAACGAGGGAATCTCGGTAAGACACAACCCCGAATTCACCATGTTGGAGTTTTATCAAGCGTATGCGACTTACGAGGACCTGATGCGTCTAACGGAAGAGCTTTTTGTCACCATCGCCGAGGAAATCGTTGGGTCGCTAAAGGTACCCTACGCGGACCATGTGATTGATCTCAAACCGCCCTGGCGGCGGCTGAGTATCAGGGAAGCGGTTATGAAACATGGCGGAGCAAACGAGCAGGAAGTTGGAAGCGTCGAGGGGTTGCAGGGCTTGGCCAAGCAGCAAGGGTTGCATGTCGATCTCAGTGCTCCCTATGGCAATCTACTGGTTGAAATCTTCGAGCAGGTTGCGGAATCTCAATTGATCCAACCGACCTTCATGACCGGGTATCCGTTGGAGGTGTCCCCGCTGGCGAGAAAAAATGACACGAACCCCGCCTTGGTCGATCGCTTTGAGCTGTATATCGGAGGACGAGAGTTGGCTAATGCTTTTTCGGAGCTGAACGATCCCGCAGATCAACAGCAGAGATTCCTTCAACAAGTGGAGGCTAGAAATGCCGGTGACGACACCGCCAACCCCGTCGATGATGATTATGTGCGGGCGCTGGAATACGGCATGCCTCCCGCAGCCGGAGAGGGGATTGGCATTGACCGGCTGGTCATGTTCTTTACGGACTCCCCATCTATTAGGGACGTTATTCTGTTTCCGCTTCTCCGTCCTCAACGTTGAAATCCCAGCCATCCTCTAAATGCGATACGAACTCTTCATCGGTCTTAGGTATCTGCGCGCCCGTCGCCGAGAAACATTTATATCCTTAATTACTGTCATTTCGATCCTGGGCGTCATGATCGGTGTGATGACGTTGAACGTCGTTATGGCGGTGATGACAGGCTTTGAGGAAACGCTGCGCGACCGGCTACTGGGAATCAACGCGCACGTGGCACTGGTGAAAGCCGGCGGTCAGCTGAGAGACTACGAAAAACTTGTTGAGGAGGTACGGAAGACCAAAGGCGTGGTTGCAGCGTCGCCGTCTATTTACGGACAGGTCATGTTGACTTCCGGGCCACGAGTCTCGGGGGTAGTGGTTCGGGGAATTGATCCCGACCGAGTCAATCAGGTTGTTGATATTGCGCGTTACATCAAACAGGGCAGCCTGCAAAACCTGAAGAAGCCACAACCTCTTCAAGTCGAGGGTAGGACGATTTTCCTGCCGGGGATCATTATAGGAGTCAGACTTGCAAATCAGTTGGGTGTCTTTGTCGGAAGCCCTATTCAAGTGGTCTCGCCCCTCGGCAGCCCGACTGCCATCGGGGTCATTCCGAAAGTTCGCCGGTTTGTTGTTGTTGGGATTTTTGATTCCGGAATGAGTGAAATTGACTCAACCCTGGTCTATATGAATTTGGCGGACGCACAGAAGTTCTTTGAGCTTCCGGATGCGGTCACTAATATTGAAATCAGGGTGCAGGATGTTTATCGCGCTCAGGACGTGGCGCAAGAGATTCAGCGGCGATTAGGATTTCCCTACCTGACCGAGGATTGGTCTCGTCTTTGGCCCAATCTTTTTTCTGCGTTGAGGTTGGAAAAAACCGTCTACTTTTTAGTTTTACTTCTGATGGTCTTGATAGGTGCATTCAATATTATATCCACGCTGATTATGGTGGTGATGGAAAAGAGAAAGGATATTGCAATTCTTCAATCCATGGGCGCGACCCGAGAAAGTATTCGAAGGATATTCCTACTCAAAGGCTGCGTGATCGGCGTTGTGGGAACCTTTCTTGGTGTGATCTTGGGACTGACCATTTGCATCTTGATACAAGAATATCATTTCATCGAGCTTCCGAAGGACGTTTTTCTCATATCTACAGTTCCGGTAAGGATCTATTTGAGCAACTTCTTGCTCGTGGGCTTTGCTTCGCTTTTCGTATGTCTTATCGCCAGTATCTATCCGGCGCGGCAGGCGGCCAAACTGGACCCAGTCGAAATCATCCGGTATGAGTAGTCTCCTATCCGTCAGTAAACTCTACAAATCGTTTGTCGAGGGCGGTGAAGAGATTCAGGTTTTGCGAGGAGTGGACCTTCAATTGGCAGCCGGCGAGCGCCTAGCCATTATTGGAGAATCCGGTGTGGGAAAGAGCACATTGTTGCATATCCTTGGGACCCTCGACCGTCCGACGGCGGGCGAGATTTTGTATCAAGGTAAAGAAATTCCACTTGGGGATGAGACCGCGTTGGCCCATTTTCGGAACCGGGAGATTGGTTTTGTCTTTCAGTTCCATTATCTGTTGCCGGATTTTACCGCATTGGAGAACGTTATGTTTCCAGCGCTAATTCAGGGGATGGAATCGCAGAGGGCCAAGGAAGAGGCGGAACAATTGCTCGAACAGGTCGGCCTGAAAGATCGTATGAGTCACCGTCCCGGGAAGTTATCCGGCGGAGAGCAGCAGCGCGTGGCGGTGGTGCGATCGGTGATCATGCAACCCAAGCTCATTTTGGCAGACGAACCCACCGGCTCTTTGGATTTGCGGATCGGGGAGGAAGTCCAGGACCTGCTGTTTCGGCTGAATGAAGAAAAAGGTATAGCTTTGGTTGTCGCTACTCACAATCGCCAATTCGCCCGAAAGATCGGCCGTCGGGTTGAACTCAAGACTGGGAGGCTCGTTCCAGCAGTGGATTCGATCGCAGATTTAGCTTTACAAAAGTAGGCGAATTTGTTACAAAAAAGGAACTTCAGAAGCAACCCCATGGCTATCGCCAGGTCATGAAAACCCAACCCGGATTCCGCCGAATGCGTTTTCCTATTTCTCTCGTTACATTTCTCGCGTTTATTTTTCTGGGATTTGGTCAGACCGGCATGGCGCAAGAAAAGGTAACCCTAAAGGAAGTTAAGATTGTCGGCAACCTAAGAGTTGAGGAAGATGGGATTCGTCTGCACGTTAAGAGCCGTTCAGGGGAGCTATTTGATCGGGCTGCCGTCGAGCAAGACGTCAAGGCCATTTATCGAATGGGGTTCTTCGAAGACGTGCAGGCGGAAATTTCCCCGGATGGCATTTTAACGTATACGGTGAAAGAAAAACCGTACGTCCGGGAAATTAAAGTACAGGGGAATTCCCAGGTTTCCCGAGACAAGATCGAAACGGCCCTCGGCGTTACGCCCAGAACAATTCTCGACCGCGGAAGAGTAGCGGAGGGAGTGGACAAGGTTAGAAAGCTCTATAACGAGCAAGGATACGTTAACGCCAAGGTGGATTATGCGCTTTCCGTTGAGTCCAGTAATCAAGCGGTCTTGGTATTGGATATTGTTGAAGGGACGCGGCTTCTAATCAAAAAGATTTCGTTTGAGGGTAATCGGAGCTTCAGCGAAGGAGAGCTCAAGGGGCTAATGGCCACTAAAGAGGAATGGATTTTCTCTTTTGTCACCAACCGTGGGGTCTTGGACCGTGATATCCTGACGAATGATATCGCGATCTTGTCAAATCACTATTATGACAACGGCTATATCGATCACAAAATTGATGAGCCGATTGTCTTAAGGGACCGAGACGGACTCGAATTAGTCATTCGCGTGGACGAAGGGCAACAATACCGAGTGGGTAAGGTGGAAATCGGTGGCGAGCTCATTCAAGACGGCGGCCAAATGCTGAAGCAAGTGAAACTGACGACAGGACAGATATTTAGGGGAAGCCGTCTCCGCGACGACATTTCTACTATTACGGATATGTATTCCAACAAAGGCTTTGCCTTTGTGCAGATCGATCCTGTGACCCAAGTCAATGCCACAGAAAAGAAGGTGGATGTGGCGTTGGTCATCACCAGAGGGCCGCCGGTTTATTTTAACCGGATCCTAGTTGCCGGGAATACGAAGACGAGGGACAAAGTCGTGCGGCGAGAGCTTGACGCAACGGAGCAGGAACTCTACTCCGGGAGCAAGATTACGCAAAGCCGCAACGCCTTGCAACGGACGGGTTATTTCGAAGATGTGCAACTGACGACCAAGAAGACGGATCAACCTGACACTGTTGACTTGTTGGTGGATGTAAAGGAGGGACCGACCGGAACCTTCAGCATCGGGGCAGGATACAGTGGCGGCGATGGCGTCATGTTCAATGCCGCCGTTTCGGAAAAGAATTTGTTCGGGCGCGGGCAGAGCGTCAACGGAAACTTTAGCATTGGAACAAAGGTGCAAAATTTTTCCATCAACTACAACGAGCCCTATCTCAACGACAGTAAAGTTGCGTTGGGGATTCAGGCCTTTAATACGGCAAGGGATTATACCGATTCGGGTTATAGCCAGAGACAGACAGGTATGGCTGTGACTACCGGTTATCCCCTAAAGGACTTCAGTTTTCCGTATTTTGGGAGGCCAAGAGATGATACGTCAAAAGGAAGTGACGAGTTGAATACCGACCCGCCTAAGACGATGTGGGATTACATGCGGAGTAGCCTGACCTATGCGCTGACGTGGGAGAACATATACAACGTTAGTTCTACTGCACCTCCTGAGATCCAAAGTGAGCAAGGGAAATCTCTAACTAGCAGTATTACGCCCGCATTGACTTACGATAGCCGGGATCATTTCTTTAATCCGACTGAAGGAACGAAGTCGGCCTTTGGAGTTGAGCTTGCGGGGTTGGGTGGTGACAACCGCTTCATTAAATCCGATCTCAGCGCGCACTGGTATTATCCGCTGCTCAAAGATCCCAATTGGGGCGGCTCCTACGTCTTGTCCTTGGGTGGAACCTTGGGGATGGGCGTTGGATACGCGAATGGGGCGAGCGGTCAAAACGCTTTACCCCTGTTTACACGCTACTTTGCCGGGGGAATCAACTCGGTACGTGGTTTTGCTGACAGGAGCCTGGGACCCAAACAAGGCAATGATGTCGTCGGGGGCGACAGGCTGGCCGTCTTCAATACAGAAATTCTGTTCCCCATAGCGGAGCAATTCGGCCTGCGCGGTGTAGCCTTTTTCGACGTAGGTCAAGCCTTTAATGATTTCGCTAACGCTGACTTTCGCAGGTCCGTGGGCTTCGGCGCGCGCTGGATGTCTCCTTTCGGCCCGCTGCGAGTAGAGCTCGGATTCCCGCTCAATAAACAGCCGGGCGATAACACTTCCGTACTCGGGTTCGCGGTTGGTGCTCAACCGTAGTGTGACGCGCGTTATCGTTATTTCACCTGCCCAAAATCGTAACAACCGGAGGTTCAAGTGAGATATTTTCTAGTTGCTCTATGTTTATTTCTCTCAGCTGAAACTGCTTGGTCGCAAGAACGGGTCAAGATCGGATTTATTGACGTCCAACGGGCGATTAGCGAGTCACAAGCGGGAAAACGAGCTAAGGAGAAGTTCCAAGCGCAAATTAAGAAGGCTGAGGGCGATCTCTTAAAAGAGAAATCAGAGCTAGAACGGTTGAAGGCCGATCTCGACAAGAAAGGGCCTCTGCTAAAGGATGAAGAAAGACGCAATCTCGAGGCGGAACTTCAGAGACGCTACACGAATTACCAACGGGGCATGACAGATCAGCAACAGGATCTACGGCAAAAAGAAAGTGAGATGACCGCCGATATCCTCAAACAGCTGGAGAAAATCGTCAATGAGGTGGGGAAAGCGGAAAAATTTACTTTGATTTTGGAGCGCTCACAAGTCCTCTACAGCGATCAAGGCATAGATATCACTAACCGTGTCATCGACGCTTATAATGCTCGCAAGTGACCGCGCCAGCAAAAACTCTAGCTGAACTAGCCCAACAGGTTGGGGGGAAAGTTATCGGCGATGGTCGAGTCGTGATCCGCAAGGTCGCGTCGATCGAAGAAGCTGGCCCTGGTGAAATTGCCTTTCTCGCAAACCCGCGTTATCAGTCCTGGCTCGCTTCTTGTCGGGCGAGTGCGGTTATCGTAGGCCCGGGAGTCGTTACTGAATCCCCGTCCGAGCGCCGCAGGGAGTATCTAGAGGTTTCCGATCCGTATCTTGCGTTCGCTAAAATTTTACAGTTCTTCAGCCCATCGGCGAGTTACTCTGAAGACATTAGTCCGAAAGCCAATATCGATCCGACGGCGGATTTGGGCGTGGGTGTCACGGTGTTCCCCTATGTGTTTGTTGCCAGGGGGACTCAAGTTGGAGCCAGAACCGTTCTTTATCCAGGTGTATTTCTGGGAGAACAGGTTCGGGTTGGGCAGGATTGTGTACTACATCCAAATGTGGTCGTGCGTGATGGCTGTCGGGTTGGAAACCGAGTAGTGCTGCATGCGGGGGTTGTCATAGGGAGCGACGGGTTTGGCTACGCAGGGGAAGGCGATCAGCGAGTTAAAATACCGCAGATAGGGATTGTCGAGGTGGAGGATGACGTGGAGATAGGAGCGAACACTACCGTAGACCGCGCGACGCTTGGACGAACCGCCATTGGCAAGGGCGTCAAAATCGACAACCTGGTGCAGATCGGACACAACGTGGTGGTAGGCGACAATTCGCTCATCGCGGCTCAGGCAGGCATCGCGGGAAGTACCCGAATCGGAAAGGATGTCATGCTCGGTGGACGTGTTGGAATTATCAATCATCTGAACATCGGTGATGGCGCCAAGATTGGCCCGGGATCGGGTATCCTTCGGTCCGTTCCTCCTGGAGTTATGCGTTCGAGCGGCCTGGATGCCCCGCCTCACAGAGAATGGCTTAAGGTCATCACACTCTTGCCACAGTTGCCGAGGTTGTGGACCACTGTGCGGCATCTGGAAAAAAAAGTGTCTGAGCTAGTCAGGTTATGCAACAAGGAAACGTGAGGACATGCTCGACGTTAAAGAGATTTTCAAATACCTACCTCACCGCTACCCGTTTTTGTTGGTGGATCGCATCGTGGAAATACAAGGGGACAAAATCGTAGGCATTAAGAATGTTTCCTTCAACGACCCCTTCTTTCAGGGGCATTTTCCCGCCCGCCCGGTCATGCCTGGAGTTCTTATTTGCGAGGCCATGGCACAAGTGGGGGCGATATTTGCGCATAAGGCGCGCGGGAGTATGGACAGCGGCAAAGTCTTCGTCTTGACCGGTCTCGAGCGTGTGAGGTTTAAGCGGCCGGTGGAGCCAGGCGATCAACTACGATTAGAGTTGTCCTGTTTGAAACGGCGCGGCTCGTTCTGGAAAATGCAAGGCATTGCCAGCGTCGATGGAAAAGTCGTTGCGCAAGCTGAAATCTCCGCCATGGAGATAGACATGCTTTAGGTGGGATCGGTCAGGGGTATTTCGGACTATGACAAGGATTCACGAAACGGCCCTAGTTGACCCGCGTGCGGAGATCGATTCTGATGTTGAGGTGGGGCCTTATTCCATAGTCGGAGGGTGCGTAAGGATCGGCAAGGGGTCCCGTATCAAATCTCATGTCGTGATCGAAGGGCGGACCACGCTCGGCGAGGGGAACGTTATATTTCAATTTGCAACAGTGGGGTCAGTGCCTCAGGACTTGAAATACAAAGGTGAGCCTAGTGAGCTTATCATCGGCAACCACAATACCATTCGAGAGTTCGTTTCCATCAACCCCGGAACGACTGGCGGCGGGATGATAACGCGGGTCGGAGACCGTAACCTATTGATGATGTATTGCCATATCGCCCATGATTGTATTTTGGGTAATCAAAACATTATCGCCAACGGCGCAACCTTGGGTGGTCACGTCGTGGTCGAAGACTATGTGATCGTTGGAGGGCTCGTAGGGATTCACCAATTTACGAAAGTCGGAAGAGGGGCGATCTTAGGTGCGGGTTCGATGGTTTCTAAGGACGTTCCACCCTACTGCAATGCGACGGGTGATCGCGCCAGGCTTCACGGGCTCAATCTGGAGGGTCTCAGGCGCCGAGGCGTCAAAAAAGAAAAAATTGACGCGCTAAAGAGAGCTTATCGAATCCTGTTCCGATCAAGATTAAAGACTAGAGATGCAATCGCGGAAGTGCGGCAGGAGGTATCCGGCTGCGCCGAGGCAGAACAGTTGGTGACTTTTGTCGAGAACTCCCAGCGAGGCATCTGCCGTTAGCTATCTGGGTCTTTACCGTACATCTGCTTACTCTGGGCGCTCCAATTATCTGTGAAAAAATTAGGTTTGATCGCGGGGAACGGAAAGTTTCCCCTTATTTTTGCGGAACAGGCAAGAAAAGAGGGTTTTTCCCTGGTGGCTGTTGCGCATCGGGGTGAAACGCTTAAGGGGATAGAAGAATTTATAGAAGACGTTACTTGGATCTACGTCGGCCAACTGGGGAAAATCATCCGGACTTTTCTTCGCGCCGGAATTACTGAGGCAGTGATGGCGGGCGGGATTCAAAAGGTCAAGTTTTTGGAGAATTTTCGGCCGGACCTGCGGGGAGCGAGGTTTTTGGCCCGTATGAAGCGGAAGGACGACGACGCTTTACTTCGCGGAGTAGCCGATGAGTTAGAAAGTGAGGGAATCAAGATCGTGGATTCGACCCTTTGTCTATCTCGGATCGTCGCTTCCGAAGGAGTTTTAACAAAACGATCACCGAGGACAGCGGAGTGGGAGGATGTCCGATTTGGTTTTCGAGTTGCCAAAGAAGTAGGGCGGCTGGGTATCGGACAGACGATAGTGGTCAAGAAGCAAATGGTCGTTGCTGTGGAAGCCTTGGAAGGAACCGACGCCGCTATCGAGAGGGGTGGCCGATTGGCCAGAGCGGGTTTTGTTGCGGTCAAAGTCAGCAAACCGCAGCAAGATCTTCGATTCGATATACCAGCCGTCGGTGTTGAGACTATTAGGCGGCTCCATGAAATGGGTGGCACGGTGTTAGCCGTGGAAGCGGGCAGAACAATTCTTTTGGAGAAGGATCGGCTGCTCAAAGAAGCCGAGGATTTCGGCATTTCAGTGGTGGCGCTATCCGAAGCATAGGTGCATTTATTGAGTGATCAGTCGAAAATATCGACAGCCGTCGTCGGTGTGGGCTACTTGGGAAAATTCCACGCGGAAAAGTACGCGGATTCGGAAAAGTCAACTCTGGTGGCGGTAGCGGATATTGACAAGGGGCGGGCGGAATCGGTCGCAAGGCAACTGGGCGTGGCGGCGTTTTCGGATTACCGGGAACTGCTTGGCCGGGTCCAGTGCGTCAGTGTCGCGGTCCCGACGCGCCTTCACTATGAAGTCGCGAGCGATCTTCTCAAAGGTGGTGTGGATGTCCTAGTCGAAAAGCCCATCGCATCCGACATCCATCAGGGCCGGGAGTTGGTAAATTTGGCAGGTGCGCAGGGACTCGTTCTGCAAGTGGGGCATCTGGAACGCTTTAATCCTGCCATTCGGAGGCTGGAAAACGTTATTCGAGGACCTAGATTTGTCGAGTGTCATCGGCTAGCGCCTTTTGTCGAGCGTGGCACCGATGTCGATGTGGTGTTGGATCTCATGATTCACGATATCGACGTCATCGCCAGCCTGGTGCGCTCTACTGTGGATCGGGTAGAGGCCGTGGGGGTGGCGGTGCTGACGGACAAGCCCGATATAGCGAATGCCCGAATAACATTCTCGAACGGGTGTATCGCTAATGTAACCGCCAGCCGAGTTTCTATAAAGCGCGAACGGAAGATCAGATTTTTTCAACCGGACGCCTATCTTTCCATCGACTATGATCAGCGCCGTGCGCAAATTTTTCACAAGCCCCCCCCAGGCGGGGGGTGGACGGACATTCGAGCGGAAACCATCGAAATCCAAGAGGCCGACGCATTAGCCGACGAAATCGATTCGTTTCTTGATTGTGTCCGTACGCGATCCCTTCCATTGGTCAGCGGTGCCGAAGGATTACGAGCCCTGGAAATCGCTTCGTTGATTAGCGGGCAACTGTAACATGCTGTGCATCAACTGGTTGCAAATGGCGACACAATCAAAACAGGTGATGTTGGTCGTGGGAGAAGCCTCGGGAGATGTTCACGGTGCCCAACTCGTCAGGGCTTTGAGTGATAAGGACCACACACTACGATTCTTTGGCGTCGGCGGCGAGAAACTGCAGCAGACTCATTTTGAGGAGCTCTTCAACGTATCGCAACTCGCGAGTATGGGACTCTTGGAACTTGCCGGTAGCGTGCGAAACATTTGGAAGGCTTATCGAATCTTGAGCCAAGCCATGCGGGAGCGAAAACCCAACCTGTTAGTGTTGATTGATTTTCCGGAATTTAATTTGCGATTGGCAAAGCTCGCAAAGAAACTGGGAATACCCGTGCTTTACTACATTAGCCCGCAGATTTGGGCGTGGCGACGAGGTCGGGTCCGTCAGATCGCCCGATGGGTTGATCATATGGCTCTTGTTTTTCCGTTTGAAGTGCAGTTTTACGAGAAACGGGGAGTCAAAGTTAGCTTTGTGGGTCATCCCTTGCTCGATAGTGTTCGCTTCCGAGAGTCCCGTGAATCGGTGTTAGCCGAGCTCGCTCTGGATACAGAGAAGCAAACGATCGCCATTCTACCGGGGAGTCGACGGGGCGAAGTCTCGTATCACTTACCTGTGTTGTTGGACGCAGCACTCCGTCTCAGTCAAGACTCCGCGATTCAGTTTCTCCTGATTCGCGCCAGTACAGTAGATCGCCGAGATATTGAGTCCATGTTAAAGCGTGTTCCCTTGAGAATACCGATCGTTGAAGACAAACGTTACGACGCTGTGAATGCGTGTGATTTGGCGTGGACGGCATCCGGCACCGCAACCGTAGAAACCGCGTTGCTGTTGAAACCTATGATCATCGTCTATCGTCTGTCATGGCTTACTTACGCGCTTGCAAGACTACTGGTCAAGGTCAAACATGTTGGGATGGTGAATATTATGGCCGGCGAAGCGGTAGTCCCTGAGCTTATCCAGGGTGATTTCACGGTGGCCGGCGTTGTAAAAGAAACGCAGAACTTATTGGAGAACCAGGATCTGCGCGATAGAATTACCGGAAAACTTGCCGCGCTGAAAGAAAAATTGGGCGCCCCGGGGGCGGCCCATCGGGTCGCCGCTATCGCGCTCTCTATGATCGGGTAAGCCGCTCGGCACACCGATTGGGAGAATTTTTGAAGATTTACCTGAGACTGCTACAATATCTTAAGCCTTATGTCTGGCCTTATTTCGTGCTGGCAATGGCGTGTATGCTGGGTTACAGCGCCACAGAAGGGGCGCTGCCTTTTTTGGTCCAGTGGATGATGGATGATGTATTCGTCAAAAAGGACATAGCCATGCTTCATTATCTGCCAGCCGCAATTATCGGAATCTTTTTGATCCGGGGATCGTTAAATTTTGGTCAAAGCTACTTGAGTGATTATGTCGGTCTCCGTATTGTGCAGGATGCCCGGAACCTACTGGCCCGACATCTGCAATTCATGTCCTTGTCATTTTTCTCCCGTCATCCCAGCGGGACGCTGATTTCCCGAGTGGCTAGCGATGCCACCCTTTTGCGTTCGGCTTTGACGGACGCGTTGGCTTCGTTTCTGAAGGACACGACCTCGCTTATCGTGTTGGTCGTGGTTGCCTTTGTTAAGGATTGGTTTTTAGCTTCACTGGCGTTTGTGGTCTTTCCAGCTTCCGTGTTGCCGGTCATGCGGTTAAGTAAGAAAATTAAAAGATTCGCCAGGCGCGGGCAGATTACTACGGGAACGTTGACCGTCTTTCTGCAGGAAAGCATTCAGGGCAACCGAATTGTAAAGGCTTTCGGGATGGAAGAGTACGAAATCCAAAGGTTCACCAAAGAGAGCTCGCGGTTATTCAAACAATCCTTAAAAGGAAGCCGGATCAGAGGTATCGTGACGCCGATGATGGAGCTGCTTGCGGCTTTTGGAATCGGCGCGGTGGTATGGTACGGGGGGGCGAGCGTCGTCGCGGGCGGTCGTACACCCGGTGAATTCATGGCCTTTATGACGGCCATGTTCCTCATGTATCAGCCGTTTAAGAGCCTCACCCGCACGTATACGATCCTTCATCAAGGACTTGCCGGGGCGGAGCGCGTATTTGAGATTCTTGACGAACCGCCGAGCATCCAAGACAAACCAGACGCTATAATTGCGCCGCGCTTCGCAAAGGCGATCGAGTTTCATGATGTGAGTTTTGCCTACGGCTCAAAGCCGGTGCTGACGCATATCAACCTGACCATCCGAGCCGGTGAGATAGTTGCCTTGGTGGGTATGAGCGGTGCCGGGAAAAGCACCCTGGCCGACTTGATTCCGCGTTTCTACGATGTGACCTCGGGCCAAATTACCATCGACGGAGTCGACATTCGGGACGTAAATCTGGCGTCGCTGCGCTGTCAAATTGGCATCGTAACGCAACACACATTTCTCTTCGACGATACGGTGCGAAACAACATCGCCTATGGTGATCCGGAACGGGGGATGGACGGTATCATTGCCGCGGCTAGGGCAGCCCATGCGGACGAGTTCATAAGGTCCATGCCAAATGGATACGACTCCTTCGTCGGCGAGATGGGAATGCAGCTGTCAGGGGGGCAGCGACAGCGGTTGGCAATTGCGCGGGCAGTCCTTAAGGACGCACCGATTCTTATCCTTGACGAAGCCACTTCGTCGCTCGATTCGGACTCAGAACGGATGGTTCAGGAAGCATTGGAAAATTTGATGACCCAACGGACAACACTGGTGATCGCGCATCGCTTATCGACGATCCGCAACGCCGATCGTATCGTGGTTTTAATTAATGGAACAATCGCCGAAGAGGGAACTCACGAAGAGTTGTTGGCTCGAAAGAGCGAATACAGCCGACTCTATTCTTTGCAGATGTTGGAAGAAGAAAACCCGCTTAACCAGGAAACGCTCCATTAGCCGTTGGGAAAGGTATTGAGTTACTGGGTTTACAATGCGCTATGGACGGCGCTATTACTGATTGGTCTGCCCTTCTTACCGGTGCTGTATCTCTTCGGGAAGCGCTGCAGCATGGGTTTGAGCGAGCGCTTGGGATTTTATGGCCGCGAGATCAGAAGCTCGGTTAAAAATTCTCGCCCGCTGTGGATTCATGCGGCCTCGGTAGGGGAGATAGTGTCCGCCTGCGGCCTTGTAGAACACATCAAAAAACGCTTTCCATCGCGAAAGATTATAGTTTCGGCATTCACATACACAGGTTATCTTACGGCTCGCCGCATCCTATCAGATAGTTCCGTGATCTTCTTTCCCTTGGATCATCCGTGGATTGTAAAGAGAGCACTGTTCATTTTTGACCCATCAGTGATGGTGTTTTTGGAGACGGAAATTTGGCCGAATATGTTGCGCTCCGCTCATCGGAGAGGAACTCCGACTGTGCTCTTGAGCGGGCGTTTTTCTACGCGGTCGTTCAAAAAATATTCGTCGTTGTCGTGGTTTTTTCGAAGCGTGCTTGAAAACTTTAGCTCTATGGGTATGCAAACCCAGGAAGACGTCGATCGTGCCAAAAAACTTGGAGCCGATCCCCAAAAAGTGGTCTTCACAGGTAATTTGAAGCGCATGGGATTAGCAAAGCGTTCTGATTACAACGCTAAAGCCTCCGATTCTTTTGACTTGAAACGGAAAGTCACCGGGCACTTATTGGTGGCAGGTAGCTCGCACCGCGGAGAAGAGGAAATCTTGTTGAATGCTTTTCGATCCTTGAAGCAACGCTTTCCGGATTTTCGAATGGTTTTGGCGCCGCGACATCCGCAGCGCTTTGCGGAGGTGGAGAGGTTGCTCGAGGCGAGCGGATTGGAGTTTGAAAAGAAGAGCGAGATCAATGGCCGGGCTACCCCGTCACAGGATGTCTTGTTTTTGGATACCCTAGGGGATCTTGAAGAGCTCTATGCCGTTGGCGATGTTGCTTTTGTGGGCGGGAGTCTCATCGACGCGGGGGGGCACAATCTGCTGGAACCTGCCCGCGTTCGAAGACCCATTCTTTTCGGGCCGTACATGGCAAATTTTGCTGGGCTCGCACAGGAGATGAAGGAAAAGGGTGGCGCTATTGAAGTTCGAGATGAGGCGGACCTTGTGCGCGAGATCACGGATCTCCTGAACGATGCCAACAAACGTCTAGATATGGGAGAAAGAGCTTACCAAGTTGCGGTAGATGAGCGTCGGGTCAGCGAACGTACCGCTGAATTGCTGTACCGTTATCTTCAACCGTTATGACAGTGCAAATCCAAGCTGTAATCGGCATGAGATGAACCGTCGGTGGATCCGTCGGGCTTGGGAACGCCGTGGCGTTTTAGGAACACTTTTGTGGGTTTCGCTATTGCCGTTATCCTGTCTTTACTGGCTGGGTGTGGAAATTCGCAACCTTTCCTACTCCACTGGCTGGAAAAGATCTCGAAATCTTAATCAGTTCGTCATCAGTATTGGAAATTTAACGGTGGGCGGTACGGGAAAAACGCCAATGGTTGTTTGGGTCGCTCAGGAATTACAGAAGCGAGGTTTCAAAATCGCCGTGCTGAGTCGCGGTTATAACAGAACGGGAAATCGACCGGTGATGTTGAAGACACACCTTCCCGCAGACGTCGATAATTTCGGCGACGAACCGGCAATGATGGCCGGACTTTTCGGTTTGACCGTGGCGGTGGCAAGCTCACGTTATGAGGCCGCCCTCGAGGTCCTTAAGAATGACTCCGCCGATATTTTTATTTTAGATGACGGCTTTCAACACAGACAACTGGCTAGAGACATAGATCTTTTACTTCTGGGCTCCGATGCAAGCGGTTGGGTTCTTCCGTCTGGTCCATTTCGCGAGCCCAAAAAAGCGATTCGTCGGGCTCACTTCTTGCTCATGACGGGGGCGCAGGACCGATGGGAGACTGCCATTGCCAAACATGGTCATGGCTCTGTTTTAAATGGCGTCCTCCAGCCGCTAGCTTTGATCGGATTCGAGTCAGGACGTTGGAAAGAGTATCCGTTATGTCTGCTAGCGGGGCGTAAGATCGTTGCCGTGACGGGCATCGGAAATCCGGAGCCCTTTTACCGGATGCTTTCGGAAGGGGAGGGGGAGATTCTTGACGTCCTGGAATTTCCAGATCACCATAGTTATTCATCGGAAGATTGGCAGCGAATCAACCGGGGAGGGCGCAAGGCCGATTTGATTGTGACGACCGAAAAAGACATCGTCAAGTTGATTCACTTTCCATTTGCCCGAGAAAAATTGTTCGCCATGCGAGTGGCAATGGTCGTGGAGAATGGAGATGCGTTCATTCAATCAATCATTGATCGCATTCAAAAGAAATCGCGAAACAATTAAAATATGACCGCAGTTGTCATGACGCTCCAGGACTCCTTGGATACTGAAATTAGTAACCTGTATTAGCTGACGAAAAGTGGACCATGATTAGCAACGGCCCTCCCTATGAGTTGCCTTTATGCAATGGATCGGAACGTTAACGGCGGCGACTCATAGTGGCATTTGAGGAAAGGATTGAATGAAATCAGTAATAACTGGCGTTGCAGGGTTTATCGGCTCTCACTTGGCCGAGAAACTCCTTGCTTTGGGGCATGAGGTGGTGGGCGTGGACAAGTTCTTGGACAATTACGCACGCCATTTCAAAGATTCGAATTTGTCACCAATCCTAAATCATCCGTCGTTCAAGTTCATCAGCGATGACCTTGTCAACTTGGAATTGGGCCGGCTACTCGATCAAACGGACTATGTATTTCATTTAGCTGCCCAACCAGGAGTGCGCTCCAGTTGGGGACAGGAGTTTTCCCACTACACGCACAACAACATACTTGCGACGCAGTTCTTGTTAGAAGCCTGCAAGCAGGCCCAAGTGAGAAAATTTGTTTATGCCTCGTCGTCTTCTGTTTATGGTGATACCGACGACCTGCCGATGCGCGAGAGCGGCGGAACGCGACCGGTATCTCCCTATGGCGTCAGCAAGCTGGCTGCCGAACATCTCTGTTATCTCTATTGGAAGGGGTTTGGGATTCCCACGGTCTCGCTCCGATTTTTTACTGTCTACGGCCCGCGACAGCGGCCCGATATGTTTTTTCATGTTCTCATGCGTCGCTTGTTTCTTGATGAGGAGATCCCCTTATATGATGACGGCGAACAAAGCCGAGACTTTACCTTTTGTGCGGACATCGTCGACGGGTTGGCAGCGGCGGCGTTCTACCCGGGGTCCGGAGAAGTATTTAATTTGGGCGGCGGCAGCGAAACAACAGTGCTCAACACGATTAGATTAGTGGAGAAAATTAGCGGCCGTAAGGCAAAACTCAAAAGATTTGATCGCCAAAAAGGCGACGTTCGGCACACCCGCGCCAGTTTGGATCAGGCAAAGCAAAAACTCGGCTATAAGCCGCGAATACCCTTGGAAAAGGGCTTGGCGCGCCAATGGGAGTGGATTTCCGCAATGAGTAAATGAGACGACGGTGGGCTTAGAGTTCGAGAAAAGGAGCTTTCGATGCCAATCAGTAAAGAATTGTTGGATATCCTGGCATGCCCTAAGTGTAAAGGGGAAATTCATCTGAACGAGACCGGGGATGGATTGATTTGTGATGCATGCCGCCTCATGTATCCCATCAAAGACGATATTCCGGTTATGTTGATCGACGAGGCCGTGCGGCTCTAGATCATGGATCCGCGTCCGCGTCTGTGGGACAGGGTCTTGGTCGTCCAAACAAGCTTTCTCGGCGATACGGTTTTGACCCTACCGTTATTGGCCGAGATTAAGCGGCGATTCCCTGAATCGAGGTTGAGTCTCCTTTGTACTCCGCTGGGGCAAGAGCTCTTGTCCGATCATCCCGCCATTGATGAGACCATTGTGGATGACAAGAAGAAAGCTGACCGGGGATGGATGGGTTTGTGGCGTAAGGCGAAGTTTCTTCGGACGAAGAAGTTCACGCTGGCACTATGCCCCCACAAGTCTTTTCGTAGCGGGTTACTCTTGTTTCTGGCACAAATTCCATACCGGGTCGGTTTTGCGCAGAGCAAGAGCTCTTGGCTGTTCCATGTTCGAGTCGACCGGAATGCGGCGCGCCATGACGTAGAGCGTACGCTGTCCATTTTGGAAGGATTCGGGATGGGAACAGAGGAGTGCCGACCGGTGCTCGATTTGCCTGTCACGGCGCAGGACCAAGAAAAAATCGGTGCACGTTTGCGTTCGCTGGGTGTGGATACGTCGACCATGCTCGTCGGGTTGCATGCAGGCTCAGTTTGGGCCACGAAGCGGTGGTCGATTGAGGGTTTTGCTCGGCTCATAGGATTGCTAAAAGAAAAATACGCTTGTGAAATACTTTTATTCGGCGGACCCGAGGACGAAGAGGTCGTCGCCAAGATTCAAAAGGTCTGTAACTATAGTGCCATGAGCCTGTGTGGTCGGATTGCACTTCGCGAGCTTCCCGCGGCTTTGAGCCTATGCAAAGTTCTCATCACCAATGACAGTGCGCCCATGCATATCGCCGTAGCGCGAGGTGTACCGGTGGTGGCTATCTTTTGCGCAACAACCCCCTCACTAGGCTTTTATCCTTACTCATCCGAAGCCATCGTATTGGAAAAAGATCTGCCATGCCGACCTTGTAGTTCCCATGGCGGGCGCCGTTGTCCGCTGGGCACGGAAGATTGTATGCGCCTTATTGAGGCCGACCGGGTTTTGCAGGCGGTGGAGCGACTCCTAGATCCGAAGAGCCCACCGGAGCTCGGGGCGGCGAATCGTTATTTGCCTCAGTTTGTCACCGTTTAGTCGTTTCGCGAAGAAAAGGTGAAATGCTTTCAGCGTTGCCGATGCATACCGGCGGAATGTAATCGTCGATAGAGGTAAAGAATGACTTCCCGAGATTGGGGTTGGGGGGTTGTTCCTCCGGGGTTCAAAAAAGTTGTTGATGGGCGAGGGGGCGTGATGATCATTCGAGAGGATGTTGAACAGCTTCTTACTCTGGAGGAATGCACAAAGGCTCCCTCCTTATACGAAAACGAGCCTGCTGCGTTTCAAGGGAGAGGAAAACTCAGGGTCCTAAAACTTGGCAATGGTGATACGGTGTTGATCCGCCCCTATCGACATGGAGGCTTATTTCGTCATTTGCTGCGTGAGATTTTTTTTACTTGGGCGCCACGGCCTTTTAGAGAGCTGGCGATTACGGAAGAGGTCCGCCGCCGCGGCATTCCGACAGTGGACGTCTATGCCGCTTGCGTCAGGCGTATTTGGGGGCCTTTCTATCGAGGATGGCTTGTGACACGCCAGTTAAAGGGAGGCCAGGACCTATGGACGGCCATGCGAGACGACTTCGTTCGTAAGACCGGAGCTAAGAACGTTTTTGACGCAGTGGCAACCAGTCTTCGCGGCTTGCACCGAGAAGGTGTCTATCACCGCGATCTAAATCTGAAAAATATCCTGGTGCGTTGCGAATCCGGCGGGGTGAAGGGGTATATCATCGACTTTGACCGAACGACGCTGTTCCTAGGAGAGGTTCCGATAACCATAGTGCGGAGAAACCTCGACCGGCTTCTCCGCTCGGCCAATAAGCTGGACCCGAGGCGGGAGTATTTTTCCGACAGTGATCGCAAGACCCTTATTGACTCATATCATGGAGCCAATGCTAACGAATCTTAATCCAAAAAAGATTCTCGTTGTTCTTCATGGATCCATCGGTGATGTGACCCGCGCGTTGCCGCTGGCCAATCTCATCCGTCGCGGCTTTCCAAAGGCCACGCTCGCTTGGGCCATCGAACCACCGTCGCTGCCCCTGGTGGAACATCATTCTGCCGTGGATGAGGTTATTCTTTTTGATCGTTCTCGCTGGTGGAACCAGGTCGGTCCGTTTCTGCGGAAAATTCGTGCCGGTCATTTTGATTTAGTCCTGGACCTGCAACGCCACTTAAAAAGCGGCATTGTTAGTCGTTGGAGCGGAGCGCCGCAGCGCCTGGGGTTTCACCGACTTGACTGCAAGGAATTCAACTGGGTTTTCAATAATCACCACATCCCGCCTGCTGGGACTGGTCTATCCAAGTTCGACCTTTATCTGAGGTTTGCTGAGTATCTCGGCCTGGCGCCGGAGCCGGTGGAGTGGAAGCTTTCGTTGACGAAGGAGGAACAGGTTTGCGTTGATCGTTATCTTGAAAACGTGGGCGCGGATTTCGCCACGCTCTTTGTGGGAAGTCGATGGGAGAGCAAGGGATGGTTCCCAGCCCAAATGTCGTCTTGCGCGAAGCTTCTCCAGCAGCGTTACGGGCTTAGTGTCGTATTACTAGGGAGTAAAGAAGATGCGACCCTGGCAACGCAAGTCGAGATTCCGCGTGGTCAAGTCATCACTAACTTGGTAGGTGGTACGTCGCTCAGGGAGGCGATCGGCATCATCGCCAAGGCAAGGATCGCAGTGGGACCGGACACGGGCTTAATGCACATTGCCGCTGCCGTGGGCACACCCGTGGTATCGTTGTGGGGTGCTACGAGCCCGAGACGTACGGGGCCTTATGGGTTTGGGGATTTGGCGATTCAGGGAAGAGCGCCGTGCTCACCTTGTTACCGTAAACGCTGTCCTATTGGCAGAGTTTGTATGCAATCCATCGATGTCGAAGAAATTATGGCAAAGATCGAGATGGGTCTCTCCGGAAGGTGGAACTATGCACCGGCCTATGGGACTCAGCCCTGATTACGATAGGTTTAAGGACGAAAAATGGTCACTGTGGATTCGTCGCGAAAAAATGAACGAACAACTTTGGCCATTCGTCATGCGGCTCATAGAACAACAGCCATTCTCAAAGCATCCGCAAACGCTGCAATTTAATTTGCCTCATGGTACACGCCGGGACCTACTGTTTTTGAAAGTATTTCATGGTTCCTCTGGCCTGGGGGCATTAAAGGATATCTTCCGCGACTCAAAGGCTCTTCGCTCCATGCGCCAAGCGGTTGACTTAGCACGGTCCAATTTCAACGTGCCCATCACGGTAGCTGCGGGAGAGAAGAGGGAGCATCTTTTATTACAGCGAGCCTTTGTCTTGACCATCGGGGTGGACGGCCAATCCCTGCCGGTCTTTCTTAAAGAATGCGCTCTCGGCGTGAACAACGTGTCGCTGTCGGAAAAACGCCATGGTTTGCAGCAGTTGGCGATGGAAGTTCGCCGCTTACACAAACTAGGTTTCGTGCACGGTGATCTCGTGCCGACTAACATCTTAGTGTCTCGATCTACCGGAGGAGTAACCCGTTTTTTTTTCATGGATAATGATCGTACTCGCCATTATCCTCGGTGGGTTCCGCATGCGCTATGGCGGCGTAACCTGGTACAGTTGAATCGTATTCCTCTCCCTGGAATAACCCTTCAAGACCGCCTGCGGTTCCTTGGGTATTACCTCGGATCAGAAAAATGGGCCAGAAAGGAACGTCACCTGCTTGCATGGTTTGAGCGCAAGACCCGCCAGCGGCGTAAGGAGTGTGACTCAGTAGATTCGAGTGGCAGTTTCAGGCGATTAATGCGGTGGTACGGTGAGCTTTCGTAGAACGCTTGTGTGTGCAGTCTGCAGGCATGCGACCGCTGAATCCAGTTACCTTGTTCGCGGCAACGAAATGCGCCCATGAAAATTGCTCTAGTCCATAAGCGTTTGGACAAAAGGGGCGGAACCGAACTCGACCTCTATAGAACCGCAATAGGACTTAGGGAGCTAGGTCATGAGGTCCATCTATTCTGCAGTGAATTTGCTATCGCACCACCGGCGGGGACCTTTGCCCATTCCGTACCCGTCGCTCCTCTAGGCCGCACCGCGCGATTGTGGAGTTTTGCCAGCGTTGCTCCGAAGACCATCCGGCCGTACCAGTGTGAAGTGATAGTGAGCTTCGAGAGAATGCTCTCGCAAGATGTTCTGCGTAGTGGCGGCGGTTCGCACCGGGCGTTTTTGCAGAAATTGGGCGAGGAAAGCGGGCTACGGCGCCGCTTGTGGCATGAACTGAGCCCTTATCACCAGAGTCTTCTTGCTATAGAGCGGAGACAATTCGAGCCCGGTCACTACAAAGGGATTGTCGCTGTATCTGAGAGTGTCAAGCGGGAATTAATGGCTACTTACGCCGTCCCCGAGGGTAAAATCACTGTCATTTACAACGGGGTCGATCACAAGCGGTTTCATCTCGGCCTGCGCGGGAAATTTCGTGAATCGATAAGAAAACAGTGGCATATTCCCCCTGACGCGCCTACGGTCTTATTTATTGGAAGCGGTTTTCGCCGGAAGGGCTTGGATCGTTTGTTGAAAGCATGGGGATTACCGCAAATGAGAGAGACGTATCTTATCGTGGTCGGGGATGACGCGCAGCGCCGAAGATATAAAGCAATGGCCGATAAGGTAGCCAGGGATAAAGTCGTGTTCGTCGGAAGGCGCGACGACGTTGAAAGCTATTACGGGGCGGCCGATCTCCTCGCGCTGCCGGCGATCCAGGAAGCTTTTGGAAATGTGGTTTTGGAGGCGTTGGCGTCGGGGTTACCTGCTGTGTTGAGCGCTACCGTCGGTGCGTCCGAAGTTCTTAAGGGCAGACTGGCAGAAGGGATTGTCGCCGATTCGGAGGATCCGCGAGAAATCACAGCCAAACTCTTGGCAATGTTGGAGCGAGGCCGCCATTCGGATTTCTCTGAGGAAGCGAGGCAGTTGGGGAAAGAGTATTCGTGGCGCCACCATTTTCAAAAGTTAGACAGTTTTCTGAAAGAAGTCGTTGAGCAGGGCGGTTGTGGATTATCAGCCTGAGTTTGTCGTGGAGAGACGCGGGTCTCTGTCCATGTACGTGGAACGGACTTCAACCGGAGACTTAATACAGGACATCGCGGCCGATCCGGATCATTTTTTTGACTTGCCCGGATGCGAGATCATCAAGGACCAGAAAAAGATCAAAGTCGCGCGCGCCAAGATCGAAATCGAAGGAGACGTGAAAACGGTTTATATCAAGCGTTACAATGCCTTCTCTTGGCGCTATCGATTCGGATCCTTTTTTCAGTCCTCTGGAGCCGTCAGATCCCTGCATGGAGCCGCTATTTTAGCCGCATCCGGTATCCGGACAGCGCGTCCCTTGGCGGCGGTGGAATCCAGAACTTGGGGGATGTTGAACAGAAGTTTTTTTTTCTCAGAGGAGATCGGAGGTGCTAAGACCGCAGACTGCTATTGGCAGGAAGAACTGGTCCCG
>WNFS01000284.1_pt1 | contig 36890 bp, 20 predicted proteins | sample 5400141 | NCBI WGS metagenome assembly WNFS01 (sample SAMN13153358, study PRJNA577476) | soil metagenome | isolation source: 60 cm saprolite under Madrone tree | place: USA:California | collected 2016-06-14
CTTCGAGTGCTTCGATCCGTTCGCGCTGTGTCCGATTGGAATGCAGCACCGCAACGGAATGCTTTCCTTGTTTTAATTGGTGCGCGATGCGGTCGGCGCCGTGCTTGGTTCGGCAGAAAATCAGCGCGCTGTCGAAATTTGTCCGCTCGAGCAAAGCCATGAGCAGGTCGAATTTTTGTTCGGCGGCCACTGGATACACTGCGTGGGTAACCGTTTCCGCCGGCGACCGGCGCGCGCCGATTTCCACCAGGGCCGGATCGCGCAACACCCATGCAGCGAGACGTTCGATCTCTGGCGGCAGCGTGGCGGAAAAGAGAAGAGTCTGTCGCTCAGTCGGGATTTTCTCAACAATCCGGCGCACGTCCGGCAGAAAACCCATGTCCAGCATCCGGTCCACTTCATCGAGCACGAGAATCTTTACCGATTGCAAAGTGGTCGCGCGTTGTTCGAGCAGATCGAGCAAACGCCCCGGCGTCGCGACCAGAACATCCACGCCCCGCTTGAGTTCCTCGCGTTGTTTCCCGTAACCGACGCCACCATGCACAAGCGCGACTCGCAGATCCGTAAAGCGCCCATAATCGCGAAAGGCTGTTTCCACTTGCGCAGCCAGCTCGCGGGTGGGCTCGAGCACGAGGCAACGGAACGCGCCGTGCTTTGCCAGTAACGTCAGGATAGGCAAAGCAAACGCCGCGGTCTTGCCGGTGCCGGTTTGCGCAGTGCCGATCAAATCCTTTCCAGCAAGAACGATTGGAAACGCGCGAAGCTGGATCGGTGTCGGCTCGACGAATCCCATCGCCTGAGTCCCGCGCACTACCTCAGGCGAAAGTCCAAAATGATTAAATGACACAGCCTCGCAATCTACGCAGAAAACGACGAATTAACACGAACCAACACGAATTCAGAAAGAGAGTGCCCGCTAATCACGCGAATTCACGCGAAAGATCGGCTTTGCCATTCTTATCTCTTCCATTCGCGTCCATTCGCGTCATTCGCGGGCAAAATGTGGTTCCTCTCATCTTTGTCTCCATTAGATCCGAAGAAAAGATTGTTTCGGCGCCACGCCGAAACCAGCTCGCCACGAGACGAGTCCGTCCGACTGGCGGACACGCGGGACGCGTGCGCTACATATACGTTCGCGATCACATTTCCGTTTCCGGAAACTTTTTTCTTGCTCCTCCGTAGATGAAGGTGCTATACGGGCGCGCTCGTTCCCCAAAACCTCACCCCAAAGAACAATATGAAAAAGAATACCCCCGCACGCGCTTTTGCGCTCCGAATAACGCTGGCAGTCGCCTTGTTATCGATCGGTTCGATCTTAGTGGCCTCCAGCTTAGCCAACGCATTGAGGAGTCGCCGCGGCGACCGTTCCACCCGCCCAACGCGCGTCCGCGGCACGAGAGAACAAGATGCCACGGTCGCGCACGAACCACTAGGAGTGCGCAAGCCCACGACGCCTTTCGTTTTCACGGTTTTAAACACCAACGACTCCGGCACCGGTTCCTTGCGCCAGGCGATTCTTGATGCCAACTCCATGGGAGGAGGCACGATCAATTTCAATATTCCCGGCTCGGGCGTTCACACGATCAGCCGATGACTGTCCTGCCGACGATCACCCAAACGGTCACGATCGACGGCTACACCCAGCCGGGATCGAGTGCGAATACCAATCCGCCTACCATGGGTATCAACGCGGTGATACTTATTCAGCTCAGTGGCCAATGGTGGGCAACGTCAGCGGCCTTACCATCAACGCGGCCAACTGCATTGTGCGCGGATTGGTAATCAACAGTTTTCAGCACGATACCTACGCCAAGTCCTACGTCGATTCCAACAGCTACAGCTACGCCGACTCGTACAGTTACACCGAGAGGTAATCCTACACCGCGGCAGCGACCCAGCCCGCGTCCGCGGCCATAGGCGATCATTCCCAAGTGATCAGTGATGAGTGATCGGTGATCAGCCGGTGGAACCGGAATCGGCGATTCCGGTCATTACCGTTTCGGTCGGGAGCGCACGGTTGCCAGTAAGACCGGCATCTCCGATGCCGGGCGACGCATATCCAAAAAAATAGTGTCCATTCGTGTTCATTCGTGGTTAGAAAGGGCAGATGATGGCTCGGAAGCCATCACTCCTTGGTTATGAACGAACCGGATCACGAGGATCAGCACGCGCCGCTGAGTTATCACGGTGTGCGCCGTATTGTCTGGCTGGTTTTCTTACTGTTCATCGCCTGGTTAATTCTGCGCGCGCTAGAACCGATAATTCTGCTGTTCGCGCTGGTTGTTCTTCTTGCGATGGTGCTGAACCCGATCGTGGTCTGGTTGCAGAGACATCACATGCCCCGCTTTATCAGTGTAATTCTGCTAATGCTCGCGTTGTTCGCTGTGACGTCCACTATCATCCTGTTCGCGATTCCACCTCTGACCAGGCAAACCCAGGAACTGGTGCGCAGTGCGCCAAGCGTCTGGCAAGGCATTCGTATTCGCATCGAATCGCTCACAAAGAATTATCCAGAAGTTCGCCAGGCGCTGCCGCCCGCGGATGAGATCGCAGGGAAAGCCGGCACGGCCGTCGCGACGCTCGGGAATTTTTTGCTAAGATCGACGCTCGGTTTGGTCGGCGGCGTGGCGAGCTTTTTATTCGCGATCTTATTGCTTGTGTTTGTCTTGGCGAACCCGCGCCCGCTGGTAGCCGCGTATCTGGCACTCGCGCCTGATCGTTACCGCGAACAGGCGCATCGCACTCTCGCGCGGCTGATGCGACAAATGACCGCCTGGGCGCGAGGCGTCGCCATCAACGGCGTAATCACGGGCTTGTCGATAGGCGTATTGCTTTGGCTGATCGGCGTGCGGCCGGCGCTCATCTTCGGCGTGTTCGCGTTTCTCGGTGAGTTTCTGCCAAACATCGGCGCGTTTCTCGTTTCGATTCCCATTTTGCTGGTCGCACTAAGCCTCGGGGCGACAAAATTCTGGCTCGCTCTCGGCGTGATTGTACTGGTTTACCAGGTTGAGCTAAATGTTCTTGTGCCGGGCGTGCTCGGCAAAGAAATGCGATTGCATCCGGTCAACATTTTGTTTTTTACACTGGCGACCGCCGAATTGTTTGGGTTGCTGGGAGTTTTTCTCGCCGTCCCTGCCGCCGCGCTGGTGCAGATCGTAATCGACGAATTTTATTTGCAACCGCGCAAACCCAATTATGCCGACTTCGATCGCGAAGCAGCTGCGCTAGTGGAAGGGAAAAAGGAAAGACGGTAACTGCTGATCAGTTGAACCCTGCACGGTGTTGTAGCCAGTTGTTGTCTTCCTAGCCGACGCCGTGAGGTATGACTTGGTGATCGGTGAGTTTGGCAACTCGCGAGTTCCTTGTCTAGGTAGAACGCGTTGTACTCGACGTGTTGGCAAAGTGACTGCGGCTCTGCCGTCTGATATTTGCGCCTTTGCAGACTTAATGGCGGGCCCAAAGAGCATGCTCACGAAAAAGCGTCAGAGGTCAGAACTGTAAGAGCCTAAGTCTAGGATCCCGGCTACAACCACATCTAATCTCCGGGCTACAAGGCCGTGCTACCCACCGCCGTCAAACCTAACTGTGACCTCGTTATAGCAGTTCTGAGTGCCCGCTTCGCACACCTTGTACGTGTAGGTTCCCCTGCCTTTGGCGCCGATGTGATCGGTGTAAAAACCGGGAATCTCGGGCACTGTGGCAATCAGCACGCCGTTGCGATAGACGTCGACGTTGCTCGACGTGCCTTCGGGCCAGGTGAGGTCCACTGTGTGCTGCCCCTTTACCTTGTAGCCATTCGCAGTGAGCCTGATCTGCCCAGGTGTCGGTATGGGCGTTGGCGTGGGAGTTGCAGTCGGCACCGGTGTCACAGTTGCCGGGAGCAGCGGGATGGCCAGTAACACTAAAAGAACGAATATTCCGGCGGCCCAATGGATGTGGGCCCTGATATTTTTGGCGGTTCGCTTAATCATAGTCGAATTCTTCTCTGGTCTTCCTCACGTCGGTGAGAATCCCCGAACGCCACTGTCCTCAGTGGCGCAGGGAATGGTTTGGGTGTGGAACGCCGTTGATACTAAAAAATCGCGACAGGGCGTCAATAGTTTTTCGAAAATTTTTTGTTGCATTTTTGTGACTCCGGGGGGACCTAGAGTGGCGAAGCCCCACGCGAAGCTTGTCGCTAAGCCGTGGCTTGGTGGTCGTTTTGCCTCTTACTCGATGCTCGCTCCTTGATAGGCCCGCGTGCACAACAGATCACCCGTCTTCGCCAAGGTTACGGCGAGCAAGCTGACTACCGATCACCGATCTCCTAGGATTCATGGCCACCGCTAGCCGCCGCCAAACTTCACCGTGACCTGGTTAGAGCAGTTTTGAGTGCCTGCCCCGCAGACCCTATAGGTGTACGTGCCCTTGCCACGCACCCCGATGTGATCGGTGTAGAAACCGGGGACGTTCGGCACAGTGGCAATCAGCACGCCGTTGCGATAAATGTCGATGTTGTTCGAAGTAGCTCCATTCCAAGAGAGGTCCACCGCCTGCTGCCCCTGCACCTTGTAGCCGCGCGCACTGAGCGTGATCTGCCCCGGTGTCGGAGTAGGCGTAGGTGTTGGCGTCGCAGTAGGTGTCGCTGTGGGGGTAGACGTAGGCGTGGGAGTAGGTGTCGGGGTCGGTGTGGGTGTCGGCGTGGGCGCTCCTGCAGGCGATACGCGAACGTAATAAACGTCTTCCTCGTGCTGGCTCCTGTTCGGGTTGAAGTTGAACGTGGCAGAATATGCTACATTGCCGCCGGTAGCGTCTGAGACAATGGTGATGTAGTCGCCGATCTTGTTCTGGTTCGGATAGCCTTCGAAAGGATTAAACGGATTGCTCACAGCAACGTTCGGCGCCCAGGTGACGCCTCCATCGGTGCTGTAGGAGTAGAACAACTGCGAATCGGTGTTGTTGGCCGCGTTTCGCGTATCGAACCACACCGCATCAATGCGTCCATTGGGCGCGACTGAGAGTGTGCCGAACCAATGCCACTTGCTCGAATTTACTGGATCGTCATTGATCCGGTGCGGCGCGCTGAAGCTGACCCCGCCGTTGGTGCTGCGCGCGAACATCATGTCAGTTCCGTTGCCGCCGGGCGGCACGACGCTGGCCAGCATGTAAATGTTGTTGTTGGTAGGGCCACCCGACCGGTCCACTGCCAGGAACAATTGCCCTGCAAGCCCTCCCGGATTTATCGCCCCACCAAAAACGAGGCTGCCGCCAAGGTTCACCTGAGTGATTTGGTCAAACGTCGGTATGACGTTTGGGTTCTGTGCATTGCTTGAACGAATGCACCAGAATGGGCTGCTGAAGCTGCTTGCGCCGCCGATGAAAAGGTTGCCGTTGGTGTCCACGTCGAGCGTGCCCCACACGGGCGAATTAGGAATACTGAGTGGACTCTGCCAGGTGAGCCCACCGTCTATGGACCGGCTAAATTGCCCAAAGCTGCAAGAGGCGGCGGTACTCCAGGCCTGGTACTGGAATCCGTGCCCCATGCCGTTGGTCTTGTCGATGGTGAACCATTCCTTGTCCCCTCCTCCTGCGCCTCCCTCGGGTGGCAGACGCGTCCAGGTCTGACCGCCATTAGTCGAGCGCCAGATATCGTCACAAAATGATTCGAGCAGACTGAGATAGAAAAACCTCCCTGTTTCATCCGACTTCAAGACCGGATCGCTGCGGAACACGTTATTTTCCAGAACGCCGGGAAACGTCCAGGTCGTGCCGCTATCGGTAGTATATCCCCAGCCGCCCTGCCGGAAGTTCGACAGTACGCTGTCAAACTGGCGCCAACCAATTGTCATTTTGTTACCGTTGGTTGGGTCAACGGTGATGGATGGCTCGTTGGCAGCGTCGCCGATGATATTGTTGCCGTTGGCATCAACGTTCGCTTGGAAGCTGATGAATGGGCCGTACTGGGAGATCATTCGCGGCCCAGTCTCGAGCCGGTAAATGTACGCAGGCGGATTATCGTATCTTTCGAGCGGCTCACTCGGGTTAAAGGTGGTGGGCTGTGCCGTCTGACCCGCGGCAATGCCAGGACCAAGCAGCAAGGCCAGACAAATGAAAAAGCCCGTCCCTGAGATGCCAAAGGACCTCAGGCCGAATAAAGCGCGGTTATTTCTAGTTTGGTTGATCATAGGACATAGTTGGTTGGAGGTTCTTCTAGTGCTGTAATGGACTCGCGTGGAGCGGTAGAAACGCGGCGCCGGTTGCACGGCGCCGCGCAGATTGAACCCGCTTGCGCTCGTCAACGGCTTAGCCGCCACCGCCAAACTTCACCGTGACCTGGTTCGAGCAGTTCCCAGTGCCCGCTAGGCATACCCTATACGCATAGGTTCCCTTTCCAGTGCGGTTGATGTTATCGGTGTAGGCACCACCGTCGTTCGCCACGGTGACAATCAACACGCCGTTGCGATAGATGTCGATGTTACCCGAGGTCGGCCCACTCCAGAAGAGGTCCACCTTTTGCAGGCCGTGCACTTTGTAACCATTTGCGTGCAGCGTGATCTGCACCGGTGTCGGTGTAGGCGTAGGTGTTGGTGTAGGCGTTGGTGTAGGTGTAGGTGTAGGTGTAGGCGTTGGTGTAGGTGTAGGCGTGGAAGTAGGCGTAGGCGTCGGGGTGGGTGACGCGCACGGACTAACCGGGCAGTTGAAGATTCCCATGGAGGCCACGATGGTGCCAGTCCCATCATACCCCCCTGCCATCCAGATGCGATTGGTCCCATCGGTACCGGCCGCGAAGCTACGCCGCGCGTCTAGCATTGGACTACCTATTGACCACGTATTGCTAACCGGATCGTAGATATCGACTTCATTGGAGGGCAAAGGAAATTGCCCGCCCAATACCCACATCTGGTTACAAAAGTTAAGCCCCCGCGTGTTGCTTGTGGCCCGCGGTATGGACGCAATGGTCGAGATAGTATCCGCCACCGGATTATAGACAAAAGAATTTGTAGTATCTGTGAGACCGCCGCTCACGATACTGGCGCCGCCACCGGTGTAGATAAGGCTACCGATGGTGGTGGTCGGTATATAGCCGAGCGGAACTGGCAGGAGGGCACTCTTCTGCACCCAGACGTTGGTCGTGGGAGTAAACTCCCAGATCTGGTCGGTCGAGTTGCCGGTGGGGGGATTGGCGAACCCGCCCAGGATGTAGAGCTTATTCGAAAATACCGTGAAACCTCCGGGCAGCGTGTTTGCAGTGCCCGCCGGCCAGGGAGCGGCAACGGTGCTGATTGTGTCAGTGACAGGGTTGTACCGGAAAACGCGACCAGTAGCCATCGTCCCGGTGGCGAACGTGCCGCCCACGCAGTAGATGTAAGGTGTTCCGGCATCGGTGAGCACACCGCAAGCCATGTTATTCACGAAGTTGTCTGGGTATGTCGCCGATTTGGTCGTCCAGGTATTGGCAAATGGGTCATACTCGAACGGGTGCATGAAATCGCTGCCGGCTAAGTCGGAGCTACGCCCGCCCATGCCGTAAAACTTCCCATTGGCCGGGAAATAGACGCCCACGATGCGGGTGCCGACGCTTGGGAGGTTGGGCCCGGCTGACCAACTGCACTGCGTCGGTGTAGCGGTCGGAGTCGGCGTTCCTGTAGGCGTTGGCGTCGGCGTTGGGCCGCCGACGAAACTGAACTTTCCGATCCGGGTGTGCCAGTTGAAACTGCCGGTGACAGCTTCGTACTCGTTCACGTGCCAGAAGGTCGTGCCATCGGCTGGATCGATGGTGGTCATGCTATAATCGCCCCAGCGTCCATTGGTATCAGTCTCGCTGCCGGTGCCGCTGAACATTGTGTTTTCTCCCTGGGCGAGGTTACCTGGCGGATCAGCGGCGAGACGCCCGGCATAACGAATGCCTGGGAACATGGTTGAGCTGGATACGGCGTAGCCAATGGCCGTATTGCCATTTTGATCCACAGCTATGCTGGGCATAAAGCGCCAGACCCCGTCATTACCGTTACTCCAATCCTGCTGCTGCGTAGCCGTGGCCGGAAAAACACCGCCCGTGACAGTGAACTGATACCAGCGCACTATAGTCGGCCCGCTCGGGAAATTCAGGATTGTCGTCTGATCTGCCCACAACGACTCTACGCCAGCGCGATTCTGGTAAACCACAGGCGTCATGATTTTGTCGCCAAGAGTATCGAGGAGCTGGGTTGTTCCCTGCTGTGGCACGATGGTAAAGCCAGCCGTATTTGTCCATGCTTCAACGAACGGATTGACTGTGATAAGGGCATTCGGGCTATGGTTAACCCCAAGGCCCAACGTGGAAAGCGCCGGGTTCACAAAATCGGCATGAAACTGCCAGCCCTTGACCGTGGTCAAAGTCGTGGGGTTGCTGGCGGGGCTGTCCACGGCCAGGAGAAATTCATCCTCTCCCGCAGGTGGCGGGTTGCCCGTGCGGAAAGTCGCGGCAACCAAGCTATAGGAATCGCCCAAGCCGGCGGGAGGGATCGTAAAAGCAATGGCGTGGGCGGGGCCGCCAGTGAGCATAGACCCGCGATCGAGCGCAAAAGCGCGCACCCCAACAAACGTGGTAGGGCTAGTAAAGAGGTTTACGTTGAAAAAATACGCGCCGCCAGGCTGCGGGTTATTCCACAACCCAAACTTTGGGTAGTCACCTAGCTGAGTCGGGTTGGCCGCGTCTATTTGCAGAGCGTAAAGAAAATAGGCGCCCGTCGGGTCAGGAGTCTGGGACACGGCGATGCACTGCCAGAATGACGGCCCAGGGAACGAAGGAAAGGCAAAGTCGCTTATCACCCAGCGATCAGCTACTTGATCGTAAAAAACGAAAGGGTCACCATCATTCTGACCACTGCAAGGCGTGCCCGTCAGAGGGGCAAAGAGTGAGTTGTAAGTCGTCGGGCCGGACAGCATGGTACCGCTTTTGTTATACACCGCGAACGCGACATTGATCGCTTCGACGTAATGATTCGGGCCGACATCGCCGTCGCTGTCTGGCGGCGCACAACCACAGAATTGGGCTGCAGCTCCCCCCTCAAAGGTCAACAGCGGTGGCGGCATGGTGGGTGCCGGGCGCCAAAGATTCTTGAGCAGCGCCTGGACCTGTTGCAGGCCGGAAACGCCGTACCCTGCCTGCGCTTCGGGCTGCCCCGTCGCGTGTGGATATCGCGTCAGGACTCTCTCTTCGAACTCTGCTTTCGGAGCGATGTACGGCAGGTCTCGAAGCTGCTGGTCTTGACGGACCGGGCCCACCATCTGCACGACGTCCGGCGCCTGTGTGCCGGGGGCGTCCTGGGCGGCAGCGGAGCGATTGCTTTGCCTTGTCTGGGCGAACACGCCGCTGCCAAACAGCGCCACGAAGACGCCGACGAGGCAAAAGACGGCTGCAATTAAAACACGAAGATTAAAGAAGGCTGATTTTGAATTGGATTTCCTTTTCATGGATTTTTATGGTTGGTGTGGATAGTATTTTGAACCCTAGAGTGGAGCCGGAAGTACCGTTTGTAGCAGAAGTGCCAAAATGGTGTCAATACTTTTTTGCTTTTTTTATTAACCACGGATTGACCGGAAAAACCCGTTAAGGCTAACCAAAAAAACAAAGGTACGCAAGGCATGGGAGCGCGCACACGAGTGCCGATCAAAGGTGACCTTCGTTGTCTTGTGTTACAAGAACCCTCGTTTGCGGTGGCTTGCGCAGAGTCTCACGATCCCAGCTACAACCGGTCGCTGATCACTACTCACCGATCACTGATGGCTGCCATCGCTACCCGCCGCCAAACCTCACCGTGACCTGGTTAGAGCAGTTTTGAGTGCCTGCTCCGCAGACCCTATAGGTGTACGTGCCCTTGCCACGCGCCCCGATGTTATCGGTGTAGAAACCGGGGATGTTCGGCACAGTGGCAATCAGCACGTTGTTGCGATAAATGTCGATGCTGTTCGAGGTAGCTCCATTCCAGGAGAGATCCACCCTCTGCTGGCCTTGCACCTTGTAGCCGCGCGCACTGAGCGTGATCTGGTCCGGTGTCGCAGTCGCAGTAGGTGTTGCTGTGGCTGTAGGTGTAGCTGTTGGAGTGGCAGTAGGTGTTGCTGTGGCTGTAGGCGTAGGCGTAGGCGTAGATGTAGGTGTTGGTGTTGGTGTCGTGCCAACGCCAGGCGCCTGGATTTGAACCGACATGGGCGCGCCGGTCTTAAAGTAACCTACTGTTGCGTTCACACTTTGCGGCGGCTGGTCAGCGTCAAATCGGAAATTATACAACGTGCCCCAGCGAATCGCATTGGCGTTCTGATTCTGCGCAAATGTTTCGCTGTTCCATGTTATCGAGCCACTAGCCTGAGTAACAGTCCACGGTTGACTGCTATAACCCTGGTTGTTAAACGTCCCATCATTTGCCCAACCCGGCTCCTGAGGCGGCCCATGAAAGCCGATGTTACTGATGTTGGTTCCAGGGCCTAGCGGCACACTGAATGATTGGATTGCCCGGTCGAGGTTCTCGTTATACAGAGCGTACTCATAGTGCCAGACTCCAGAGGATGGATTAGTCACCTTGTAGCCCATGAACCAGATACCGTCGTTACCCGGGTCAGGTTCGACCTGGTGTAACGTGGCGCCGGTCCATCCGATGATGGCTGGATGTGTTCGCGCCGTCGAGCCAACAGGCGAAAATGTGAAGTTGGTCGGGCCGCCGCTGACAGCGAACTGATGGTAAGAGACGTTGTTGAACATGTTGCATTGGCCAGGATGCGACTGACACCACGAGTATTCGTGCGGAGTGACATATTGCGCTTCGGCGAAATAGGTCGCACTGGGATTTTGCGTTGGATCCAGGTCGCTCGTCGCCACCGTGACCCGGTGCGACGTGCCAGTGTGACTGTGCCCGGTATGGTCGTTTGCGCCCGATGGGAAAGCGCCGGTAAATGGGTTCACCCAGGCGCGCGAACCCAGCCCGCCTTGACTCGCATTTAAACTGGAACTGTAAGGATCGGAGCATCCGGAGCACAGCTGGGAGCCGGTAGTGCAACCGCTGGTGTTGCATCCAAAGCCGCAGGCGTCGCCTTCCAACGCGAAGAAGGCATGTTTAAGCCAGGACTGGCCGATTTGTTCAAACCGGTCGTTGTTACTGGCACCGCCGCTCATGCGATATAGATTTTGCGGAATAACAGGATGATCGGTATTCGGCAACGAAAACCAATCCAGTGGCTGGTCGCCGTTGTTACAAGAGGTCGTTCCAATTCCCAGCCCGACGAAGGTTCCATTACTTCCGTATTGCGCCATTTCCGGCAGATCGCCAACGATTACATCGGGCCCGGAAACCAATGTCGGCGCGTCTGCTCCGGCTGCGCCTCGTAACGGCGGCATGACCACCGATTTGGTTTCACCGTTGACGAGCGTCTGAACTTCGATCGGTTGCATCGTAGCGCCGATCGAGATTTTTCCAACTGGTGCACCGGCGTCTGCTGGCCGGCCCAGCGCGTTGGCAAACTCTTTTGAAATGAGAAGTCTTCCCCCGGTGATGGAAAGCAACTGCGCGTTGGCATCGTAATCGTACTGGGCTCCTTCGACATTGAAAAAGACCAATCCGCTCTTGCTGTCGCGCACGACGAGATCAACCGGTGCGTCCCAGTCCATTTTTTGAATGGCGAGCTGACCGAGGGACGCGTGAAGCGCCGCGGGGAGAATACCATAGCCGGGGTCGTTGACCACGGCCCCCGCGGTATTTTGCGGGATGAGCGTCATGGAACCAGTTTCGGCGGCGCGCAACAGATCGTTAAAAACCAGAACAGGAAAGAAAGAATTGGCCGCCACGGCAAAGTGCAATGTGACGGGTCTTGCCACCAAGGAACTGCTTCCATTCAACCCGTTCAGATCGAGATCCAACGTGACGCTTCCGCTCTCAACGATCATCTTTTGAAGTGTGCCGGTTGCCGCATCTGACGTTTTCTGGCTGGGTTGGGCTGCGTAATTTTCCCAGCCACTTCCGAGAAGCGAAAGGAAAGAGAGTGTGAAAGCGGTCAGTGTTTTCTTTAGCATTTTTTGGTCCTCCGATTTTGCGTTGTTAGTAAGCTTATGAGTTGAAGTGGGAATTTTTCTAATAAATCCGGCCAGCGAGGCCAAGAAAAATTTTACAAAATTTTATTGGCGAGTTCGAATGGACTTTCAATATCACGTTGCTCGAAAGACGCGGCGCCGCACAAGCGGCGCCGCGTAGATTGAACCTGCTTGCTACGGGGAGTTAGCCGCTGCCAAAGGTCACCGTAACCTGGTTAGAGCAGTTCCCAGTGCCCGGTTGGCATACCCTATACGTATAGGTTCCCCTCCCATTGCGGTTGATGTTATCGGTATAGGAACCACCGTCGTTCGCCACGGTGACAATCAACACGCCGTTGCGATAGATGTCGATGTTACCCGAGGTCGGCCCACTCCAGAAGAGGTCCACCGTTTGCAGGCCGTGCACTTTGTAACCATGCGCGTGCAGCGTGATCTGCACCGGTGTCGGTGTAGGCGTTGGTGTCGGTGTTGCAGTAGCCGTAGCCGTCGCTGTTGGCGTTGCTGTCGCGGTCGCCGTAGGCGTTGGAGTAAACGTAGCCGTTGCCGTTGCAGTTGGCGTTGGGGTAGGCGTGCCGCATGGACCAGTCGATTCCACAGTGGTCGTGGCAGCTCCGCCGGCGCCGCCGCCGGCCACGTACCCGCGTGCGTTGAACAGGCTAGTGGCCGAGCCGCCCTCGTGGCTTGCGTTGTACTGCGGCCCGGCTCGCCACGTATTGCTGCCCGGGTTGTAGATCCACACCTGTTGGTTGATTGGCAGACCCAAGCAGCCGACTATCCACAGTTCATTGTCCTGGACGAACCCGCCTCCTGCCTGGCAGAGGCCGCCCGTGGTGGGCAGCGGCGCAATGGTACGCCAGGTGTTCGCAGTCGGGTTATATGCGAATTGTGCGCCTGGCGCGGTGCCGCCGCCTACCACGTAGATTTCACCGTTGAGCAGCACACCGCCCATATTGCCCTGACCTGCGGGCATCGGCGCGCCGGTGGTATAGCTGTTGGCCACTGGGTCGTAGATATAGACGTCAGTGTGGCCTGTGCCGACGGGATTGTAACCGCCGATCGCGTACACCAGGCCGTTGAACGCTGCCGTTGCGATGCCGGAGCGCGCGGCAGGCAGCACCAAACCCTGACTCCAAGTATCGGTCGTGGTGTCGTAAATCTGCATGTTGTTGAGTGGCCCAGTGAACTGGATGCTGTTGAATCCGCCCGGCACATAGACCCTGTTGCCCACTGCTGCTGCTCTACTCTGAGAGTGCGGCGTGGGGATAGGAGCCATGTTCGCCCAAGTCGTACCGTTGAACCGCTCGGTTTGAGTGACGTATGCGCCATTGAAGCCTGTGACCACGTAGAAGGCGCCGTTGGCTGTTGCCCCTGAGGCAAAGGCCCTGGCATTCAGCATGGACGGCTCGAACCGCCATCCTGCTGTGCACGTGGGCGTGGGCGTGGGCGACGGCGTCCCGGTTGGCGTGGGCGTCGGACTTCCCTGGCAATTAAGCAGCCACCTGCCCGCGTTCACTATCACCCGTCCAAATGGCCCTGAGAAATTCTCAGGGTTAGCGCCGAGGTAGGCGTTTATCCCTACGCCGGTATGCCCGTTGTTGATCTTGTACGCACACAACTGCTGGCTGTCCTGGTACAGCGCGACCGACACCGCGCCAGGGCTCAAGGTGAGAGTATGGCGGAAGAAGGCGCACAGCGACCCAGCGGAGATGCCCTGCATCAGCGGGTGGGTCGTATCGTAGGTGCCCAAGCAACTGGTGGTGAAGTTGGTCGGGCCGATGTTGAAGGGTGTGTACCCACCGGTCATCCAGCGCCCGTCCAAGCCGAACGGCGGGCCAAACCAGTCGAAGTTGAGGCCCACGACGACGCCGCCTGTATCGGCGTAGTCGGCCAGCACGTTACCCATCCCCACGGGATCAGCATACACGTTGTTGGAGAAGGGGACGACGATGCTGTACTGCTGTAGCTGCGCTAAGGTGGGCGTGCCACTGAAGGCATCGAACAGATCCACTGCGATCACGCCCGGTTCGGCCAGTATCTGGTTCCGTAGCGTGGTCGGTGGCCCGCCTATGTCAGCGTAGGCGATCAGCACCCGGAACTGACATCCCGTCGGCGATCCTGTAGGTGTTGGCGTCGGCGAGGGCGCTCCCTGACAGGTGTAAGTGACCTTCAAGCCATTGGTGAGCGTGGGCACGCCACACGAGAAGGTCGTAGCCGGGCCGGCGGAGCTTGCTTGCACACCGCTCGTCTCATCGCTGCCACTGTCGGAAGTGGCTCCATAGATGACATCAAAGGAGGTTTGACTATTCTCGTAGAATACCACTTCAAAGTTGGCTGACGTACTGGTGTCGGAAAAGTGCACCGCACGCCACTCAACGTTAAACTGCCGGTTAGGCGCGCTGCCGGTTGTGGAGGTGAAAACGCCGCAGGTTCCGCCGGGGAAACCCGCGCATCCGGCCCAACCGAGATTATCTGTGCGCAGGTCATCCTGATACGGCAGAATGGCCATGCTCCAAAGCGTATTCGGCAAGACCTGACAGCCATGGGTGAAGGGAGCCTGAGTGCCTATAAGGTCTAAACTGCCGTTGGAGGCGACGTTTGCACTGTTAAAGGTCTGTGCGTAAACGCTGACCGGGAACGGAAACGAAATGCTGGTGGCGCAATCATCGCAATGGTTGCCTGTGTCCGTACTCCCAGGTGTGATTGTGCCTGTGCCAGTCGTCGTGTTATAGTTACTGCACGGTGCAGATGTCGGCGTTGGCGTCGGACTTCCCGTCGGCGTAGGCGAGGGAGTTCCTCCTACTGTCGTGCCATTGAGCCGGTACACCTGGTCGGGTCCGCCCGCGGTGGGAATGCAAATGGTCTTCACAGTCCAAGTGGGGCACATCCCAAAGCCGCCGCCCGGGTTCTGCCAGGCGGCAGGACCGTTCGACTGCACAGTGCGGTCGGTCCAACCCCACTCGCCGTTCGGATTGAAAGTCATATTGCCTTGCATCTCGACCCAATACGTCCCCGCAGTGAGTACCGCCGGGCTAGCCAAGTTGACGGTGAAGGTGCTGCTGTTTTGCGTGAACGGCTGGTTGGTGGCGCTAAAAACCTGCGCGCCAGGAAGACCCCCGTTATCAGCGTAGAAAAAGACGTTAAAACTAGCCGCGGGTCCAGGACCATTGAAGTACACCCCATCAGCATCGATGGATTGCACATTCCAAGTCTCACCTCCGGGCACCACAAAGTCGTCGGCGAGATCGGCGCTGAAGGTCGGGAAGTCGGTGAACGTCGAGGACAAGCTGGCCACAGTCGAAGCGTTGTCGTACTGATCATATAGCACTACCTGCGGCGCTGCCGGCGATGGCGGAACCTGAACGAAGTGCCCGCCAATCGCGCCACTACTGGCCAGGGGAATCTCCGACGTCCGAGGCAGAGTCGTCTTAGTGGGATTCCCAACTACCCCGCTGTCGGCCGGCAAAGTCGCCGGGCCTGTGGCGCGTGAAAAATCCCTGTTCGCGGTGACGTTTGGCTGGCTGGAGGGCTTTGCCACACTTCGCTTCGCAGTCCCGCGACTGCGGGATTGCGCCAGCGCGAATGGGATTGCGCAGACGGTCACAAGCAGAAGTAGATAAAACGCGCTTCGAATTAGATGCGCTTTGATGGTAGGATTAATTTGTTTTTTCATGGGAGTGTTGTCCTTGTTCGAATCTTGATTTGCTCAGGTGCAGAATTATATTTTTGAGCGGAGCACCTTTTTAGTCAGGGCCGCCAAAGAATGTCAACACTTTTTTGAAATTTTTGTTAACATTTTTGTGGCGGCCGATGACGGCTACGCTGCAACCCGCCTTCGCCGAGGCTACGGCGTGCCAAGCCGAAGTTTTAACCACGGATCGGCCTGCGCCATCCGCTTTCGTCCCGCAATCGCGGGACTACGGCGTGATAAATTTCACGGATGACATCAAGAAAATGACGAAATCCAAATGCCGAATGACGAATGAATGACGAAACCGGAATGACGAATGGCTACGCCTCGTTGAATCGTTGAGTCGGATCCGTTGTAACGATTTAACCTTTTTAACGAACCACGTGGGCTCTCCCAACGCTTCACGGACACAACGCAGCGGAGAGAGCGCCTCCAGACCCGCCTTCGCTGGGGCTACGGCGTGGCAGGCGGATGGCCAGAGGGACTACAGGACTACGGACCACCGACAACGGGATCAAGGGTCGATAGCCCGGTAGTCAGTAGTCGTTTGTCGCCAGGCCGTGGCCGGTCGTTCTGCCTCTCGCTCGATACTCGATGCTTGATCCTTGATAGGGCCTGCGTGCACAACTGATCACTCGCCTTCGCCGAGGCTACGGCGAGCAAGCTGACCACCGATCACTGATCTCCTGGGATTCAGGGGCCACTGCTAGCCGCCGCCAAACTTCACCGTGACCTGGTTAGAGCAGTTTTGAGTGCCTGCATCGCAGACCCTATAGGTGTACGTGCCCTTGCCACGCGCCGCGATGTGATCGGTGTAGAAACCGGGGATGTTCGGCACCGTGGCAATCAGCGCACCGTTGCGATAAATATCGATGTTATTCGAAGTAGCTCCATTCCAAGAGAGGTCCACCCTCTGCTGCCCCTGCACCTTGTAGCCGCGCGCACTGAGCGTGATCTGCCCCGGAGTCGCGGTAGCAGTAGCAGTTGGCGTCGCAGTAGCGCTAGCCGTTGCTGTTGCAGTCGCAGTCGCAGTCGCAGTCGCTGTAGCGGTGGGTGTAGCAGTAGCCGTAGGTGTTGGTGTTGGACTAGCTGTAGGCGTAGGCGTCGGTGTAGAACCGCCCGATGGGGATACGCGAACGTAATAAACGTCTTCCTCGTGCTGGCTCCTGTTCGGGTTGAAGTTGAACGTGGCCGAGTACGCCACGTCGCCACCCGTGTTATCTGAGACGACGGTGATGTAGTCGCCTATCTTGCTCTGGTTTGGATAGCCTTCAAAAGGATTAAACGCGGCGCTTACCGCAACATTAGGCGCCCAGGTGACACCACCATCGGTGCTCCAGGAATAGAATAGCTGTGAGTCGGTGTTATTAGCCGCGTTTCGTGTGTCGTACCAGACTGCATCGAGCCGCCCGTTTGGCGCTACGGAAACTGTGCCAAACCAGTGCCACTTGCTGGGATTGACCGGATCGTCATTGATCCGCTGCGGTGCGCTGAAGCTTGCCCCGCCATTGGTGCTCCGGGCGAACATCACGTCGGTCGTGCTGCGCCCGGGCGGCACCACACTGGCCAGCATGTAAATGTTGTTGTTAGTCGGACCACCGGAGCGATCAATCGCCAGGAACAACTGTCCGTCCAATCCTGCTGGGTTGATTCCCCCACTGCCGATGGAGCCACCCATGTTGACTGGGGTAACCTGATCAAAAATCGGCGTCTGGGTCCCGATCTGCGCATTACTCGAACGAACACAGTCAAACGTCGTGCCCCCAATCCAGCCACCGACAAAAAGGTTGCCGTTGGTGGCCACATCGAGCGTTCCATATACAGGCCCGTTAGGAATATTGATCGGCGCCTGCCAGGTGACGCCGCCGTTGGTGGAACGTTGAAATTCCACGCCGCCGCCGCTACAGTTAATGCCGTCGTCTGCCTGGTATTGGAAGCCGTGCCCCGGGCCGTTGGTCTTATCGATGGTGAACCATTCCTTGTCACCGCCGCCGCCGCCTCTTTCGCCCGAGAGCAGCGTCCAGGTTTGGCCACCGTTTAGTGAGCGCCACAAGTCGTCGCAAAAAAAGGACTGGCTAACGTCCGACTGGAGACTGAGATAGAAAAATCTCCCTGTCTCATCTGACTTTGATACCGGGTCACTGCGGAAGACGTTATTTTCCAGAACACCCGGGAACGTCCATGTCGCGCCGCCATCGGTGGTATAACCCCAGCCGGCCTGCCGGAAATTGGATAGTACGCTGTTAAATTGTCTCCAGACGATTGTCATCTTGTTCCCGTCGGTCGGATCAACGGAAATCACGCACTCGTTCGCCGCATCGCCGATGATGTTTTGGCCGTTTTGATCGACGTTCGCCTGGAAACTGACGAACGGGCCGAATTGTGAGATCATTCGTGGCGAAGTCTCCATTTTCCGTGGCGGCGCAGGCGGGTTATCGTATTTTTCCAGCGGCTCATTTCGGGGCGCCTCGCGCGTGGGCGCCAGTGTTTGGCCAGAGGCGCTGGCCAGTGCTAGCAGCAAGGGCAGACAAATGAAAAAGCCCATCCCTGAGACCCCAAAGGACATCAGGTCGAATAAGGCGCGGTTATTTCTAGTTTGGTTGATCATAGGATATTGTTGGTGGAAGTCAGAGTGGAGCGGTCCGCTCGAAGGACGTTTTTTAGTCAGGTGCGAAGGAGCGTGTCAATACTTTTTTTGATTTTTTTAAATTTTTGACCGCGGATTTGAAACTCGCTCCTTTCCCAACTCGCTCGCCGCTACCCTTCGCGGCTTTACCTTCTATCTTGCTGTTCCCATCAGCTCGATTCGCTGATGACACGGATTAGCAAAATGACGAAGCCCGAATGCCGAATGGCGAATGAATGACGAAGCCTCAAATCACAATCTTCGTTTTCTTCGCTGCCTTCTGTAGAACTGACCTTTCCGACTTTGTTTCCTTCGTTGCCTTCTGTAAAAAATCCTTTTGCGCGACGAGGGCGTCGCGTTTACGGCTACGGCAAACCGCAAGTTCGCCACGGCGAGTCCGTGTCGCCGCGGCGACCGGACGAGGAACGCTCGCGCCACTTTACGCTGGCTGGAGAAAACGCGGCGCCGCTTGCACGGCGCCGCGCAGATTGAACCTGCTTGCTTGCTGCCGGAGTTAGCCACCACCGCCAAACGTGACCGTGACCTGGTTCGAGCAGTTCCCAGTGCCCGCTAAGCAGACCCTATACGCATAGGTTCCCTTCCCATTGCGGTTGATATTATCGGTGTAGGCACCACCGTCGTTCGCCACGGTGACAATCAACACGCCGTTGCGATAGATGTCGATGTTACCCGAGGTCGGCCCACTCCAGAAGAGGTCCACCTTTTGCAGGCCGTGCACTTTGTAACCATGCGCGTGCAGCGTGATCTGCACCGGTGTCGGTGTAGGTGTTGGCGTCGGTGTTGCCGTAGCCGTAGCCGTCGCTGTTGGCGTTACGGTTGCGGTTGCTGTCGCGGTCGCCGTAGCCGTAGGCGTTGGAGTAAACGTAGCCGTTGCCGTTGCAGTCGGGGTTGGCGTGGGCGTTGGAGTTGGCGCAGCTGCGCAGAAAATTTCCATCGAATCCGTTGGCGTGGCAGGGGCGTAGCCGCCTGCTAGCCAGATGTGGCTGATACCATCTGTGTCAACCGGGAAGTTGCGCCGCGCGGTCGTGAACGCAGGAACGGGGGAACCTGTTGTCCAGCTGTTAGTGCCGGGATCATAGATGTCAACCTCGTTGGAGGGATTGGGCGCGACCCTGCCCCCACCCATCACTAACATCAAGCCGTTGAAGTTAAGCGCTCGCGTCTCACCTGTTGCTCTCGGTATCGGAGCTATTGTGCCGGTGCTGTTGGTACCAGGGTTGAAGCTGAACGAGTTGGTGGTGTCAACCACTAAGCCACCCTGGAAATCCGATGCTCCTCCCACATAGATGATGCCACCTATGGCGGCTGTCGGTGCATACATGATCCCCTCCGGCGTGTTCACCATCGGTGTCCACTTGGAGCCTACGGCAGCAGTGGGATCAAACTGCCATATCTGATTGGTGGAGGCTACGTTGATGTTGAACCCGCCCAGTATGTACAGCTTGTTGTTAACGACTGCAAACCCACCTGGCAGGATTGTGCCTGCGGCATCGCCAGGCCAGTTGTCTCCACTGGTGAGAGTGTCGAGGGTGTCGGCAACCGGGTTGTAACGAAAGACGCGAGCGGTAGCCGTGGTCTGTCCCGCCGCGGAGCCACCCACACAATAAATATAGTGGGTTCCGCTTTCGAAGAGCTCGCCGCAGGCCATATTATTCACCTGGTTATCCGGGTAAGTGGCTGCCTTGGTGGTCCAGGTGTTGGTGCCCGGATTATATTCGAATGGATGAGTGAAATCGCTGCCCGCTAAATCAGAACTGCGGCCGCCCATGCCGTAAAAGAGCCCGTTGCCTGTGAAATGCACGCCAACCAGCCGGACCCCTACACTGGGAAGGCTTGGACCAGCCGACCAGCCTGGCGTGCAACCCGGCCCCAGAGCGGCAAGGGCATCGACCCGGCCCCAGCCATAGACGTTATTCGGCGGGCCCGCTGTGCCGCACTGAGTGGAAGAAATAAATACTGCGGCATTATCCATCTGTGTTCGACTAAAGGAAATATTGTGCTTCAACTCCGGCCGCGCGGAGAAGAGCAATGCCATGGCGCCCGCGATATGCGGAGTAGCCATAGAGGTGCCACTAGCGGTGGTATACGCGTTATCGCTGGCATTGCTCGCCGAGCGCGTGCCCGTGCCCGGCGCAGTGATGTCGGGCTTTATCCGGCCGCTGCCATCAACTGTAACAGGACCGCGGCTGCTAAAGCCAGCAATGGTATCGGTGCCGGTGTTCAATGCTCCAGCCGTATAAGAGGCCGCATAGAGCGACGGTGGATCTGACACAGTCGAACAAGCCGAACCGGAGTTACCGGCTGCGACTACCATCTGGATACCGGCGTCGCGCTGAGCTTCAACGGCAGCTTGCAACGTGTTAAACGAACAACCTTCCGAAGCCGGACAACCCCAGGAGTTAATAGTAACGTCAGGCGCCAGCGTTGGATCCCCTTGATTCGGGTTGCCACCCACTGGGTAAGGCGCCAGGAAAAACTGCATGCATTCCATGTATCTGGCGGGAGTACCGTTGCCCACGTCCATGTTGCGGCAACCGATCCACTTCGCGCCGGGAGCCATCCCAATCTGGTTACCCATGCCGTCATCGCCGATCGCGGTGCCAGTGGTGTGCGTTCCGTGAAAGAAATCATCGCAAGGGAAAGGCGAATCGTTCCCGCAGGGGTTCCCGACACTATTATGGATAGAGTCGTGCCAATTGAAATCATGATCGGCGGTGGTTCCGTTCCAGCCCCGATAGTGTGGTTTAAGCGCGTTGTGCGTCCAGCGTTGACCGGTGTCGGCGCTCGCCACAACAACATTCTGTCCGGTGAATCCCAGCGCCCAAACCTGCGGCGCGTGGGTGTAAGTGATACCGGGCTCGATCGTCGCCGGAGCCCCAGGTTGCAAAGGCGCTTGAGTCACCGCGCCAGGTTGAGGAAGGGCATTATGGATGACCGGGTTGCCTTCTACCCGCGCCACATCCGGCCGGCTGGCCAACGCCTCGGCGATCTCGCGGCTGCCTTTCACTAAAATTCCGTTAACGATGTAGAAGGAGCTATGCTCAATGCCACGTTCGGCCAGCCATTGCAGCATCGGCGCCTGGGTGGTCTGGGCCTTGTTCCAAAGCGCGTCATGGACGAAGCGGCCCTTTTCAGCCTTAGTGTTCAAGGCGGCAGCGCCGCTCAGGTCTGCCTGGTCAGCGAGCACGACGAAAAATTCCGCCTGCTGCCCGTTAGCGGTGTGTTCCGTCACCCAGAGCGCGATCTTCTGCGCAGCGACCGACTGGTTAGGCGAGCCGCCTTGACCACTGGTGCGAGAAGAAGCGACGGCGCCTATCGCAGCGGCGGCAGCTGCAACGAAAAACAACGAACAAAAAATCCGGCGCAACTGCGACGGAACGAATCTGCGATTTGAATTGTTAGTCATAGGATTAGGATTGTTTTACGCGGCGCCGCTTGCGCGGCGCCGCGTAGATTGGATTTAGTGCTTGTTACTGTTACTTACGGCTATCCACTGCCAAACGTCACTGTGACCTGGTTCGAGCAGTTCCCAGTGCCCGCTTCGCACACCCTATACGTATAGGTCCCCCTGCCATTGCGGCCGATATGATCGGTATAGGAACCACCACCGTTCAGCACGGTGGCAATCAACACGCCGTTGCGATAGATGTCGACGTTAGCCGAGGTGACCCCATTCCAGAACAGATCCACCGTTTGCAGGCCGTGCACTTTGTAACCACGCGCGTGCAGCGTGATCTGCCCGGGCGTAGGTGTAGGTGTAGCCGTTGCAGTCGGCGTAGCTGTTGGTGTCGCCGTAGCTGTTGGTGTCGCCGTAGCTGTTGGAGTCGGCGACGGCGTTGGTGTTGCGCACGGAGCGAACAGAATCACATCGTCTACCCACTGCCCGGTGGTGTCGCCAGGAGGGTTAAAGCCATCCTGGTGCGTCAGGAACTTAATACGCACGGTTTGTCCAGCATACGGCGTCATGTCCACTGTCACGTTGGTCCAGTCCGCAGTATTACACAGATGGTAGATCGTCTGCAGGATATTGCCATTGCTATCGGTGATATAAGCATCCTGCCAGTCGAACGTAATGCTGTCATTAGTGCAGTCCTTGTGCCAGAAGCTCAATGTGGCGCTAGCAGGCACTGGCCCGAACTGCTGATAGAACGAGCTATCCCCAAGCGGCTCGTTACTAACCTCCTCGCAATAGGTATTTTGTTGCGGGTTGCCGCCTGCGAATGCGGAATGAGTTCCGCTGTGTACAAAGTTGGTGGCGACTACCGGATCGTTTAGGTGGCCGTCAATTACCCACGGCGGGAAGGTACCGGTCTCGAATCCTTCGTTTTGGATGAGCCCACTATCGCAGACATTCCCCTGGTAATTGTAATTGCCCGAGAACGCCGCGTTAGGATTGCATCCGTTAGCAGTGATCGCCCCGGCGCCAATGCTCGCCGTCAGCGTGCCTGAGAAGATGCCCGTGAAATTTATCGTGAAGTGCGCAGTCATGTTCCCGTTAATCACGCTCACAGCAGTGACCGTGCCCGGGACGCCGCTCAGTTGCAGATCGGCCGTGGTGACGGACGCCGCGTCAACAGGTTCATTGAAGTTCACGTCGTACGTTTGTGTCCCTGGCCCTGAGAACGTGCCCCCGACAGGCGGGTTCGTTGTAGTTACCTGTAGTGGCATTACAGCGTAACAGAACGTGCAGTTAAACTCAAATATGGGCATGCTGTCAGAATTACGCAGAATTGCGCCTGCCGCGATATGCATCGTCTGCGGGCCCTGCGTTGCCACCGGCGAGGTGTTGAAGTGGAAGGTGATCGTAGCGTTAAGATTCGATAACACAAACGAGTTCGCCGGAGTCCCGTTCACCGTGAAATCGGTCGCGTCAACACTGGACACCAGCGCCGGGTCGCTCAGGTTGACAATAAAGTCCACCGGCTGCGTATTGATGACGCTATTGCAGGCCGGAACAGTAGTGGTCACGGCGAAACCCACCAGTTCTCTATCGGTAAAGGCATCCTGCTGGGATGCGCCGTTGATAGGGTTGCGCCCGTCCACCCAGGAGGTGACGTGCTTGGTGAGTATCGAGGAGCCGTAGTCGTAGTCGCCTGCATAGAGCGGTTGGATCCCCGGATCGGGTTGCAGCGGGAGAGGACTAGCTACATCCGAGAGTGTATCGTCAGCCAACCAAGTTACGCCGTTGTCGTTTGACTTGCGTGCATGCATCTGGTAGCAGGGGGTACTGGGGCTCGATGGCTGACAACTGGCCGCTACTCTTGGTGTCTCGTCGTACCACATAGCGAAGAGCGTGCCTGCGTCACTGACCGAGAGGTTAGGCTGCCACTGTGCCTTGGTAGCGTCGGTGTTGCTGTTGAGCTGGAAGGGGGCACTGAAGGTCACGCCGCTATCGGTCGAGCGGATGTAGAAGACGTCGCCGGGGTCATTGTTGCCGGGGTTGCTGGCGGCATAAACTAAGCTAACTACGTGGTTGTACGCAGCAGGCTCACCCCAGCCCATGTGCCGCCAGTAGGCGGGGCTATTGTACATGCAGGCGAAGTAGCCCGAATTGGTGCGGTGCGCACCTTGGAAGGCGGGCCCCGTGTAGGTGTTGGTCCAGGTGTTACCGCCGTCGGTGGATCTGTAGATGAGGTTGTTGCGGGTGAAGTTGCCGTTGCCACCATTCTCGTTCATGGCGGCGAGGTACACGTCGCCGGTAACCTTGTCGGCAGTGATCTGAACGTCGCGGACGAAACCGGGATTGACCGATATCGGGGCATGCCAGGTATTCCCGTTATCGCTGGAATAGGTAACAAATAGGGCGCCGCCACCGATGTTGAAGTCATTCCAGGAGACGTACATTCGGCCGAAGAACGGCGAGGCTGGGTTGTTATCAGCATAACCAGAGTTTCGGTCGTCAGCGGAGTTGTTGTGAACGCAGAAATGAGTCCAGCTAGCCGGGGACGGGTCCCCTGGAGTGGTGGACTTGTACCCGCCGAGACCCTGACCGCCGCAGGCCGTGTCCAGCCAGACGGTGAACCAAGTGCCAGTGGGTTTGTTGTACAGACCAACGGGGTCGCCCTCGGTACCGGCAAAGGGGCTTTGACCGCTGGCGGCAGTGAGGCGGGTGAATGTGGTGCCGCCGTCGCTGGAGAACGATGCGCCGGAGATATTGATCGGGCTCGCGTTGCGGCCTCGTGAGTCGTTATAGGCGACGAGGACCTGGAGGGGGTTATCTGGGTTAGCAAAAGAGTATGTCTCCGACTGGGTAATGTTGGGAGAGGTCTCGGTGCCGGTGATCAGGTTGACGTCGGCTGCGCCAAACGCCAGGGGCATGAGCAGTTTTTTGATGAACTGGCCGACGGGACCGAGAGTGGAAGTCGCAGAAGTCGAAACGCCATGTACCTCGCCGCAGGCAATCATAATGGCGCCGGCCCGGAAGTTTTCCTGCTTATCGATGCCCTTCTCGTGAATCGTGGAACAGTCAAATCCAACGGGCACGAGAGGGTCCGTGGAGCTGGTGATAATCTTACCTTTCGTCATCGTGTAGATGAGGCCCTGAGCGGCTGCGGAGAACACGCCGAACTGGGCCAGCGCCAGAACGACGCCGACCAGGACGATACCGAGGCCGATTAAGACACGCGGATTAAAGAATGCAGATTGTGAAGCGGATTTCTTTTTCATGATTGATTATGGTTGATGTGGATAGAATTTCGGACCCCGGAGTGGAGCCGGAAGAATCATTCGTAGCAGAAGTGCCAAAATGGTGTCAACACTTTTTTGAAATTTTTTTTTAACTAACCACGGATTGACCGGATAAAGCGGCTAGGACTAACCAGAAAAACCGCCCTGCATTGGGCTTAAGAATACTTTTATACCAACCACCGGTGGCTAGCGCCACCGGCTAATTTCCCTTCGACCCTTCGGGTCCGCAGCGAACGCTTCAGCAGTTTAGCGTCTTAAAGCTTCGGCAGGCATTGCGCCTCCGGGATCGAGCTGAGCCGCGCGCTGGAAATGTTTTTCGGCCAGCTCGGTCATACCAAGGTCCTGGAGGCGGCGCCCGATCATCCAATGGTAAAGCGGATCATTGGGCGTGAACTGGTCGGCTTGCCTTTCATGGCCATTGGCTTCTTCGAGTTTCCCTAACGACTGCTTTGCGCCGGCAAGCTCGTTATTCACCAGGGCCAGACGCGGATTGCGTTGCGCGGCATCGGTCCACACTGAAATGGCTTCGTCCCTGCGGCCGAGCTGCCAAAGCGATTCGCCTTTTTCCTGACGCGCAAGAATCAAGTCGTCTCGTTCTGCCAGAGCTTCATTCAGACTCGCCTGTGCCTCGTCGTAACGTCCCAATCGATTCAGGATCGCCCCGCGATAATAGAGGCTTAAAGCTTTCCCCTCGCCTTTCTGGTGCGCCGCTCCCTGGCCGAGCACCTGGACGGATTGTTCCGCGTTACCCAGGAGGTACTCAAACCACGCCAGTTTCGGCAACGCTTCACTATTTACGAATAGCCCCGTCTTCGAAGCAGTCTGAAGGTGTTCTTTTCCTGCGAGGATATTTTGCCGGTCGGCCGGGCTGAGCCAGCGAGCGGGGTTCGCCTGCGCCAGAGCCAGCTCGTCGGGCACCTGGATTTTCTGAAACGCGCGACTCCCCAGAAACTCATGGTAACGGACCCAGCCGCTGTGTGCATTCAATGCGATCCACGCACAGGCGAAGGTTGCGAATGCCCAGCCCGCTTTTCGAATTTTTCCTGCCGACTTCAGGTTGAAACGGTAAAAGGACAATTCTTTTGCGCGAAACAATCTCCACATTTTTAGAGTCAGAAACGTCGTGACCGTGGCACATCCTAAAGCCATCAGGAATGGGACCAGCGCGTAAACGCCGCGAACAGCGAGGAAACTTCCAAAAAACACGAGTGCGCCGACGATTTCTTCAGGCCATGTCAGGGAGTAAGTCCTCTTGATTGCGTCGGATTTAGGAACCAGGATCGTAGGCTTCCCAAAACCGAAATAGAGAGCGTCATTCGGACAGACGCTCACGCAATCCATGCACTTCATGCAACCGGGATCAACCACCATCCCGTATTGCTTCACTTCCGCGTGCACCAGAACGTTTGACGTGCAGGTCGCCGTGCAGTGGCCGCATTGATTGCATGCAGGCGTGACCCGAATTTTGCCGGGCGAGAGCTTGTCAGCGAGACCGAAGAAACCGCCGTAAGGACAGGCATAGGTGCAAAAGCCTTTTTGCCCCAGAAAATAGACCGTCATGAAACCGCAGACGAAAAGAAACGGGATAGCCACTGCTACAGAGGGAAACGTCTCCCAAAAATTGGTGGTTACCAGATGATTGGTGAATTTCGGGATGAGCGGTCCGTGCTCCGGGTTCCCGAATAATCGATACGCCGTGGGCCAGACGAACATGTACAGCGCGCCGATGAGCGGGACATACACCAACAGCCGTGATCGGAACGGTTTCGGATGAAGACCCATTCTCTTTAGCAGCCAGCCGCAGAGATCCTGCAGAGCGAGAATGTGACAACCCCAGCCACACACAAAGCGTCCGAAGATCAGCGTCGCTAAAATTGCCAGCGTAAAAAAGATGAAGCCAGCGTTGACGAATCCCTTTTGCAACGTGTGCATCGTCTCCGAAGGCTCGATGGGCGAAACCGTCTTGCCCATGACGCGCCACTGAATGATGTGCGCGATCATGAACAAGTTGAGAATGATCAGCGCCGCCGCGCGCCACCGGCTGGTTTTTGATTTGCGAATACCGCTTTTCTGAACCGGAGAATTTTTGAAAATCCCGGCTCTCCGGGAAACCGGCCCCGTCGTTTTCAATTCCCGGCTGACGCAACCACTTTTCACAAGGTTGGCGAATTTACGCCAAAACGCGGCTTGCGCTAATGATTGGTAGTTGCTTCGCAATAAACCGGAATCAGCCGCAGATTACCGCAGTCGGCACAATGACGGAGGCCGAATGACGATTGCAGCTCCAACCATCGCATCCCAATTCCAAAACAATTGTCACCAAATTTTCTTAGGATTTTGTTTACTTTTCCGATCTGCTCATGACAAATATTACGATTCACTTTGCGCGTCTCGAACCCACGAACACCCGGAGGAACGAAAATCATGGGAAGATAATTCTCACTGCTTTTGTGCTCCCGTTGGTTGTGCTCTTCGGCTCGGCTGATGCCCCGTCGCAGAATGCCGCTACAAACAAGAATCCGGACAGCCTAAACGAGGACGGGAGCGGAACACTTGAAAAAATGATCGTGGCCAGCGGCAGCGCCACAATGGAGATCGACCTGAACCGTCTCAATGGAACCAGCCCGCGGACAGAAAAATTGGAATCGACTTCCTCGCGCATACTGTCGGCGTGGCGTTTTGCAGTGGCGCCAAACTCCTTCTTCCCGGTTCTCGTTTTCAACAATGTCTTACGCGGTCCTGTGCAAGGCTCGATGGGATTGATCCCGCAGACCAGGGTCGCGCATCCCGCACCATTAGCGGCATCGCTCATCCAACTGGTGATCGAGAAACTTGCTCCGGGCGAACAGTTCGACCTCGTGGTGCGCGATGAGAGGAGCGGGTTCGTCTTTTTCAACATTGCAGGTCACCAGTACGATTACGATGCCGACGCGCAGTCACTCACGATTCACGGTGGGCGGCTTCTGATCTCAAAAGAGTTCGCCAAACGCGCTAGGGCACGCTTCGGACGCAGGCTTGGTAGCGGGAAAAATCTCAGTCCGAACGACAATGCAACCTATCCAGATCATGCAGCTTGTTAATGGCGAACCGAAATCGATGATGATGCCACCGCTTAGAGCCGCAATCGGCACGGACGCGCCGGCGCTGGTCCCCGGGCCGGATGTGATCGTCGGCGACCTGCCGGACATGGAACAATTCGGCAACTCCGGAACGCAGGTCGGTCTCGGCGTGGCAACGACTTCTTGTAACAACGGCAGCCGCCCCCTCGATTGGTTCGCATTGCCCAACACTGATCACCCGGTCATTCCGCAGAATCTGTACCGCATGAGCAGCGGCCCCAATAACAACGAACGCTTTGAACAAATTGGGCAATCATGGCTGAAACACGCGTTCGCTGCGTTGGAAGACAACGCGTGCGGCTTTGGGTGTAACACAAATGGTTGCAGCCAGGGCGTTCAGCTATGCTCGGGCTGCTCCGACCCGTATTCTGCCGGCTTAAACGCCGACCAATCCAGCATTGGGTCACGCGCATGGGTCAATCCTTTTACCGGTGCGTTTCCGTCGAGTGCGAATAATCACAGCGGCCACAGCCACGACGGCGTATCGCACCGGGTCAGGGTTGAGGCCAACGATCTCAACACGACGCTCAACCCGGGCGCCACGTATTTTGCCGAAGCGCAATACGTCACTCCACACGAATACTCATGGTGCCAGTCACATCCGGGCGAATGCAACTTGTACAACAACGCGTCGTACCGTCAGTTCACCGTCAGCGGGATAACGAACTTCACATTTTCCCCTTTTGGCCCCACGGTTCGGATGCAGCCTGCCATCATGGCTTGGACAGGCGCGACGGTAAATCAGGTCCAGCCTGATCCGGGAAACGATGGCATCTGGTTTATGGGTTACAAAGTGACCAATCCAACTGTGGGAGTCTGGCACTACGAGTATGCAGTGTATAACCAGAATCTTGACCGGGCGATTCAATCTTTCAGTGTGCCACTCGGAGCTGGAGCTAACATCAGTAACATAGGCTTTCATGCGCCGCCTCAGGAACCCGGTTGGGCAAACGATGGCACGTTTAACAACCAGGGTTATAGCAGGACTCCCTGGGCTGTGACTCAGGCGTCCGATTCTATAACTTGGAACACCGAAACGTTTGCGCAGAATCAGAACGCCAATGCGATTCGCTGGGGCACATTGTATAACTTCCGGTTCGACGCCGATCGACCTCCGCAAAGTGCCAATGCCACAATCGGCTTCTTCAAGACAGGGTCGCCGATCACGGTTGCAATCCAGGCTCCTTCGGGCAGTGCCACGCCAACACCGACGCCAACGCCTACTGCTACTGCTACTCCGACGCCTACTCCAACTCCAACCCCGAGGCCCAGCCCAACACCGAGGACTTCCCCAACACCGAGGACTCGCCCTACGCCGCCGCCACGCCCGGTATCGGGTTAACGGGACCGCGATTGATGATTATTAATTGGTAAATGTCTGCGCGGGGAACCTTCGAGCTCAGCAAACGCTTTCGGAGTAGCTGCGCGAAGGGAATGAGCTCGGCCACGCGCGCTTTGTCAATGCGTTGAGGACAACGTATTGGCTTGTCGAAGGTGGAACGCGTTGTCTCAACGCGTTGGCAAAAGATGCGGCTTTGCTGCCTCGCTTTGGCGCGCACCACGGCGCTGGTGCGGTCATCTTGCGCATTCGGCGATGGCATCGTCCCGCCGCGGCGGGCCGATCCACCAGCGCGCCGCGCGCTTTTATGATTCGGGATTTTGTTTCGATTTTTTTCGAGATTCGAATTTCGGATTTCGAATTTGCCAGTCATCTCTTGCGCGGAAACTGAATCGGAATTAGTGAAAAACGTGAGAACAACCCGCCGCGCCTTGATGCTCATCTTGTTCGCCCAACTATGCTCCATTGCCATGGCCCAGACACAATCTCCAAACCTCATTGGCAGGTGGAACGTCGAGATCACTTTTGCGAATGGGGAACACCGCTCCCTGCGCTTTGACGCGCAAGGCGAGGGAAAAGGCACTTTCCTTCTGCTGGATCCGAAGTTGAACGTGTGGGGGCCCGCCAAGCCTTCGGAGGGAAAGTGGAGCCGGGGCGAAGGAAACTCGGTCACTTTCTCGGGTCCGGTGGAATTTATGATCGGCAACGTGGGGCGGGACGCGGGGACATTGGTATTCAAAGGAAAGTTTGAAACAGCGGATCTGATCACGGGCGAGGTGGAATTTTCTCCGCTCGTCGGCGAGAGACCGTCGAAGCACGGCACATTCAAAGCGGTCCGCGCCAACGGCGGATAAAATCGGCAACGCGTTGAGTCGCCTTCGATTCGTGTAGATTCGTGAAATTAGTGTCTCAGTTCCGCAAAAAAAATAAAAAAGCTTGCCGTCCCTTTGAAGATCCAATATAAACCCGGGGAGCCACACACGGAAAAAATACAAAGTGTTGGCGCGTTTCTGTCGTTTTAGCTACAAACGACGTTCCACACTCCAACCGCATCCACATCATAACCACTGATGAAAAAGAAATCCGCTTCACAATCAGCTTTCTTTAATCTGCGTGTCTTCATCGGCGTGTTTATGGTCCTGGCCGGCGTCTTGATCGCGCTGGCCGGCGCGGGCTTTTTCGGCCCTTCCAAAGCCCAGGCACAATCCGGGCCCGGATCAGCGGCGCCTGCAGCAAACTCGCCCAATGGACCGGATGTCGTGCGTCTTATCGGCCCGGTTCGTCTGGACCAAGACTTGCGAAGCCTGCCTTACATTCCCCAAAAAGGGGAAACTGAAGAGCAACGCTTGACTCGTTATCCGCATCCGGAGACGGGAGCGCCGCCAGCCGCGATTCCCTCTTCGCCATGGTTGCAGTCGCTGATGAAGGGGCTTTTTCGACCGACGCCAAAGATGCCACCCCCGCTGCTGACATTTGAGGGAGAGAGTGCAGCGCAGGCGTGCGCTTGTGCGCCACCGGACAGCGATGGCGACGTTGGCCCGAATCATTACGTCGAAGCCGTCAACGTCGCCTTCAGGGTTTTTGACAAAAACGGCAACCCCTTGTCGCCAGTGACCACGTACAACTCGCTCTTTGCCCCTTTGACGGGCACGCCTTGCAGCAACCAAAATTCTGGAGACCCTTTTGTTTTCTACGACCATCTCGCTGACCGCTGGGTGATAAGCGATTTCGCGTTCCCCGGGCTTCCTGGCTCTGGGCCGTTTTATCAATGCATCGCCGTGTCTCAGACCAGCGACCCGGTCAGCGGCGGATGGTTCCTCTACGCGGTGCAACATGAGCCCGCGCATCCTACTTGGGTAGGCGATTACCCGAAGTTTGCGTTGTGGAACAATCCGCAGCCCGGCGGAGCCTATCACCTGACGGTCAATTTGTTTGATGGCCCCACGCTTGCCTTTCAAGGCGTCCGCGTCTATGCGCTCGACCGTGCCAGCATGCTCAGTGGCGGGCCCACCAACGTGGTCGCGTTCACGATCGGTCTTGCCGGCGTGGGCGATTCCTATAGCTTTGTCCCGGCGACCTTTCGCACCGGCGATCCGCCGCCTGCGGGCAGGGATGAAATGGTGCTGGCTATCGATAGCCCGGCTAGCGGCGGCGTGACCTTGACCCAGGTCCACGCCCGGTTCTTTCATGTCGATTTTGTCACGCCAGCGAATTCAACTTTGGGCGTTGGCCCGGACCACACTCCGAATGCGGAGATCACAGTCAACGGGTTCGTCGACGCGTTCACGAATACTACTACTCGCCTTGTACCACAGCGGGACACGACACAGGGACTGGACACCTTGGGCGATAAAATCATGACCCCGGTTGTTTACCAGAATCGCGGCGGCACGGAATCATTGTGGGCGGATAGCACCATTTGCACTGACATGAACTGCACTGGTCCCACAGCTGTTCGTTGGTATCAATTCGATGTTACCGGCGGCACATTTCCCGCCACGCCTGTGCAGCAACAAGACTGGACTAATGGCAATGATGGTTTATGGCGCTTTATGCCCAGCATAGCCGTGGACCAAAATGGAAACACGGCCATCGGGTATTCTTTATCCAGTCCATCCATGTTCCCTGGCATCCGTTATGCCGGGCGTCTTGCCACTGACCCGCCGAGCAACCTCAGCCAGGGGGAAGCTACAATGTTCAGCGGCACTGGTAGCCAGACGGGCACCAATGGCCGCTGGGGCGATTATAGCATGACTACCATCGACCCGGCCGATGGCCTGAGCTTCTGGCACGTGAACGAATACTACACGACAACCAGCAGTTTCAACTGGCAAACGCGCATCGGCAAATTCCAATTCACAGCCAGCAGCCCGACCCCAACACCTACGGCTAGTCCAAGTGCGACGCCAACTGCGACAGCCACAGCTACTGCTACTGCGACTGCTACACCTACAGCGACAGCAACGGCTACACCTACAGCAACGGCTACACCTACGGCAACGGCCACAGCGACGGCTACACCTACGGCTACAGCGACAGCAACACCAACGGCTACAGCAACCGCTACACCTACAGCAACCGCTACACCTACAGCAACGGCTACACCTACGGCAACGCCGACGCCTACACCCACGGTGACGCCGGGTCAGATCACGCTCACGGCCTCAGGGCGCATGGACCATGGGAGGAACGTAGCGGATCTCGCCTGGAGTGGGGCGAACTCGACCAGTGGCGACATCTACCGCAATGGGGTTGTGATCGCGACAGTGGCGAACACGGGCTTCTATAAGGACTTCATCAATTCGCGTGGGGGCAACAAGCGCTACACCTACAAAGTGTGTGAAGCTGGGACCCAGAACTGCTCCAATGAGGTGACGGTGAGGTTTCGGCGGCGGTCACTAGAGAAATCAAATAGGCACTTCAATCAACGCGGCGCCGTGCGAGCGGCGCCGCGCTTGCTCCCGTAGCCGCTGCCGTCCGCTGCGGCTCGAATCATGAACAGAAGGCAACGAAGAGAACCACGTTGGTACCTCTTATAGAACGCCTATGGCATGTCGTGAGGCCGGATTACAATCTCAGTAGGAGCGCAATTTAATACCGATATCCTTACTTGCTGAAAAGCTTTTTGGTCGGGCCGCAGCCATCTTGGCAGTGGGACCGACGGGCGTCTCGCCTGTCGGATTTACACTGGAAGGCAGGGATGCTTGTGCCCCCGTCCGCCCCCCGAAGGCTTTCAACAAAGCTAAACGTTACAAACGAATCCCAACACTCTTAAAAGCTTTTTAAAAAACCTTTACTTGTCGCAAGAATTTTCTTGGCGGGCACGCCACAAACGGACGCGACCACAATTCCTATGACCACGAACAGAAACCGCACATTCACGCCATCGCGGTGGCGGCGTATCTTTTGCTCGTTGTTTCTTTGTGGCAGCTGCCGTAGCGACGCTCGGAGCGACCGGCTCCTCGCGCGCTACCAACCAGGGTGGCTCGCCTAACCAAACCGTCCTCGCGAAAAAAATTGCGCCATGGCTAATCGAGCACACGGCCAATGGTCCAGCGGTGTGAATTCATGGTCGTGCTTGCTGACCAGGCCCACTTGAGCCGAGCGGCGGCTTTGCGGACAAAGACTAAAAAGGCCCGCTACGTTTATAATAGGTTGCCATTGCGTTTCCGGTGGTTCGTACTCACCGGTTAACCTCGCACCGGGCCCTCCTGGTCTGGATTCACCGCCTCACCGTATCCCCGTGTCGCACTCCCACTGGACCCTTGTCATTTTGCCCGACACAACATCGACTTCGAAGGGACCGTAGCGGCCGATTCCGCGTTTCGTTCCCTTGATGGAAACTTTGTAGTGCCCAGGCGGCACAGAAATCCGAAAATGACCCTGGTCATCAGTGGTGAATGAGGCTACCTCGCTCTTTTCGTTTGCCACTACAAAGGCCGCGTTCGCGAGCGGTTTTGATCCGGGACTATCAGCTCTGATTGGCCCGGGCTGAGTCGGGCTAATCGTAATTACCCCTTCAATCCCTGTTTCTGCCCCGGACGGAGCTTGCCCTATAGAAAAAACAGCAGACATCATGAGAAGCATCACACCTGTTAAGGCCGTTGGAAGCTTCATGATCTAACTCTACCGGAAAATTGCCTGCCCGCGAATCACGCGAATAGACGCGAAGATCTGGTAGGGACATCGCGCTGTGATGTCCGGACGGCGCAGAGCGCGCCGTCCCTACCAGTTGATGCATTCGCGTTAATTTGCGTAATTCGCGGGCACATCTTCTCCATCTTCGTGTGCATTCGCGCCGGCCGCGCCGTAGCTTTGCGAAGGCGGGTTCATTTGTGGTTAGGCCGAGTGCTGACTTGACGATTCACTCGTTGCGTCGAAGTTTTTCGCTCTTGCTCCAGTCGATGAAACGATATCTGCCTTTTGTAATCGTTGCTGCGGTCGCATTGGCCGCGCTTGGGAGCGGAGCAATGCTCTATCGGGCCAAGCGCCCGCAGCTCCTGTCGATCCCGGAGAACAAGAGTGTTTCGGGCAAGAGCGGCGCCGAATCAATGCACATTCGCGGCAACCCCGATGCCCCGGTGACGCTGGAAGAGTTCGGCGATTTTCAATGCCCGCCCTGCGGCAATTTCGCCGGTTTTGCCGAGGAACTCCTGAAAGAGTATGATTCGCGCCTGCGCCTGGTCTTTCGAAATTTTCCGCTCGAACCTCACGAGCACGCTCGTGAGGCCGCGCTGGCTGCGGAAGCGGCCGGGCTGCAAGGACGTTTCTGGGAGATGCACGACGTGCTGTATCGCGAGCAGGCGGCCTGGAGCAAGGCTCCCAACGCACGCGAATTGTTCGAATCGTACGCCGGAACGATCGGGCTCGATCTTGATCAGTTCAGAAAGGACATGGACGGTGAAAAAGCTAGAGAACGAGTCGATTCAGATCATGCACTGGGCGATTCGCTGGGAATAAAGCTTACTCCAACCCTGTACATCAATAATCGTCCGGTCGACCCCAAAGATAAAAATCCCGAGGGTGTTCGCGCCGCGATTAATGCGGCGCTGGCGGGAAAATCGCAGACATGACTGTGTCGCGATTTCGCACGATCCTTTTCACGGTTGCCGCGATCGTTTCACTGGCCGGCTTGGCGGACGCATCGTATCTGACTGTGCAGGCGTTAACCGGCGAGACACTCAGTTGCGGAGGGTCCCCAGATTGCTTCCGGGTGTTGGGCAGTTCGTATGCGAGGGTAGCGGGAATCCCGGTGGCCATGCTTGGCGCAGTGGCGTACTTGAGCGTATTTGCCTTCGCCACGTTCGCGGCGTTCGGCTACGCTCGCGCGCGAACGCTTCTCATTCCAACTCTCTGCGCGATGTTTTTGGCCACGCTTTGGTTTTTGTATGTGCAAGCCTTCGTGCTGCACGCCTACTGTCGATATTGCTTGTTCTCAGCAGCAATCACATTTCTGCTTGCCGGCCTTGTGATTGCAGTGCCTTCTTCGCCGGAGGCATAGCGCTGCTCACTCATAAGAGACCTACTTTCCTCAATGCGGATTCTCGTAGTCGAGGACGAAAAGAAAACGGCGGCGTTCCTGGACAAGGGACTGCGCGAGGCCGGTTTCGCGGTCGATGTTGCGTCCGATGGTGAAACTGGCTCGGAGCAGGCGCGCGCAAAAAAGTTTGATCTTCTCATCGTCGATATCATGCTGCCGCACAAGGACGGTTGGGAACTGATCGCGGAGCTCCGGCGCGATCGGGTTCGCACGCCCATTCTCTTTCTAACGGCTCGTGACAGTGTGCGCGATCGGGTAAAAGGACTCGAGCTGGGCGCAGACGATTATCTGGTCAAACCGTTCGCGTTTTCCGAATTGCTCGCCCGGGTGCGCTCGCTATTGCGCCGTGCTCCGCAGCGACAAGCAGAACATTTGCGAATCGATGATTTGGAAATCGACATGCGACACCACAAGGCAACGCGTTCCGGAGTTCCACTAAATCTTACGCCGAAAGAATTTCTGCTGCTCGCTCATCTGGCTCGCTCAGCCGGTGAAGTTGTATCGCGCGATGAGATTGCAGAACATGTGTGGGACATAGGATTCAAAACTGACACGAACGTAGTTGATGTTGTTGTCCGCCGCTTGCGCGCGAAGGTGGACGATCCGTTTAAGACCAAGCTAATCGATACCATTCGCGGCGTTGGTTATGTTCTCAAAGCGCACTGAACGCCGCTCCATCGCCTGGCAGCTCATTTTGCTTTTCACGGTGGCGACATCGCTTTTGCTCGCCTGCGGACTTGGCGTGTTTTATGCGATCGTTGTCCGACACGCGTTCGCCGAAGACAACGCTGTTCTGGGCGACAAAGTCGCGTCTTTACGCGCGGATCTCCACGAGAGTGGGCACGCACGCTTTGCCGAAGAGTTGAAAGGCCGCCGTGGCGGCGAGCACACCGCTTATTGGGTCAGGATACTCGATTCGCAAGGCCGCACCTACGCGGAAACACCGGGAATGGATGGCTTGCTGCCGCCAGAGATTTTTCCGCCGCCGCCCGCCTCCAGCACGGCTTCGGCGGACACGCAAAAATCAGTGTCGACTGTTGGGAGCCTAAAGGATTACCGCAGAGGGCCGAAACTGTTTTCCCTCATCACCCTGAACGAAGAGTCTGGCAGCCAGCCGTACACGCTTCAGGTAGCACAGGACCGATCGAGCGATGAGCGAGTGGAAAGAAATTTTGCTGTTTTATTCATCATGGTCCTGTCGGGCAGTGTTCTGGCTTCGGGTCTCATTGCGATCGTCGTCACCAAACGAGGCTTGCGGCCGCTGCAAGAAATGACGCAATCGGTGGCGCGCGTCGGACCGACTCATCTGAAAGAGCGAGTAATTCCGGCA
>WNFS01000285.1_pt1 | contig 36846 bp, 28 predicted proteins | sample 5400141 | NCBI WGS metagenome assembly WNFS01 (sample SAMN13153358, study PRJNA577476) | soil metagenome | isolation source: 60 cm saprolite under Madrone tree | place: USA:California | collected 2016-06-14
AGTTCTTTACCACGCTGGGAGTGCAGCCGCTGCTGGGTCGCACCTTCACGCCGGATGAATTCATAACGGGAAGCAACCTTGTAATCCTGAGCCACCGGCTCTGGATGCGGCGCTTCGGTGGCGACCCGCACATCGTCAACAAGACACTCGCCGTTAACCAGGGTCGCGTCACCGTCATCGGCGTAATGCCAGCCGAATTCAAGCTACCTGCTTACGCCGAAGCTTGGACTCCGGTGGCGCAGGACTCCGGCGAGATGCAACTGAGACCTAGTCGTTACTTTGATACAGTCGCGCGTCTCAAACCGAATGTAACGCTGCCGCAAGCCGAAGGCGAAATGCGCACCATCGCGGCGCGGTTGGCCAGCCAGTATTCCGAGGCAGATTCCAACTGGAACGTGCGCCTCACAACCTTGCGCGAAACTCTGGTGGGCGATTCGCGACCGGCGCTGCTCATTCTATTGGGAGCAGTTGGTCTGGTACTTCTGATTGCGTGTGGCAATGTGGCCAACCTGATGCTTGCCCGCGCCACTGCACGCCATCGTGAACTAGCTGTTAGGTCAGCTCTTGGCGCCTCGCGTTGGCAGCTCTTGCGCCAACTGCTTATCGAGAGTCTGCTGTTGTCTGTGAGCGCGAGTGCGCTGGGCGTGCTGTTGGCGTTTTGGTGCGTGAACGCAATCGTCTGGCTCGTTCCCAAAGACCTGCGTTTCCCGCGCATTGAAGAAGCCCATGTCAATCTGTCCGTCCTCCTGTTTGCGTCCGCTGTTGGGTTGCTGGTCAGCCTGGTGCTCGGTGCGATTTCGGGCCTGAAAGCTTCACAGCCGGATTTACAGGAATCACTCAAAGAGAGCGGCCGGAGCGCGAGCGCCAGCGTGCGTTTACGGCGCCTGCGGGCCGCTTTGGTGGTCGCGGAAATCTCTCTGACCTTAGTACTCCTGGTCGGAGCTGGATTACTAATCAAGAGTTTCGTCAAACTGCAACACGTTGAGTTGGGGTTCAACCACGATCGTCTTCTAGTTGTACCCATCGGCGCTGCCATGCCGAAGTACGCGCAGCCGCAGTTGCGTGCCGAATTTTTCGAGAACCTGGTTCGACAGGTTCAGACGGTGCCGGGAGTACAGTCGGTGGCCACGTCTTCCACTCCACCTTTGATGTACACCATGTTCTTTCCGTTTGGTGTCGAAGGTAAGATCAACCCAAACGAAGTGCCGCAAGCCTGGTTCAGTTCAGTCAGTCCGAACTATTTCGAGGCGATGCACATTGCGCCGTTGGCAGGCCGGTCGTTTACCGATCATGATCTGTTTGGAACAACGAAGGTCGCAATCATAAGCGACACCCTTCGGCGCCGATTCTTCCCCGGCGAAGATCCGATCGGCAAGCGTCTGATAGTCAGTTTTCTTAACACGCCCCTCACGGTCGAGATCATCGGAGTCGTAAGCGATATCAAGCAGCAATCTTTGAGCGCCCCCGCCAACGCTCAAATCTATCTCTCATATCTGCAAGTGCCATGGTTCAGTAGCGCTCTGCTGGTTCGCACCCAGGGCGATCCGAGCGTACTTGCCGCTCCGGTCGGACGCGCCTTGCGCTCGATTGACCCGGCGCAATCCGGCTCTGCTAAAACGATGGATCAGTTGCTTTCCGACTCGGTGGCCCAACCGCGTTTCTACGGCTTGCTGCTGAGCAGCTTCGCGCTGTTGGCGTTGGTCCTGGCGATCATCGGCATCTACGGGGTCATTTCATATTCAGTGGCCCAGCGAACTCACGAACTGGGAATCAGGATGGCTTTGGGTGCGCGGGTGCAACATGTCCTGATACTCGTGATGGGCCAGGCACTGACGCTAGTGATGCTGGGAGCATCCATAGGTCTCGGAACCGCCTTTGGTCTGACTCGGCTGCTACGAAAATTCTTGTTCGAGGTGGAGGCAGATGATCCTTTTACGTTTGGCGTAGTCGCTTTACTGCTCGCGGTGGTGGCGCTAGTTGCTTGCTACATTCCCGCACGACGAGCGACGAAAGTCGATCCGCTGGTGGCGCTGCGTTACGAATGAATTGAACCGATAGTAATCTATAAGACCTATCGATCATTAGAGGAGAAAGAATGGAGAATCTTTGGCAGGACATCAGGTACGGCATGCGCATGCTGCTCAAAGCCCCAAGCCTCAGCATTGTGGCGACAATGGCGCTCGCTCTTGGGATTGGCGCAAACACGGCTATCTTCAGTGTTGTGAATGCGGTGTTGTTGCGGCCACTGCCGTTTCCAGACTCTGACAAGCTGATGATGGTTTGGGATTACGTTCCCTCACGCGGCCAGAAACGCGGATCGGCTTCTTATCCAAACTTCGCCGACTGGCGAACGCAGAATCATGTCTTTGAGCACCTGGCTTCCTTCCACACCAGTGACTTCATCATGACCGGCCGGGGAGAATCGTCGCGCCTGCAAGGCGCCGTGGTCAACGCCGATCTGTTCACCCTGCTAAGAGCAACTCCGGTGCTCGGACGAGCGTTTCTTCCCGCGGAAGATGCCCCGAGCGAGACCGGCCGAGTCGTGATCTTAAGTCAGGAGCTGTTTCAAAAGCGCTTCAACTCGGATGCCTCAATTCTGAACCAGCCGATGGTCTTGGACGGCAAGAACTACACCATCATCGGCGTGATGCCGCAGGCTTTTCAGTTTCCCATTCAGAATGAACCAGTCGAATTGTGGACGACGGTGGCAATTGATCGCGAAGGTAAGGAGCCGATGACTGACCAGCGTGGCGCCCATTATATGCAGGTGATCGGCCGGCTCAAAACGGGCGTCAGCAAAGAGCAGGCCCAGGCTGAGATGACCGCAATTGCAGCGCGTCTTGAACAGCAGTACCCGGATAAAAATTTACACCGCAGCGCGGGCGTCGAGCCGGCGCTCGAGGCGCTGGTCGGCGATATTCGACCAACACTGCTAATTCTTCTCGGCGCGGTGGCGTGTGTGTTGTTGATCGCCTGCGCGAATGTGGCGAACCTTTTGTTGGCGCGCGCCCTGACGCGTCACAAAGAGATCGCGATCCGTTCGGCGCTTGGCGCCAGCCGGCTGCGGGTTATTCGTCAGTTGCTCACTGAAAGTGTGCTGCTTTCTTTGGCCGGCGGCGGGCTGGGGTTGATCCTGGCAATTTGGTGGTCGGATCTACTGGTGTCTTTGGGTAAGGATGATATCCCACGCGCCGTGCAGGTGGGACTGGACTGGCGCGTATTGGGATTCACTCTCGTCGTCTCAGTGATGACAGGCGTGCTCTTCGGCCTGGTGCCGGCCCTGCAGACTTCCAGGACTGAGTTGACTGAATCACTCAAGGAGGGCGGGCGGGGATCGGGTGAAGGGGCCCGCCGCAATCGAGTTCGCGGAGTGCTCGTCGTGAGCGAACTGGCGATCGCTGCCGTGTTGTTAGTGGGTGCAGGACTGTTGATTCAGAGTCTCTGGCGTCTGCGTCAGGTGGACCCCGGATTTAAGCGGGAGAATGTTTTGACCTTCAATGTGGCCTTACCTGACGTCCGATACGATACCGGAAAACAGGTGCAGTTCTTTCAAGACTTGAAGGCGCACATGGAGTCTCTACCGGGCGTGCAGTCGGCGTCTTTCGTCGAGCCGCTTCCACTTGGCGGAGATCATTTCAGTCTCAGCTTTGAGACTGAAGGCCGCCCCGTGGCCAAAGGCGATCAGCCTTCGGCGGATTTCTTCCTGGTAAGCCCCGGTTATTTTCAGACCATGGGGATTCCTCAAATCAAAGGCCGCGATTTCAATGATCGCGATCAGCACAAGTCCCCACCGGTGATCATTGTCAGCGAAGCATTCGTCAAACAGTTTTTTCCGGGCGAGGACCCGATAGGCAAACACATAAAGCCCGGCATCAGCACCTTCGAAGATGAAAAAGCCCAGATGCGGGAAATTGTCGGAGTAGTGGGTGATGTCAAGAGCCTGAGCCTGAGTGCGGAACCGAAACCGGCGTTTTACGAGCCTCACGCTCAGGTGCCCTTCAACCAGATGACCGTGGTGTTGAGGACCAGTCCAGATCCCCACAGCCTGATCAGCGGAGTGACGAAAGAAGTCAGTTCGATGGACAAAGATTTGCCCGTGTTCGGCGCAAAGACGATGGATGAATACCTGGCCGCATCAGTTGCGGCGCCACGATTCAATACGACCCTGTTGACGATCTTTGCCGCGGTCGCTCTGGTGCTGACCATCGTTGGCTTGTATGGCGTCATGAGTTATTCCGTCGCCCAACGCACGAACGAGATCGGCATTCGCATGGCGCTCGGCGCGCAGACGCACGATGTGTTGGGTCTAGTCGTGAAGCAAGGCTTCAAACTGGTGCTGTTGGGTTTGGCAATCGGTCTGGCGGGAGCTTTCGCGCTGATGAAATTGATCGCCAGTCTCCTGTTCGGGGTGACGACAAGAGATCCATTGACGTTTGCGGCAGTGGCCGGACTCTTGACTGTGGTTGCCTTGCTGGCCTGTTACCTGCCGGCGCGTCGGGCGTCGCGTGTCGATCCGATGGTGGCACTAAGATACGAGTAAGAGCTGTACGCGAAAGAACCGCAAGGAGAAGCACATGTGGGGAGCTTTCAAACAGAATCTAATTTTCAGCATACGGACATTAATCAAGAACAAGGGCTTTACGATCACCGCAGTGTTGACTCTTGCTCTGGGAATAGGCGCGACTACCGCCATCTTCAGTGTAGTGCATGCGGTATTCGAACCTATGCCCTATCCAAAACCTGACCAACTGGTGATGGTGTGGTCGAGCGTGCGGGGCGGGCGGAACTCGGTTTCGCAAGCCGATTTTCTCGAGTGGGGGCGCCGCAGTACCTCTTTTCAGGGTCTGGGGGCATGGACCGGTGCTTCATTCAATGTCGCTACTAATGATCGACCAGAGCTGGTCACCGGCTCACAGAGGACACCGGGGTTCTTCACGATGGAGGGGTTGCCGATGTGGCTCGGGCGCGATCTCCTTCCAGAAGATGCTCAGCCCGGCAAGGACCATGTCGTCGTGCTCAGTAACCGCTTGTGGAGTCAGCGATTCGGCGCTGATCGCAACATCGTCGGCAAAGACATCCGCATGAATGGGGAACCCTACACGGTGGTGGGCGTCTTGTCGCCCGGCATCTACGATCGCTTTAACTCGCAGGTGTGGGTCCCCCTCGTCTTCAGAACTGACCCCAGCCAGACTCCTCAGTCAATGCTGGTCATGGCGCGGTTAAGGGACGGTGTCTCGCTCGAGCAGGCACAAGCAGAGATGAACGGAATTGCCGGCCAGCTACAAAGTGAATCTCCGCAGACCAATGTCAATCGGGGCGTGAGCGTCGAGCCGTTACATCTGGACTTCCTCACCGCCGCGACTCGTCGGAATCTTTGGCTGCTCCTGGGGGCCGTAGGTTTTCTCCTTTTGATTGCCTGCGTCAACGTCGCGAATCTGCTGCTGGCTCGCGGCACATCGCGTCAACGAGAAGTTGCCGTCAGAGCGGCATTAGGCGCATCAAGAATCCGCTTGTTCGCCCAGTTCTTAACTGAGAGTCTGGTGTTGGCTTTTCTGGGTGGCGCATTCGGCATTGTGCTCGTGGGCGTAATTATCGATCTCATACAGGCAGTCATGCCGCCGGTGGGCACCATGTTGCCGTCTGAGGCGGACATCAGAATGAGTATTCCGGTTCTGCTCTTCACGATTGGCATAACGACGCTGGCGGGAGTGTTGTTTGGCTGCGCGCCGGCGTTGCAGGCAACCCGCCTCGATCTCAACGAGGTGCTTAAATTGGGAGGACGCACAGGGACCGGTGGGATGGGCCGCCATCTTCGCCGCACACTGGTAATCGCTGAGTTTTCCCTGGCCCTGATTCTGCTATCCAGCGGCGGCTTCGCTCTGAGGAGCTTTTGGAATCTAACGCAAATCGATCTCGGCATTCGGACCGATCATGTCCTGGCATTTCGCTTACCAGTGCCCGCAAAGCGCCTGAACGGCGCCGAGCAGATTAGATCATATTACCGGCAGATGCTCGAAAACATCGAAGCCATTCCCGGCGTAAACAAAGTCGCCGCAATGACCGGCGGGCCGGCTACCGGTCCAACGATGAACCGGAGGATCAGTATCGCCGGCCAGCCTGCGGCCAGTCCTTCGGAACGCCCCGGCGCGGCGTTTCAGATGGTAACTCCAGGATACGTTGATGCGCTGGGGATCCAAGTGATAAAAGGGCGCGGCATTGATGATCATGACACGGCCACCAGCCCGCGCGTCGCCATGGTCAACGAACGCTTTGTCGCACGCTTTTTCCCCAATGTCGATCCTCTGACGCAACGGATTGGTGTCGATGAAGTGGTCCCCAGTGGGAAGAATGTTGGACCCGTCGAGTTGCAGATCGTCGGCGTCTTTCACAATGTGCGCGGCGCAGGTTTCCGGGAAGATTATTCCGAGATCGTCGTGCCGTTCTGGCAGAGTCCCTGGCCACAGGCTTCGATGGTAGTAAGGACCGACGGCGATCCAAAGAGCTTGATCAAGAGCATCGCCGCTGCCGTTAGTTCAGTCGACCCGGATCTTCCGCTGGCGGGTGTGAAAACTGTTAACGAAATCGTTAGTGAGTCGCTAGCCATCGATCGGTTTAGCGTAGTTTTGTTCACCAGCTTTGGAGCACTCGGTCTACTGCTTGCTGCTGTAGGTATTTACGGCGTGATGGCCTTTACCGTTGCGCAACGCACTCGGGAATTTGGCGTCCGCATGGCCTTGGGCGCGCAACGTTTGCGGGTGCTAACCCTGGTACTAAGAGAGGGAGGAATGTTGGCTGGCATAGGAGCGCTGGTGGGACTGGGCGGCGCTTACCTCGTTGGCCGTGCAATGCAATCCACCTTATTCGGAGTCGGCGCCCTGGATTTTCGTGCCTTCGGCGCGGTCGCGTTCGTCCTGTTGGTCGCGGCATTGGTGGCGTGTCTGGTGCCCGCCTGGCGAGCTAGCAGAGTCGAACCAATGGTGGCGCTGCGATATGAGTAATAGGACCTATAGGACTTATCGGCGCTATTGGTAGAAAGGAGAGACATTGCACACACTACTTGAAGATATTCGTTATGGCGTTCGCACATTGCCGGCCCACTCCGGCGGTGTGAAGATGTATCGTCTGGACATCGCTGCGCGGCCCATGGTCTATTGGCCGCACGCGGAATTGGCTTATTTAGGTCGCGTTGCGCTACGAATGAAGAGTGGCACAGACCTTAGTCCGTGATGTCCAACAAACGTTTTAGTTGCATTTTGGAAAATCCGAATTCCCCTCTCGCTTCTGGGAGGAGGGGCCAGGGAAAAGGGAGCGAAACCTGGGCCGGAATTTTTTGGTCGGCGTCGTGTTTGATAAGGACGGCGTGGGACTAAGGAGACGGTTCGCTCAGTCCGTCACGCCCAACCCTCTCCCAAAGGGCGAGGGAGTTTATGAACTCTTCAGACAGCTTATGTCCAAAATACTTATCGCCGACGATCAAGCTGACGTACTCGCCGCTCTGCGTCTTTTGCTAAAGGGCGAACGCTTCCAGATCGAAACAGCGTCGTCGCCCGCCGGGATCCTCAGAGCGATCGATTCTCAGGAACTCGACGTCATTCTCATGGATTTGAATTATGCGCGAGACACGACCTCGGGTAACGAAGGGCTTGATCTGCTGACCAGAATTCGTGTCTTAGATCCTACTCTTCCGATAGTGGTAATGACGGCCTGGGGCAGCGTCGATCTTGCGGTTGAAGCCATGCGTCGCGGCGCCCGTGACTTTATTCAAAAGCCATGGGACAACGCGCGCCTCCTGGCCGTATTGCGGACGCAGGTTGAATTAGCCGAAGCGCTGCGCCGCGGGCGGCGATTAGAAGCCGAGAACCTGGCCTTGCGCGACAGCGTGTCTGAGCCGGCCAGCGAACTGCCGCAGATTGTCGCGGAATCACCGGCGATGAAAGCCGTGCTGAATCTCGTCGATCGGATTGGGCCATCGGATGCCAATGTTCTGATCACAGGCGAGAATGGGACCGGCAAGGAAGTAATCACCCGCGCGCTGCATGCCATTTCTCCGCGAAAATCGAAGCCGCTGATCTCTCTGAACGCCGCGGCTCTCGCCGAAGGAGTTTTCGAAAGCGAATTATTTGGCCATGTGCGCGGCGCCTTTACCGACGCGCGGACCGATCGCGTGGGCCGCTTCGAACTCGCTGATGGCGGCACTCTGTTTCTGGATGAGATCGCCAACGTACCTCTCAACCTGCAGCCAAAACTTTTGCGCGTTTTAGAGACCGGACAATTCGAGCGGGTAGGTTCCTCGAAAACGTCGAAAGTAAACGTGCGCGTCCTATCCGCAACTAATGCCGACTTGAATGCCGACGTCTCCCTGGGCAAGTTTCGCCAGGACCTCTTGTTTCGCCTGAACACAGTGGAGATTCACTTACCGCCGCTGCGCGATCGTCACGAAGACATTCCCGCGCTGGCGGAACATTTTTTGCGCCAGCATCGAGAGCGCTATCGCCGATCAATCCTGGGTTTCACTCCGGAAGCGTTTGCTGCTTTGCGCGCTCATTCGTGGCCAGGAAATGTGCGCGAATTGGATCATGTGATCGAACGCGCGGTGTTGATGAGTTCCGGCCAAATCGTCACCCCATTCGATCTTGCACTACAGGCAACGCCGGACGGCCGCCTCTCTACCCGCCTGGAAGAACTGAGTCTTGAAGACGCTGAGCGCTTGTTGATTACCAAAGCCCTCGCCCGCTTTGATGGCAACGCCAATCGCGCGGCGGAAGCTCTGGGCCTGAGCCGCAGCGCCCTCTACCGGCGCCTGCAGAAGTACGGAATGTCTTGAGTGTCCAAAAATGGAGCGCGGACATCCTGTCCGCCTGAGCGCGCAGCGCGAACCTGCTCTAAGGGAATTCTTCCAGCAAAGTTTGAGCGAGCTTCGCTCGCTGGCGGACAGGATGTCCGCGCTCCATCTGGTGAGTTATCATACCGGCGTGAGTACTCCAGCGAAGTTGCCAAAGCAGTCAACAACATTTCCGAGCCTCGATCCGGCTTTAAAGCGCGGGGGCCGGATGAAATTCGAGAGGCGGATAACTTTTCTGGCTCTGGCAGCCGGCTTTCCGGCCGTCATCCTCTGCGCGTTTCTGCTGTGGTACGACAATTATTCGACGCGACTGCAATGGACCATCGATCTTCTGCTGGTGCTCTTGTGGCTGGGCATCGCTTTCAATCTCAAGGCCCGAATCGTTCGGCCGTTGCAGACTCTGTCCAATATTCTCGCCGCCATACGCGAAGGCGATTACTCCATTCGCGGCCGGCGCGCCGCCACCGGCGACGCTCTGGGTGAAGTCATGCTCGAGGTAAACGACCTCGGGCAAACTCTGCGTAACCAGCGAGTGAGCGCGCTCGAGGCGACGGCACTCTTGCGCACGGTCATGGGCGAGATCGACGTAGCAGTTTTTGCGTTTGATGGTAATCAGCGTCTGAGATTGGTGAATCGTGCCGGAGAGAAATTGCTGGCCCAGCCGTCGATGCGTCTGTTGGGGCGCACCAGCAACGAGCTCGGACTGGCTAGCTGCCTCAATCGGCCGCCGGGCGGCGCGCAAACAATGCAGATGGTTTTCCCCGGCGGCGTGGGGCGCTGGGATATTCGCCGCAGCACCTTTCGCGAAGGTGGCGCCCAACATCAGTTGCTGGTGCTGACCGATCTAAGTCAGACGCTGCGGGAAGAAGAGCGAACCGCCTGGCAGCGGTTGTTGCGCGTGCTGGGCCACGAGCTGAACAACTCACTGGCCCCGATCAAATCAGTTGCCGGCAGTCTGGCTGACTTGCTCGATCGCGAGCCACGCCCGGCCGACTTGAATGACGACATGCAGAGAGGCCTGAAGGTGATTTCCTCGCGCGCCGATTCCCTCGCCCGGTTCGTCGAATCTTATTCCAAACTCTCTCGCCTGCCACAACCAAAGTTTGCGCCGGTACACATCGGCGAACTCTTGCGCCGCGTGGCCAGTCTCGAGACGCGTCTGCCCATCAACATCGTCGCCGGACCGGAGTTGATAATTCACGGCGATGCAGTACAGTTGGAACAATTGCTGATCAATCTGGTGCGGAATGCCGTCGACGCTTCGATGGAGTCTGCCTCAGAGACCGCCAGTGTGGAAGTTGGTTGGGCCCAGACTAACGGCAAAATTGAAGTATGGATCAGAGACGAAGGTCCGGGCCTGGCCAACACGACGAACCTGTTTGTGCCTTTCTTTACGACGAAGGTGGATGGATCGGGCATCGGCCTGGTGCTTTCAAGGCAGATCGCCGAAGCTCACGGCGGCACCCTTTCACTCGAGAATCGTCGCACGTCGCACGGTTGTGAAGCAGTCTTAAGCTTACCGCTTTGAGTTGTAATATGTGTTTTGAATGATGGATGCGGTTGTCGTGCGACTTCATATGATTTCGTTGATCGTTCTGGTTTTAATCTGAAAGAAAGCACGCCAAATCAGGACCATCCCCGATGGAGTAGTGGGGTAAAGTATGGATAAGGATCTACCGAATAGGTTCATATAGAACCAAAGCGGTATTACTCAGCACGTGTGGGATTTGAAAGAACTATTGGTTAATTGAAATGACGAGCCCAACAATCAGAATAGCCGTTGTATGCTTGGCGGTAGCCATGTTGATTCTCAATAAACCGCTTGGTCAAATGACCTCCTCATGGCAAAGAATGATCGGGCTAGGCGCAGTCGCTAATGAAACCGCAAATCGCGTGTCGTATATCATCGGTGGGTTAATCTTTCTAATATTGGCGATTTGGGCGAACTGAATTGTGAACAATGACGGTGAGCTTCCATAACAAAGGAAAAGCAAACCAAATCCGAGGCCCACGAAATCATGACCACACTTTTACCTTACTACCGCGATGCCGTCCGATTGACACACCTAAAGCCATCAACTAACATCCAAACATTGCTTACTTTTTGATCCGTAGCACAGCGTCACCTTTCATCAAACGAAACTGGACATGCAAGAGATCAAAGAAACCTCTTCTGAAGACCAAGCCAGAGAACGTTGGGAAGAAGAGACCTTGAAGCCTTCGCTGCAGCGCCAGGGTGAGCGTAAATCCAATTTCCAAACCGTTTCTCTCGAAGAAATCAACGACCTCTACAGCGCCGCGGACGTTGCCGAAATCGATCTTGATTCTGACGTCGCTTTCCCCGGTCAGTTTCCCTATACAAGAGGCATTCACGCGACCGGTTATCGCGGCAAGCTCTGGACCATGCGGCAGTTTGCCGGTTTTGGCACGCCCGAAGAAACAAATCAAAGATTCAAGTACCTTTTGAAGGAGGGCCAAACCGGTCTCTCGGTGGCCTATGACCTTCCGGCTCTGATGGGTTACGACGCCGATTCCCCGCTGTCGGAAGGAGAAGTGGGAAAGTGTGGCGTTGCGGTTTCCTCGCTCGCCGATATGGAAGCCCTGTTTGACGGGATTCCTCTCGAAGAGGTCACCGTCTCACAAACGATTAACGCTCCGGCGTCGGTCTTCCTGGCGATGTATCTGGTGCTGGCCGAGAAGCAGGGCGCCGACTGGAAAAAGATTTCCGGCACGCTGCAAAACGACATTCTCAAAGAGTACATCGCGCAAAAGGAATGGATATATCCGATTCGCTCCGCGATGAAGCTGGTCATCGATACGTTTGAGTTCTGCACCAACCACGTTCCCCGATACAACCCGATTTCGGTAAGCGGCTATCACATCAGAGAGGCGGGAGCGACCGCGCTACAGGAACTCGCTTTTACCCTGCGAGATGGAATCGAATACGTCGAATGGGGCGTTCGGGCCGGCCTCGATCTGGAACGCTTTGTACCGCGAATTTCGTTTTTCTTTAACGCTCACAATGACTTCTTTGAAGAGATCGCGAAGTACCGGGCTGCGCGGCGTATCTGGGCGCGCGCGATGCGTGATCGCTTTGGAGCCCGGACCGAACGGACCATGCAGATGCGTTTCCATACTCAGACTGCAGGCGTCTCTCTAACGGTGCAGCAACCGCTCAACAACATTGTCCGGGTCGCGATTCAGGCGCTCGCCGGCGTGCTGGGCGGGACACAATCGTTGCACACGGATGCTTATGATGAAGCACTCGCCCTGCCCACGGATCGCGCAGCATTAATCGCTCTGCGAACGCAACAAATAATCGCTGAAGAAACTGGAGTCGCAAATACCGTCGACCCGCTGGGCGGTTCGTACTTTGTCGAAGCGTTAACCAAAAAACTCGAGGATGGTGCGCTCGACTATTTCGAGCGTATCGACAGTATGGGCGGCATGGTTGAAGCTGTCGAAAAGGGATTTCCGCAACGCGAAATCCAGGAATCGGCCTATCAATATCAGAAGGCGCTCGAACGTGGCGAGCAAACAATTGTCGGCGTGAACAAGTACGAAATGAGCGACCAGGGACCGCAAGTCCCGACCATGGTTATTAATGAGTCCGTGCGCGAACGGCAACTCGAAAGGCTTGAACAGACCCGCACCTCAAGAGACAAGGGCGCGGTTGAAAAGTCGCTTGACTCCCTTAGACTCACTGCCCAAAGGGGCGACAATACCATGCCTGCTACGATCGAAGCTGTCCGCGCCTATGCTACCCTCGGAGAAATCTGCTCGGCCCTTCGCGACGTTTACGGAATATACGAAGAGCCCGCGATCTAGCTGGAAAGACCGTTCCCCGCAACAAGTAAGACAGGTGAAATGAACGAAAAGAAAATCCGTGTTCTGGTTGCCAAGCCCGGCCTCGATGGTCATGACCGCGGCGCCAAAGTAATTGCGCGCGCGTTGCGTGACGCCGGCATGGAAGTGATCTACACGGGGCTGCGGCAGACGCCTGAGATGATCGCCGCTGCGGCTTTGCAGGAAGACGTCGACGCGGTCGGCGTCTCGATTCTCAGCGGTGCGCACAATACGCTCTGCCCGCGAATCGTCTCGCTCCTGCGCGAACAAGGAATGAAAGACACTCTGGTAATTCTGGGAGGGATTGTTCCTCAGGAAGATATCGCCAGACTGAAAGAGCAGGGCGTCGCCGAAATTTTTCTCCCCGGAACTAACACGCAGGATATCGCAAAGTTCATTCGCGAGAATGTGAAGCCGCGAACGTGATCCCAAAGTCTTCTAATCGGTGTAACAAAGGATGGCGGGTTTGAATTTCTCTGCGCCCGCTCGCTGCGTACGCGGCGGTCTCCGCGGTGAGCGTTTTGCAACTCCCATTCACGCAGAGACGCGGAGGTCGCTGAGATTACGCGGCGAGAACTGAAATCAGGACACGACCTGACCAGGGCGTGACTTCCCCTCATGACTTCTTCAGAAATCGCTCAATTCCCTTTCGGCAATCCTCCGCCATCCGGGCAATCACATTGGTGTCGGCTCCGTACTCCACGGCATCCTTGAAAGTCATTGCATCGGTTTCGTAGAACAGCCGCTTGGACAAGCTGACAGCCGAAATGCTGACCCTCTCGAATTGGTGCGCAAACACATCGAGTTCATCGGCAAACGCCTCATCGTCGAGCACGCGATTAACCAGACCGTACGCTACAGCTTCATCAGCACCAATCTCGGTCCCCATCGTCAAAAGTTCAAAGGCCCGCTTTTCCGAAGTATTACGCCGCAGCATCGCCATCACCATTGCCGGAACAAACCCAATCTTAACCTCGGGAAAGCCAAACCGCGCCGAGCGTGACGCTAAAACCATGTCGCAAGCCAGCGCCAAACCGCAGCCACCGGCCAGCGCACGGCCTCGCACGGCGGCGATCACGGGAACACGCACGGCCCGAATCAGCAGAAAGAGATCCATTAAGGATCGGGCGTCGGCGAGGTTCTCAGCTACCGTGGCCGTCGAAATTTTTTGGAGCTCCTCAAGGTCGGCGCCGGAACAAAAGTCCGCCCCATTCCCGGTGACAATGACGACGCGGACATTCTCTTCATCATTAGCGCGACGCAGCACATCCTTGAGGGCGCCGATCAGCTCCGCATTCAGGGCATTCCGCTTCTCTGGCCGGTTGAGCGCAATGCGCACAATCCCACCATCGACATCATAGAGAGCTGTTGAGTTATCTTCCGCCATAATCAGTTCGCACTTGACGATTCGTCGCCTAGAAAATTCAGCAAAGCTGTGTTCACTTGCTCGACTGCTTCGTTCTGTACCCAGTGAGCGCTATCGGGTATGCGCAATTCACTATAAGGCGCGTCGATAAATCTGCCGAGGCCACGCACAGTCTCGGGCAAAACGGCATGATCCTGCTCACCATAAATGAACAACGTCGGGACCCGGATCCGGCCATCATTCTCTTTGGGTGTCTCAACTCCACCGCGAAACAGAGACTTAAAGACATTCGCCCGATAGTAATTAATACCTGCCGTCAAAGCGCCCGGCTGGCGCAGCGCTTCTTTATAGACCTCAATGTCCTTGTCCGTGAAGACACCGGGTCTGGCGGTTGTCTCCTTATACATCTTCACGAGGCGAGCGAAATCATTCGCGCGAGCCCACGCCTCGGGCATTCGCGGCAACTGGAAAAAGAACATGTACCAGCTGTGGCGTAGTTGCCGCAGAGTGAAGTTCGCGCGCCAGGCCGCCGGCGGTGGCACCTGCATCGCCACCAACCTGGAAACCATTTCCGGATGTCTTTGAGCGAGTGCCCAGGCCACGCCGGCGCCCCAATCATGGGCCACAATCGCAGCCTTGTCTTTGCCGAAATAGCGAATCAGCCGGACGAGATCCTCCACCAGGAATTCGATGCGGTAGTCGCGGACTCGCGGAGGCTTGTCGCTTAGATTATAGCCGCGCATGTCCGGAGCAATGACGTGATAGCGCCGGCCGAGCACTGGCAACTGATGCCGCCACGAATACCAGCATTCCGGAAAGCCATGAAGCAGAATTATGAGATTGTTCCCGGCGCCGCATTCGGCATAATGCAGACGAACGTCACCGACATCTGCAAATCCGTGGCTGATAGCAAATTCACGCTCAGGCTTCATGGAAATAACACCGGCGGACGAGTCAAATCGGCGCTAAAGGCCGAGACTCTTAGCTTCCTCGTCAGGGACGTCGATTTTCATTCTTAGCAAAGCGGTAGAAAATGTTTTCCCCTGTGCGTCGGTCATCAGAGAAACCGTGCCGCCGCCGCCGAGACTCTCATGCAAGAGAAAATTAAGCGCACTGAGATTAGGCAGTTCAAATCGTTCAACCTCACCCTCACAGATCCCGCGGAAATGCTCCTTTACGCGAGCGGCAGTGACTTCGCGAAGGAGTAATGGATAGAAGTCTTCGCGCAAAGCGATAAGGCCGATATTGGCTGTATCGCCTTTATCGCCCGAACGAGCGTGCGCGAGCATGGTTAGTTGGATCTGCATAGTTCGTGTGTTCTATTTCCCTCTCCCTCTGGGAGAGGGTCAGGGTGAGGGCTTGAGCGCGAACATCGCTTAGTTTCATATTGTCTTTCGGCAACACAAGGAACGCCCAAAAATATCTGGCCCTAAGCTTCGCACCCTCTCCCCTAGCCCCTCTCCCAATGGGAGAGGGGAAAAGAAGAACCCATGACCCATCAGACTTCGATAATCTCAACTCGCGACGTAATCTCACTCTTCGGAATCAGCGCCGGCCAGTAGGCGACTATCTCCTCAACCTTTGGCCGCCCACCGGCGAATCCGGTCACACCAGGTGGCCCGGTCAGAACCAATGGCGCGATCTCTTTGGTGAATCTCTCGACCGCCGCGCGATTCTCGGCGCGCACACCAACGCGCAATTGGACTTCCGGCGAGTCCGGCGAAGGCTCACCAGCCAGCGGCCCATGGGTCGCATTCGCGCCGACAAATTCGGTCAGGATTTGATCGAACTTCAGCCCCAGCCGATCGAGGCGGGCCCGCAGCATCCTGTCCGCGGCTCGGGCCTTATCGTAAGCCTCCGGCCACGAGTAGACGAGCGTGCCCACAGCTTTGTAACCGGCTGAATAACTTATCGACACCTTGAAAGTGTCGGTTGCCGGCCTTCCCTCGATTCCAAATACACGAACGCGATCGCGACCTTCGTACTCGAGATGCACGGTAGTGAAGTCCGCAACGCAGTCGGGCGTGATGTAGGAATGCGGATCGCCCATCTCGTAAACCAGCTGTTCTTTGATCGAAGGAATAATCACCCAGCCACCGGTACGCTCGTGTTTGGTTACGACGAAAGTGCCGTCAGCCGATGCCTCGACGATCGGAAAACCAACATTGGCGAGACTGGGAACGCTGCGCCATTCATACTGACAATTACCACCCGTGCATTGCGCGCCGCATTCAATGATGTGGCCGGCAATTGTGCCGGATGCGATTCTGTTCCAATCGTCCGGCGCCCAGCCAAACTCATGCATCAGCGGCGCCAGCGTCAACCCGGTATCGGTACATCGGCCGGTAATCACGATCTGCGCACCGCGATCCAGGGCCTCTACTATCGGCGCCGCGCCCAGATAGACATTCGCGCTTTGAATTCGTTCGCGCACGGTGGACAACGGTTTTCCAGTGTCCAAATTGCGCAGCTCGACCCCACGGCTGAGGAGTTCGTCCAGTTTCCCTATAATGTCGTCGCCGGTAACAATGCCAATCCGAAGTTTGCCGGCCAAGCCAAGCTCGAGAGCGACGTCTCTTACCGCTTTCGCACAACCCTCAACGTTGACGCCACCGGCATTGGCAGTGACCCGGATATTGCGTTCGACACAAGCAGGGAGAATCTGCTTCATCAGCGGCACAAAGTCGCGCGCATATCCAGCATTAGGATCGCGCGCCTTCTGCTTCTGCATGATCGACATCGTGACCTCAGCCAGATAGTCGAGCATCAGATAATCGATCGGACCGCCTTCGACCTGGCGCACGGGTGCTTCAGGCAGATCGCCCCAGAATCCCTGACCGGCGGCAATACGAATCTTGTCTCTCATTTCTGGTGGTTCGCGTTTGTCTCGCTGACAGAACAAGACACGGGAGGACCCTGCGGACCGAATCGGCGATCCTATCTATGCGATCGCGGAATTGCCTCGACTCGGTTTCGCCGTGTTCCCGTGTCTCCGTTCGAGACTCCGGACTAAGGCTACATCTTCGCCGGTGGCGGTGGCGTGGCCGTAGTCTTGGTCGTCGATCGATGTTTGCGCGGTCTGGTCTTCATCATGCCGCCTCCTGTAGTAAACGAAACAGTCTGCGGCTCCCCTGGAACGCTCGTCAGAGTTAAGCTGTCGCCGACTTTCTTGGCACGTAGCGACATTGCCGGTTTAGCTGCGGGCGGGTTGGGCCCTGGCGGTGGCGGCGTCAGGTCGCCAATCATTATGGTAACCGCGGTATACCCACAGGTCGTGACCGCCGTGATGCGTCCGGAATGCGTGTCTGAGCCTGACGTCATCGTAAAGTTATTGCCCGTGACCGTCAGCGTCGCATCCTGTACTGGCTCGTTGCCATGCTTCACCTTGCCGGTATACGTGCCGGACAGATCGGTTTGCTCCTGCTGTGTCGGATCGCAGCGACCCGTCTTCTTTGCGGGCATAGGCATTGCGGCAGTGCTTGTTTCGCCTGCGTCTGTGGCAGCTTTGGCCTTAGCTTTATGTCGACGCGGTTTCTTCTTCGCGGCCGTATTGGTGGGGGCCATTGGAGCCATCGTCGTCGACGAGTTCGAGTTCTGCGCGGATACTACCAGTCCCGCGCTGACCAAAGCTGTCGTCGCGACCACAGCAAGTCCCAGAACGAAAAGATAGATAGTGCTCTTTCTCACGAGTGTTCTCCTTTGTTGTATTCGCGCACGTCTGAACAGAGCCTGTACGCGCGTTTCAATCGTACCTTGCGCTGGGCATCTTTGCGCCTTCGCGCCTTTGCGAAATTTCTCTGGGCAATCGGTCGAAGTTGCGGATAACTCTTACGCTAAACTTGCCGGTAACACAAACTGTCCCAGATGCGGACCTGAATAATTCAAACTTACTCGTAAGGCAAGCTCGAGGGCGTCTCTGGTTTCTTCCGGGGCGATTACCGCATCAACAAAACCTCGAGCGGCGGCGTACTTTGCATCCAGGTCGCGCTCGTAAGTCTGCCGCACCTTATTCATTTCCAGCTCGAGTTCTGTATTCGGTTCCTGTCCGATCTTCTTCAAGCGCTCCAACTCGCTGCCAAAGACTGCCTGTACTGCAGAGTCGCCTTCCATCACACCCATCCGTCCGCTGGGCCAACTAAAAATGAAATCCGGGTCAAAGCCCTGTCCGGCCATCGCGTAATAGCCGGCGCCCGACGCGTGATTAACTGTCAACACAATTTTCGATACGGTCGCCGTCGCCATCGCTTCCACAAAGCGGGCGCCGGCGCGAATGATCCCCGAGTGCTCTGCTTCCGAGCCGACCATAAATCCAGACACGTCCTGCACGAATAGCAGAGGAGTTTGGTGGCGGGTGCAGGTCTCGATGAAGTACGCAACTTTCTCAGCCGAATCGGTATAAATGATCCCGCCAAATTTTGGCGAGCCGCCGGCCGGGTCACGAAACATTCCCCGGTTGTTGGCAATCACACCGACCTGAATGCTGCGTATGCGGGCATGACCAGTAATGATCTCTTTCGCGTAATCCGACTGGAACTCATCGAGGTGCCCTTCATCAAGCACACAATTCAAGAGCTCGCGCATACTGTATGGCTGGCGATGGTCTTCCGGAATAATGTCATAGATCTTTCCCAAAGAAGCGCCACCATCCTTCGGAGCACTAACTGGAGCGCCGGCATCCTTGCCGGCGGTTCGCAGGCTTCCAGCCTGCGCACTCAACGGCAGCTCCTCCACAAACTCCCTTATCTTCCGCAGGCACTCCTCATCATCCTTGACCCGATAATGCGCCACTCCGGAAATCTCGTTATGCGTACGCGCGCCTCCCAGAGTTTCATTGTCGATCGTCTGGCCAGTAGCGCCTCTGACCAGGTTCGCACCGCCCAATCCCATGAAAGAAGTGCCTTCGACCATGATAATGATGTCTGACAGCGCCGGCAGATAAGCACCACCGGCGATGCACGGTCCCATCACCGCAGCAATCTGCGGGACCTTCAAATAGCGTCGCATGATTGAGTTGTAGTAGAAAATCCGTGAAGCGCCGTACTGTCCGGGAAAGACGCCGCCCTGATAAGGAAGGTTCACGCCAGCGGAATCGACCAGGTAAATGATCGGCACATGCGAGCGCATTGCGATCTCCTGCGCGCGCAGAATTTTCTTAATCGTCTCCGGCCACCACGACCCGGCTTTCACCGTCGCATCGTTGGCAACAACGACCACTTCGCGTCCGTTCACCAGCCCCACTGTCGTCACAACTCCCGCCGACGGCGCCGTCCCTACTTCCTGCTCGCCGCCTTCTGCCTTCTGCCTACTGCCTTCTGCCTTGTACTGATCATAGGCGACCAGCAGACCGATCTCCTGTTGATAAGAATTTTTATCAAGCAGGAGATCAATTCGCTCACGCGCCGTGAGCTTATGGGCTTTATGTTGCCTGGCTATCTTGTCGGGTCCGCCACCGAGACGAACCTTCGCCTCAAGCCTGCGCAGCTCATCCGTCAACTCACGCAGACGTGTTCGTTTCGATGGGATTTTCTCAGAAGATGATTGTGTCGAACGATTATCTATATCCTGCCGCCTGCCGCCTGCCGTCTGCCGACTGCTTTCTGCCTTCTGCTTTGTGACTTCTGTCTTCAGCGGATCAGCCGCAGACGAATCGGCCTTAGCCACCCGAGAAAGCGGCCGCACCTTGAATCCAGATCTGGACGCTGCTTCAGACTCTGTCTCAGCCATTGAGGTTGCTGCTTGGCTACTGAACAACTAATTTTTCGAATTGATTAAACTGAAGGGAAAATATCACAGATGGGTCAGATGCAGCAATTTTTGAAGGCCCAGCCGAACTCCAGTTCTTCAGCACCACACAACTGCCCTCGGTATCTTTGCAGACGAAGATTTCGCTGTCACAAGGCTGACAGCGCAGATAAAACCAGCGCTTGGACTGGCGTCTTTTTTATTCGATCTGCACCTATCGGAACCCTAATTCCAAATCGCCCCGGTCAGCGGCTTCGAATCGATTTGTCCCGTGACCCCTTCGAGAATTAAGACGCGCGGGCCGCGCACTTCGATCACAACGGCGCCTTCGGGCGTGCTAATCCGTTGCGAGACTTGTGCAGATTGAGCATTGATGATTGGATTCTGGAATGTGGCGGCTGGATAACGCAGCCGTGTGCGCTTCACGTAAGCATCAAAGAATTCCCGCGCGTCAGCTTCCGTGTCCCAGTTGGAGAGGGACGCAAATAGGACTTCGCCCTTGGGACCTTCGTAGACTGCGAAGCGATCGCCTCCCCAACCGGCGGCGGCGCGGCGCGACTCGGCAGGTGATTTGAGAAACTCATCGAGGATTAAGTAGAAGCCCCACTCGCCTTCGACGTCATAGTCGAGGCGTTTCCATCCAGCTTGACTCGTCAGCCCACGCGCTGACGCGGGTGGTACTGACCTAATAACGAGGCGCTCTGAGTTATTCAGCAGATTCGTAATGTCCGGCAGCGTCACTTTCACCGGCGCTTCGTGCGCGTAGTATTTGTCGGGATGCATTATCTGTTCAGTGGATTGCGGCAAGTCGGTGAAGGCTTTCGAGACGCGCTCCCAACCGCCCTGCTTGTATAAATTCCTGGTCCAATTCATTCCCTCCTGATAAGTAAACAACAAAGTTTCGCGCAGCGCGCGCGGAGACTTGTCGAGTTCCGGCGAAGCCATGCCTTTCGCTCCCATTGACTTCAGAAACGCCAGCGCGCGCAAAGGATTGTTGGCGACATAGAAGGCCATGGCCAGTGTGGCATCGCCCTCGATCAGCGCGTGCGTGGCCAGTTCAGCATCAGAATCCCCTTTAGGCCAATGTTCGAACCGTCTTAAATTGAAGTGCTGATCCTGTAGCGCGTGCGTAAGTTCGTGCGCCATGACGGGCCGCTGGCCGTCGAGATCGATCCAGTCGGCCAAATGAAAGTCGCCGGTCTTCGGATCGTAGTAGCCGGCGACCTGTTCAGTAAGTACGCGCAACATCAAGGCCCGGTACTGAAAGTCGGGAGGCGCCAGGCCAAGCCTCTTCAAAGTCACCTCGCCGGCATGCATTTGGGCGGGCGTTGTTTCATCGTCCAGGTTCTTTATGAGCATTCGCTCGATCTCAGTCCGCGACTGGGTAGAGCTTTGCACCGGGCGCAGGACGGCCAGCTGTCGAATCTCGCTGGTCTCTTTGAGGACGTCGCTGGTCGCCGCAATCAGAGCGGCGTTGCGCGCGGACGTCGTCGTGGCCTGCGGGGTTTGCTGTGACGAACTTGGCGGAGGTCGCAAGAGTCCGGCCATCGACAGGACTATCGTGACAAGTAATGTCGCTATGAAACGAATCGGCTTTGGCATCTAAATTATTTCTTTCGTGAAATTTATTCGGGCTACGCGCTTAGGCGGAGGGCATGTCCGCGCTCCAGGCCCAGTCTCCTGCTTCTCATTTGCTTTGACATTCCACATATTTCGCTCTTATAGTCCGCTAAACGTGAGTTTATCTGAATAGTGAAGTTGAAGCTAACGGGACGCTTAGAGTTTTGAACTAAGTGCCGTAGGAACGCAATGTTTATAGACCCGGGCATTCCCCTTGTTTTCACAGCCCTCATCTTCGCGGCGTAGATCTATAAATATTTGGCTCCTGGCAGAGCCAGGAACGGGCTACTAAAGATCGCAGTTATGAATCCGAACGAGCTAGAAGAAGTCGACCAGTGGCACGAGGCCCTGCTGCGCGTGCGCTATGCGGAAACCGACAAGATGGGCGTGGTCTATCACGCGAACTATCTGGTTTGGTTTGAGATTGGCCGCACTGAATTCTGCCGGGCCCGCGGCTTCTCTTACCGCGATATGGAAGAGAACGAAAACGCTTTTCTGGTGGTCGCGGAAAGTTATTGCCGCTACAAAGCCCCCGCTTACTACGACGACGTCCTGATCGTGAGAACTCACATCACGGAACTGCGCCGGAGATCTCTGCGCTTTGGCTATGAACTCGTCCGCGAATCTGATGGAGTTGTCATCGCCGAAGGAGAGACCGGACACGTGGTCACGGATGGAAACGGCCGCGTGCGCTCGATGCCGCTGGGCTTTGCCGAAATGCTGTTGGCGCCGCCCACGGATACGGATATCGGCGAGCCGGTTCCGGATGATCAGGCCCCGGGTTGAGGGAGTGACGGGCTGAAGCCGTGGTGCTAATAAGAAAGGCGGGGCCAGAACTCAAACAGGTCCGCTTCGACGTCATTGTTCGTGGCTCAGACTAATTCGCTCGATTGATCGCGCTCGTCCCGTCGCTTCGTCAACATCCACGATCGCGCCGCAGATGCGCACTTCGCTCCGCGAATGGTCCGGTTTACGATGAATCGGTGAGGTAAAGCGATTGATGATGTCGCCTTTCTTCATGCCAATCACGCCGCCATAACTTCCGGTCATTCCCAGATCGGTCAGATACGCGGTTCCTTCGTGCAGAATCCGCTCATCAGCAGTTTGCACGTGCGTGTGGGTGCCTACGACCGCCGAAACCCGGCCGTCCAGGTACCAGCCCATCGCCATCTTTTCCGAAGTTGCTTCGGCGTGCATGTCAACGATGCGAACCCTGACGTCGTCCGGGAGTGAAGCGATCAATTCATTCGCGATCCGAAAAGGATCGTCCGCGGGTTGCATGAATACCCGGCCCAGGAAATTCATCACCGCCACCTGGACACCGTTTACTTCGCCAACCCAAATCCCCTTCCCCGGCGTATGCGGTGGATAGTTAGCGGGCCGCAACAGCCGTGGTTGTTTGGCGATGTAATCGATCACCTCGTGCTTGTCAAAGATATGATTGCCGGAGGTCATCACGTCTATACCGGCTGAGAAAAGATGATCGGCAATCGCCGCGGTGATCGAGAAGCCGCCCGCTACGTTCTCGGCATTCATCACGGTAAAGTCGATCGCGTGCTGCTCTTTTAAGTCCTGCAAACGATCGAGCAGGGCCGTCCGGCCCGGCTTGCCCACCACATCACCAATTAATAGAAGTTTCATGAAAGCAAAATAGCGCCCGCCGTTAGCTTGCGCGATCGCAAGTCAACAACTTGCGCTACCAAAAACAATAGCAGGAGGGAAAACCGCCGAGCCGCTCCTCGCCGTAATTGAACCTGAGTTAACAGGTGGGTGACCTATTTTTCGTCGCTCGCTTTCGGCCTTTCTTAACTATGAAGAACGGCACTAGCGCTCGCCGTCGGTCTCCCTTTTCAACGACGTTGGCTCAATCATCGTTGCTTGGTGACGAACCCGGCAGAACCTTCCCTCTGCCGCCGGGATATTAACATAAGGCGGGATAAGTTTGTTAATGGTCTTCAGGTCTGAATGGTGAGTAATTTTCAAGTTTAAATATCACATGAGGATAAGGAGCATAGACGCGCCAACGAATACCAAAATAGAACCGAGTACGATAATAAGAAGGCGCCAGACGGTATACGGATAGTCGTTCATGTCCCAGGTTCTCGACAAGCTCTGAAGTGCCTCAAACTGTCGGGCGGTCTTCTTGTTCCAGGCAATCAGCAGGAGCCCAAAGGAGAAAAGAATGGTACCAAGAATCGGGTGTTGTCCAGGCACAGTAGTGAGCATCTCCAGAGATTACTCGATGAGACAATACTAATCCACAAAACACACGAAGTGCCCGACTCAGTTCGTTTGATTTCGTGGATCGTCTTCCGCGTAGACCAAAGAATCGATCCACGAAATCACACGAAAGAGCAGTAAGGAAATCCGTAGATCAAGTGATCAATGTTTCAGGAAGAAGCCGCAGGCCGCGTTAGGCTGCGCGGGACTTTCAGCAGTCGATCGAGCATCTCTGAGCACTCGGCGCTGCGCGTAGCCAGTTGCTCGTCAGCTTGATCGTGCAATTTTCTCAGCTGGTGCAATTCATCTGCGATGTACAGCGCAGCCAGGATGGCGACCTTCCGCGAATCAACCGTGAGTGTTCCGGATGAGATTTCGCGCATGCGCTGATCCACGTACTCAGCCAATTCCTTAAGATATTCCGGATCGCCATCAGAACGGACTGTATAGGCCTGGTCGTAAATTTCAACTTTGATGGTCGGCGACGCCGCGGCGTCTGTGTTCCGGTCGACGTCAAACGTGTCTGCGCTCATCTGCGAAAGGCCTCCGCGATTTCAGGATCGGCCGCAGCCACTGCATTGAACATGTTCTGAACCTTCACTCTAATCGCCTCGCGCTCAGCCAGCAAACGCTCAATCTGCATTACGAGTTCCTGCTTGTCGCCGCCCAGGTTACGCACCGTGGCGAGTTGGCGCTCCAGGTCATCTTTCTCCTGGCGCAGCGTTTTGGTCAGCTCGATTGTGCGATAGATCTTGTCTTCGAGGTGAGAGAATTTTTCCAGTCCGTTCGATACCATCATTGGTCTCCGTTATCCGGCAGGCGATGTCCGGGTGATTATCCGACTTAGTTCGCGAGAGCGCAAGAATAATGTTGGGAGTCGAGGACTTCCATCGACGATGCGGCACGCGCGTAATGGAATCAGTACCACCTGCGTGAGCGGGTGGATCAAACACACGACTCGCGGGTTGGATGCTGGAGCCACTCGCAGATGATGGGTGATTCTTCACGCCGAAGGCGTGAAATGTAATAGCCGGGGGCAACGCCCCCGGAGTAAGAAGCGAAACCAATTCCGACCCTGAAGGGTCGGAGAGCTGGGGGAGTTGATGCGACCCCTTCAGGGTCGGAATCATCTTGGGAATGTTATCCGGGGGCGTCGCTTCGCTTTGCCCCCGGCTATTCTCTTTGACGCCTTCAGCGTCAGTTTTTCGATAGAGTTGCATTCGGCTAAAACCTTGGAGCAATTTCACAGACTGACGCGTGTGCCACTACCGCACCTCGGCGTTGAACTTCGCCTTAAGAGTTTCCACGAGCCGCCAATGGATCTCGTCTACTTCCTCATCACGCAGAGTGCGATCCTCCGCGCGGTACTCGAAACGCAACGTAACCGAACGCTGGCTGTCGGCGATGCCCTGGCCCTCGTAGGTGCCGACAAAATGCGCGCCAATGAAATACCTGGCCCTTTCGTCGCGGGCCGCCCGCAGCAATTCGGCTATAGTGATTTTCCGATCCAACAGCAGCGACACGTCGCGCACAATCGAGGGGAACCGAGGCAACGGTGAATAGCGCACCGGCAACTCTTCGAACTCGACCAGCGTGCTGAGATCAACCTCGGCGACAAAGACGGGCTGTCTGAACTTATAGGTGCTGACGATGGGCTCAGACAGCCGGCCAATCGACCCCACCAGAGTGCCTCGAATATGGATGGAGGCAGATTGTCCAGCGCGCAGATGCCTCACGGTGGTCATTTCAAAATCGAGCGCCGGCAGATTCATCGCGGCGACGGCAGACTCCAGCGCGCCCTTGATATCAAAAAAATCCAGCTCGCGTTCAGCCTGCGCGCGGTTGGCAAGCATGGCTCCGCCCGTCGCCGTCAACGCGAAAGCCTCTCGCTCCAGCGGCAATTCCCCGGGAGTAGTCACGCCAAACACTCGACCCGTTTCAAAGAGGCTAACGTCGCGATTGCCGTGATTAAGATTGTGCCGGATTGAATTCAAAAGACCGGGCAGCAGAGTCTGTCGCATGGACGATGCCTCTTCAATGATCGGGTTCGTCAACACCACGGGCGCAATGGAGTGCTCCCGTCCCGCTAACTCAGGAATTAGCTCAAAGGCTTCAGTCGGTTGAGTGAAACTCAAACTGATCGCTTCATTAAACCCGTGGGCCGACATGGCCTTACGCAACGAACGCTTACGCCGCTCGCTCGAGTGATACTCTCCGGCCTGGCTTGCCGGGGGCAGTTCACTCTGGATTTGTCCATAACCTCTGTGACGCGCGACTTCTTCGACCAGGTCTTCCTCGATCGCTACGTCGTGACGCCACGAAGGAATAGTGAAGGCGAGTCTGTTGGGGCCGTCTTCAATAAGTTCAAAACCAAGAGCAGTCAGGATGCGCAGCATCTCCGCGCGCGGGACTTGCAGGCCGGTAATAGCGGCGACGCGTTCCGGACGGATTTCCGCAGTGCGGGTCGCAAGAGGAGCGGGATAAACATCGAGGACGTCTGCGGTCGCGACTCCACCGGCGATTTCACAGATCAAAGCCACACAACGATCCAGCGCTTTGATAACCCCCTCGGGATCGACGCGGCGTTCGAAACGATGCGAAGCTTCCGTGTGCAAACCAAGCAGCTTCGCCGCGCGGCGCACGGAAGCAGGATTGAACCAGGCACTCTCGATCAGAACATCCTGAGTCGCACTTGATATCTCGGATTGTTCGCCACCCATCACGCCGGCGACGGCCACCGGTCGCGTCGCGTCGGCGATGATCAGCATCTCTGAGTCGAGTTTCCGTTCGACCCCATCAAGCGTCTTAATCGTTTCACCTTTCGTCGCCCTTCTGACCACGATCTGTTGCAACCCGAGCTTCGCTAAATCGAAAGCATGCAGCGGTTGGCCAAACTCGTGCAGTACATAGTTCGTTATGTCCGCAACGTTATTGATCGGCCGCTGGCCAAGGACCTCGAGACTCTTTACCAGCCATTCGGGTGACGGCGCAATGGTTACGCCGCGCACGACTCTGGCCGCATAACGCGGGCACAGATCCAGATCGTAGATTTCCACCGTGGCAGAATCCGCTGTCTTGCCGCGGGAATTTTCGATTTTGACGTTTGGACTTTTGACTCTGGACTTTTCGATAACGGCGAGTTCACGAGCGATACCAAGATGAGACAGACAGTCACCGCGATTCGAAGGTACTTCCACGTCAAGGACGTAGTCGCCATCGCGCGCTTCGACCGCGTCGACCGCCAGACCGACGTGCGTGAGCCGCTCCCTCACCTCCTGAGGGTCGAGCTTTGTGCCGGTTAGTTCGCGCTGCCAGTTGTAGCTTATAAGCATTTGTCAGTTGTCAGTTGTTAGTTGTCAGTGGTAATTGGTGACTCGGCCTGAACGAGAACAACTAACTACGAACAACTGCACTGACAGCCTTATCGGAACTGTTCCAGGAATCGAACATCGTTTTCGAACAGCAAACGAATGTCGTCCAGTTGATAAATTCTTGCGCAGGTCCGATCGATGCCGAGGCCAAAAGCGAAACCAGTGAACTCTTCCGGGTTCACGTTCGCGGCGCGCAGCACATTCGGATGAACCATGCCGGAGCCGCCCAGCTCGATCCAGCCGGATCCTTTACAGATGCGGCAACCTTTGCCGCCACAGTTGAAGCAACTGTAATCGACTTCCGCGCTCGGTTCGGTGAACGGAAAGTAAGAAGGACGAAAACGAGTCTTGGTCCCGGGTCCGAACAGACGATGCACAAACTCAGCCAGAGTGCCTTTTAAGTGCGCCATCGTAATTCCGCGATCCACGCAGAGTCCCTCAACCTGAAAGAACATTGGGTTGTGCGTCGGATCCGGAGTGTCACGCCGAAAGACACGGCCGGGGGCGATCATCCGCACCGGCGCACCGCGTCTTTGCATGGCATGAATCTGCACAGTCGAGGTCTGCGTCCGCAACGCAAAGCCGTCCGTAGTGTAGAACGTGTCCTGCGGATCGCGTGCCGGATGCCCTTCAGGGACGTTGAGCGCATCGAAATTGTAGAAGTCAGTTTCGATTTCGCGATCATCTTCGACGGCATAGCCGAGCGCGACAAAGATATCTTCGATTCGCTCGCGCATCAGAGTAATCGGATGCAGGTGCCCTTCTGGCGGACGAAGTCCCGGGATGGTGACGTCGATGCGTTCACGTTCGGTACGCGCACGAAGGACAAACGTGCGCAACCGGAGCCCTGCATCGTCAATACTTCGGGTGATGTCTTGCTCGAGCTTCTGAAAGACAATGGCAAAATCACGGCGCAGCTTCGGGTCGATACTTCCGACCATCTTCTTCTGAGTTGCAAGATCACTCTTCTTACCCAGGAATCTTATTCTCAGTTCATGGAGTTCCCGCAATTGCTTTTCGGCCTCTTGGAGTGATTCTGGCGAACTGGAGAGGTATGGAAATTCAAGTTCGAACGCCCGGCGAATGCGATCATTAGGCGTTTCTGGTCGCTGTAGATTCCCTGCTTCCGTCATGTACTTGATCTCAGGGATTCAATCCCTCAGGCATGTCGCTACTCAGATTAGCTTTTGTAAAGAGTCCGCGAAGCGGACGGGATATTAGTAGCCCACAGCGCCAGCTGTGGGTAAAACGCCCAAAATGGAATGAGCCCGCGAAGCGGGCGACATGATCCGATCTCGTTCGATCAAGTATGTTCCTTTATGTCGTTCCTCCGGAGCTACGCGATCAATATTGACGCATACCCACAGCTGATACTGTGGGCTACTAACATGCGTCCGCTTCGCGGACTCGCTGACCAAGACATTTCGCGTGCTGCACTGGATCCTTACCGCTCTCAGTCATTCAAGAGGACTCGCCAGATCTAAGGCTTTTTCTTGGCTGCGACCCACTTACCTTGTAACTGTCCGGCGAAGTCGTAATCGCCGACCAGCTTGCCATCGACGACTGTCGCAATCAGGGCCACCTGACCAGCGGAACCGTCGAGCACTACGGCCAGCCTGCCATCCTTGAACGTTCCGGTTGAGATCGTCGAGTCGCCCAATTGCGAGTTGCTGCTGCCAGTCACCTTCTCGCCTTCGACTTTTAACGTCAGCGTAAACGGAAAGGCCTGGCCCTGAGCATCGGCAGCCGCATCCCAAACACCGGTCAGCAGCTCGGCGGCTGAAGGCTCCGGTCCTTTTTTTACTTCAGCGGCCACCGGCTCGTTCTCAAGCGGTACGCGCTGAAATTCAACCGGTCGAATCTTCCCGTCCGCTTTCCATTCCCCTACAAGCTTTTTATCCCGCAGCTCCAACACCAGAGTGTTGGCGTTATTACCTGACCCGGTTCTTAATGTTAGCTTGCCGCCAACCACCTCGCCTGAGGTAAACGGTTGCTCCCGTTGCGGTGCGATTAGTCGTCCGGAGATTTTTCCGTTCTCAGACTTGATGTCGACCGTCAAGATAACGGCGCCCGCGGGGTCTTTCGCTGTTCCTTTATAGTTGCCGGCGAACTGATCCGCGGTGGGTGGTTTAGTTGCGGATGCTCCGCCTTGTGCACAGAGAACCAGCGGCGTCAGCAACAAAAGAAAAAGGGCAGCGGCTGGTTTCGATAACGCATGGGGGTTTGGCGAAATGTTTTTCATGCGGACTCCTATTGATCCAGCGAGTTCATGCAGCCGCGCGTTCTTGCGGCTTATTTTCCAGGGCCGTCTTTGCCTGCGCGGCGAGTGCCGTGAAAGCCTCAGGCTGTTTGGCGGCAAAGTCGGCCAGGATCTTGCGATCGAGTTCGATTCCCGCCAGTTTCAGACCGTGCATGAACTGAGAATAATTCAAGCCATTGAGCCGCGCAGCGGCGCCAATGCGAACGATCCACAATGAGCGGAAATCACGCTTCTTCAATTTGCGTCCGGTATAAGCAAAGTTCAAACCGCGTTCAACCGATTCTTTCGCTGATCTATAAAGCTTTGACTTGGTACCACGATAGCCCTTGGCTAACTTCAGAATTTTCTTCCGCCGTTCCAGGCGTTTGTTTCCTCTTTTTGCTCTCGGCATAATTGCTTCCTTTCACTGTCCGACAAACTTCAGTTTGTCGCATCTCACTGATTCAAGCTCAACGTCTAAGATCGAGCTGGATCGACGGCAAACTGCGTTTGCCGCACATCGATCTCTTAATCTCTTCCATATGGCAACATTCGTCTAACACGCTCGAGGTCACCGTCGGCGACCAGAACGTCAACATCCAAATATCGTTTCCGTTTGTTGGTCTTCTTAGTCAGGATATGGCGCGCGTGCGAGTGGCCCCGCTTAATCTTTCCGGTGGCCGTAACGCGAAAACGCTTCGCCGCTCCCTTATGTGTCTTTAGTTTTGGCATAAATGATTCCTTTCACTCTCAGATCTCAAAATCTGAAATCTCAAATTTCAGATTTGTAATTTCAAAGTTCAAATCCTAGTTCTTGATCAAAGTCTGCAGCCCGATCGAGATCAACCGGCCGGATTCTCACCCGAAGCACGGGGCGGAGTTGTTGGCGCAGCCGGCGTCGCTGGCGCTGGCGCTGCCGGTGTCACCGGAGTCGCAGGCGTGACGGGAGCCGGCTTTGGTCCACCACCACTGCCTCCACTCTGGCTTGACGACGTCGCCTTAGCGCTGCCTTTATGTCGTTTCGGTCCAAAGATCGTGAACATCTGGTTGCCCTCCATGCGAGGCCGCATCTCAACTTCGCTGATGTCCGACAGATCTTTTTCCAACTTCTCTAAAATGCGCGCGCCCAATTCCCGGTGCGTCATTTCGCGTCCCCGGAACCAGATGGTGGCCTTTACCTTGTCGCCTTCGGTCAGCCATTCGCGCGCATGTTTCATGCGATAGCTATAGTCGTGTTCGTCAGTGCCCGGGCGAAACTTAACTTCTTTGACAGTGATCACGACCTGTTTCTTCTTGGCTTCGTTCGCCTTCTTCTTCGCCAGGTACTGGAACTTGCCATAATCGATGATCTTGCACACCGGCGGATCGGCATTCGGCGCCACCTCAACCAGGTCCATACCCTTCTCGCGCGCGGCGCGAATGGCGTCACGGGTGTCCATCACCCCAAACTCTTCACCGTCTTCGGCAATTACGCGAACCTGGGGTACGCGAATACGTTCATTAATCCGTGTGACCGGCGCACGGCTAAAACTGGGACGACCGCGGCCTCGAAAACCTGTAGCTATTGCTGCACCTCCTCGGTAAAGGTTTCAAGTTCCAAGTTCGAAGTTTCAGATTCGCAATGACCTGAAACCTCAACTTGAAACCTGAAACTACGTGTTGGTAAGAGCGCGCGTCTCAATTAAGCGCCGCGCCATTTCTTTAAACTCTGCCAGCGACATCGCGCCAATGTCACCTTTCAATCTCTCGCGGACGGCAACCTTGCCTTCCTCTACCTCGCGGTCACCGAGCACCAGCATGAACGGGACCTTCTGCATCTGTGCATCACGAATCTTGGCGCCAATCTTGTCGCCGCGCACATTGACCTCGACCCGCAGACCAGCGGCGCGCAATTCATGCGCGATCTTCTCAGAGTACTCATTGACGCGATCGGTAATTGGCAGCACGGCCACCTGCGCGGGGGCCAACCAGAGCGGAAACGCGCCGGCATAATGCTCAATCAGCACGCCAAAGAACCGCTCGACGGAGCCGAACAGCGCGCGATGGATCATGATTGGCTGATGCGGTTTGTTGTCCTCGCCGATATACTCAAGCTGGAACCGCTGAGGCAAATTGAAATCAAACTGTACCGTCGTCAACTGCCAGAGCCGGCCGATTGAGTCCTTGACCTTGATATCAATCTTTGGTCCATAGAAGGCTGCTTCGTCTTCCATCCGTTCATACGGAAGATTTTGCTCAGTCAGGGCCCGCACCAGAGCGGCCTCCGCGCGCTCCCAGTTCTCATCGGAACCGAGGTACTTCTTCGTGGAATTAGTTCCCCTGACCGAGAGTTCGATTTTGAATTCGTCAAAACCGAAAGCACCGAGGAGAGCAAACGCAAATTGAATACAATTAACTATCTCAGCGCTCACCGTCTCTGGCGTACAGAAAATGTGCGCATCGTCCTGAGTGAACCCGCGCACCCGCATCAGACCATGCAAGGTACCGGACAGCTCCGCTCGATAGCAGGTGCCCAATTCCGCGTACCGCAGAGGCAAGTCCCGATACGAACGCTGCGTCGACTTATAGATGCCGATATGAAACGGGCAGTTCATTGGCTTGAGCCTGAACTCCGTTCCCTCCAACTCCGTGGGCGCGAACATCACATCGGCATAGTTCTCTTCGTGGCCGCTCAGCTGCCAAAGCTCGCGCCGGGCAATGTGTGGCGTAAACACCAACCCATAACCGCGTCGCTCTAGTTCGTCGCGCAGATAGTCTTCCATCTGCTTGCGAATCACACCGCCTTTAGGGTGCCACAACACCAGACCCTGCCCGTACTGTTCCTGAATCGAGAAGAGATCGAGCTCGCGACCCAAACGTCGATGATCGCGTTTCTCGGCCTCCTCGCGTTGCTTGATCCACGCATCGAGTTCCTCCGGCGTAAAGAAAGCCGTGCCATAGATGCGTTGCATCTGTGGATTCTCGGCGTCGCCTTTCCAGTACGCGCCCGCCAGCGACAGGACCTTGAATGCGCGCAGCCGATTTGTGTTTGGCACATGCGGGCCCAGGCAGAAATCGATGAACGGCGAACCATCGATGTAATAGACCGAGACGACCTCGCCGGCTTTTTCGTCAATTAGTTCGCACTTTAAAGGCTCTTCACGCTCGGCAAAAAGTTTCAATGCCTCGGCTTTGGAGATTTCATCTCGCCGATAAGGCATATTGCGCTTCGCGATATCGCGCATGCGCTTTTCAATCACCGGCAAATCGGCTTCAGTCAAAGCCCGCGGCGCAATCACATCATAGAAGAAGCCGTAGCGCGGATCTTCGAGCAGCGCCGGTCCGATTCCCAGCTTAGTTCCCGGAAACAGATCGAGCACAGCGGCCGCGAGTAAGTGCGCAGTCGAGTGTCGCAGCACATCCAGGCCTTCCAGAGTTTGGGGCAGCACCGGTTCAATCTTGATCGCGTCACCATTGGTTTGTGATTCGAGCGTGCAGGCTAGATCAACTTCACGGCCGTTGACGCGCGCAGCCAAAGCCTGCTTGGCAAGATCCCGGTCGAGCTTCTTCAGCGCGTCGGCAACCGTCGTCGAGCCGGGAACCTGGACCGGCGCGCCATCTTTCAGTTGTACGTTGATCTCGCTCATCTCTAATGTGAAACTCTGTCGGTTAATCCTTTGCTCGAACGCGAAACGCCGTCAGTCAATCGTGTGCGGCTTTGCCGCCTGATGTGCGGAAAGGCTCCGCCTTTCCGTGAAGCTAGGGTTGGGAGGCTGCGCCTCCGACCGGCTTTGGAGGCATAGCCTCCCCGAATTAATAAAGAGACTCAACGGAAAGGCGGAGCCTTTCCGCACATCAAGCGGCAGAGCCGCGATTAATCTTTCACGCATCAAGCGGCAGAGCCGCAGCTTGTTTTCATATCGGCGTCGCCGTTTTATGTTTTGGATTGTAGAAGGGAGTCGGCACTACTCTTGCGCCTACTCGATGTCTGACTGCTTCCACAGTGATCTCAATTTCGATCTGTGTTCCCGGTCTGACAAAGTCCCGCTTCAAGGTTGCCAGCGCAATCATTTTCTTCAACAGAGGCGACCAGGTTGTGGAGGTGGCTTTACCGATTTGGTTGCCATTGCTGTAAACCGGCACGGCGACTCGCGAAGCAATTGGTGAAACCGACGGAGGCAAGCCAACCGTTTCAAACCGCCGCTCGACTTCGGTCCAATCAATCTCGATTCCCACGATGCGCCGGGGCGCGCCCTGCCTGGCTTCTTTAATCAATGCTTGTCTGCCGATGAATCGATCTTTATCGAGATTCACCAGACGGTCGAGGCCCATTTCAAATGGTGAATATTTTTGCTCGGCAACCAAAGCCTTTTTGCTGCTGTTGAAATCGACGTCAATCAGCAGCAGACCCGCTTCGATGCGCGCTACGTCCAACGCCAGCATTCCCGCCGGCTTGATATCAAAAGGCCGCCCGCGATCAACCAGAACGTCCCAGACCTGCAACGCCTGATCCGTATCGACCCAAATTTCATAGCCGAGATCCCCCGTATAGCCGGTGCGAGAGATTTCTACCGGCACGCCTCCGATCCTGCCCGTGGTTACCCGAAAGTATTTCAGGCTGCCGATGTCCGCACCTTCGACCACAGTTTTCAAAAGGCGTCCGGAGGTTGGTCCCTGCAGGGCTAGCGCGGCAACGCTCTCGGAAATATCCTCGATCTGGACATCGAGGCCGGCGCCGTTTTGCGTGAACCAACGCAGACTCGGATCGGCTGCGGTCCAGCGATAGACGTTCTCTTCCAGCCGCGACACGGTGCCATCGTCGATTACTTTGCCTTGCTCGTCGCACCAGGGCGTGTAGACTACCTGGCCCACCGCCACCTTGCTGACATCGCGCGTGATGATGCGGTCCACCAGGCGCGTCGCATCCTGTCCGGTGACTCGGTATTTGAAGAGCGGAGAGATGTCGATCAGCGCCGCCGCATTACGAATCGCGTTGTACTCGTGCTCGTGATGAGTCTCGTAAGCACTGACCGTGTAGTAGCCGGACCACTCGCGATAGTTCAAGCTTTCGCACAGCGGAAACGTTCGTTGATGAAATGGAGTGCCAATCGGCATGGTTAATGACGTGGCACAGACTTTAGTCTGTGATTATTTTTCTGTTCGAAAGACCACAGACTGAAGTTTGTGCCACCGTTTGTCAGAGCGAGTGATTATAAGTATGCTGGCACATAGCAGCAAGAAATCATTTGGCCCCCAAGAGACTCGAAAGTCAGAGAAAGAGGGGATAGTTATGAAAAGAGTAATCAAATTAGATCGGGCGGGTGCGTTGATCTCCGCATCGCTGCTCTTGATCGTGTGCGCCGCCACGGTCGGGCAAAGCCAATCCAAGAATGCGAAGGAGATTGCCGAAGCAACGAAAGAAGCCCAGAAGGCGGCGGACGTCTTCACCGAAATCATGAACGTGCCTGAACGGGCCATTCCTCAGAAATTGCTCGATAATGCCCGCGCCATCGCCGTATTTCCCGGCGTCATTAAGGCGGGATTTATCGTTGGCGGCAGGGCCGGCGAGGGCGTGATCAGCCGCCGCGCAAAGGGTGGTTGGAGCGCGCCGGCGTTCTTCAATCTCGCTGGAGGCAGCATAGGTTTACAGATCGGAGCCTCAAAGACTGATTTCGTTTTGTTGTTTATGAATGACGACGCGCTGGCCGGGTTGTTGAAGGACAAGTTCGAGATTGGCGGCGAGGGAAGCGTCGCGGCCGGTCCGGTGGGGCGTTCCACCAGCGCTACAACCGACGCGCTGTTGAGGGCGCAAATTATTTCTTACTCGCGCAGCAAAGGTTTGTTTGCCGGTCTCGAACTCAAGGGCACTGCGATCAGTCCGGACAACGACGACAACCTGGCCGTCTACGGAATGAAGGCGAGCGATGTGTTGTCAGCAGTCCGGTCCTGGCCAATCACGAAAATGCCGGCGGGTGTCCGCGTTTTTCCGCGAACGCTGGCTCGTTATTCTCCGGTGCGTTGATCGGAGCGCAGGCATCCGGCGTGCGGTTCACCGGCATCTTTGCGGTGCTTTTCCTTTCGGGGAAGTAAAACTAAAGAGGTCAATCGATGAGATTAGTCAAAGGAACGTTCTTGTTTGCGCTCGGTGTTTGTCTGCTGTCTTCTGTTTTCATTACCGCGTCTGCACAGCAGGGACGCGAACGCAGTACGAAGAAAGCGCGCGCCGCGGCCGAGCAGTCAGCCAGGGCCGCGCGCGTGTTCGACCAAATCATGGGCACACGCGAGAAATCGATTCCGCAGGATCTGATCGATCGGGCTGAAGCCGTGGCGGTTTTTCCCGGCGTCCTAAAGGGCGGCTTTATCGTAGGCGGTCGCGGTGGCAGCGGTGTTATCAGCCGGCGCGTCGCCGGAGGCTGGAGCGCTCCGGCCTTTTTCGATCTGGGCGGCGGTAGTATTGGGCTGCAGATTGGCGTCGCGTCGACGGACTACATTCTGCTCTTCATGAACGACCGGGCAGTGGAGAGTCTCCTTAATGATAAGTTCGAAATTGGCGGTGAGGGCAGCGCGGCGGCCGGACCAGTCGGCCGTTCGGCGAGCGCTTCGACGGATGCGCGATTGAACGCGCAGATTCTTTCTTATTCACGAAGCAAAGGTGCGTTCGCCGGTCTGGAATTGAAAGGCGTAGTAATTAAGCCCGACAACGAAGACAACCTTCAGGTCTATGGCATGAACGCGCGCGACATTCTCACCGGTGCGGATAAAATTTCGCTCGAGAAAATGCCCGAAGGTGTGCGTGTGTTTCCGCTGACGTTGTCGCGGTATTCGAAGCGTCATTGAGCCGGATGGTTGAATCTGTCTTCGCCTCGACGGCGCCTCAGCTTAGCTGAGTGCTCGGATAAACTCCTTAAAGTTCTTAATTCTCTCCGGAAGACCGGCGGTCCCGCCATTCACCGCCTTAGTGACCCTCGTCACCGTATCATCATCCGCACCCCTATCACAGATCGCCCAAATCCTATTTGAGTTGAAGTAGAATGCAGCTGAAGCAAGCGGATACTTGGTAGCTACCAAATCAGGATTCGCTACGCAGTCTTCACCAACGAATGTAGAGAAGCTGGTGTAGTTGTTTTTACCCGTCAGTTGAATGTAGCCTCTGCCGCGGAACTTGAATCCGTCCCCTGACGCTTCATCCCCGTTCCCCATCCTGTTTGCATAAACTCTGTTGCCAAGCTTCGCTGGGTTATGCGCATAGGGCGTTGGGTCGACGCCTTTGAAGTATTTGCCGAATACTTGTGGGATCCGCTGAGCACTGTAGTTCAAGTTTTCAACGGTGGCCGTGAATCCAGTGGACTCGAGAGCACACTGGGCGAGGAAGTGTGCAAGTCTCAAATTCGTTGTAATGCCAAACTCCGCAGCCGTTTCAGGAATCTGTGCGATGACCGCCGCCGGAAGGTGCCCTGTTAGACCGGCGAGGTTTAATGCGGCTGCTCCGCTGCTTGTCACGGGAGATGGTTCAACGTTAGCCCCAGCATCATCGCCCGCCGCCGCGGTAGCATCTCCGGCTGCTGAATCAGTAGTCGCTCCATCGCCCGCGCTGTCGTTCGCGCCGTCGTTAGCGCTGGTA
>WNFS01001112.1_pt1 | contig 36781 bp, 32 predicted proteins | sample 5400141 | NCBI WGS metagenome assembly WNFS01 (sample SAMN13153358, study PRJNA577476) | soil metagenome | isolation source: 60 cm saprolite under Madrone tree | place: USA:California | collected 2016-06-14
TATCGGCAGACCAAGGAAGGCCTGTCCAATCAGGGATGGAAGGATTCGCAGGACGCGGTATTCCATCGCAACGGCCAGTACGCCGAAGGACCCATCGCGCTTTGCGAAGTACAGGCCTATGTCTACGGAGCGAAGCAGCACGCCTCGCTGCTCGCCGCGGCGCTCGGGCATCAAGCGCAAGCGGTACGGCTGCGGGCGCAGGCCGATGCGTTGCGCGAGAATTTCGAAGCCAAATTCTGGTGCGAGGAGCTTTCCGTCTACGCGTTGGCCTTGGACGGCGCAAAGCAGCCCTGCCGCGTGGTGTCATCGAACTCGGGCCAGGTGCTGCTGACCGGTATTGCGAGCGCGAAGAGGGCCGCGCGCGTCGCAGACACGCTGCTCGGCCCGGCCTGTTTCAGCGGCTGGGGTATTCGCACTCTGGGTCTGTCGGAGCCGCACTACAACCCGATGTCCTATCACAACGGCTCCGTGTGGCCGCACGACAATGGACTCATTGCCCTGGGGTTGGCGCGCTACGGTCAAGTCCAGGCGACCGCGAAAATCTTCGGCGCCATGTTCGACGCCGCCAGCTACATGGACCTGTGCCGCCTGCCGGAATTGTTTTGCGGTTTCCTGCGCCGTCAGCACAATGCGCCGACTCAGTATCCCGTAGCCTGTTCCCCGCAAGCCTGGGCGAGCGCCACGATGTTTGCGCTGCTGCAGGCGACGTTGGGTCTCAAGTTGGTGGCGGGCAGCGGCGAGATTTCGTTCTACCGGCCGGTTCTGCCGGATTTCCTCGACCGCCTGCATATTCGCAACTTGCGCTTGAACGGCGGCTCAGCCGACGTGCTGCTGCAGCGGCACGGTCCTGATGTGACCATGACTCAGACCCGCCGCGACGGCGACATCAGCGTCGTGATGCGCTACTGACCGTCGGCATCGATTTTCGGGCGCGTCTCCGGCATCGCCGCGAGCACCAGCATGACGGCGGCAATGCCGACTGCGGAAAGAAAGAAAAATGCCGTGCGCATGCTGAAATGATCCGCCAGCCAACCCGCGGTCGGCGTGCTCAACGTGCCGCCGATACCGATCGCGAATCCGACGAAGCCCAGCGATAAATTGAAATGGCCGGAGCGCGCCGCGACGTCGCTCACGATCAGCGGCACCATGATGCCGAAACAAGCGCCGCCGATGCCGTCGAGCGCTTGCACGGCCACCACCAGCGTTGGATTCGTCGAGGTCGCAAACAGCAAACCGCGCAGCGGCAACATGCAAAATCCGATCATCAGCACGATCCTGCGACCGCGCCGTTCGGCCAGCCGGCCCATGGCGGGCGATGCTATCGCGACGATAATCTGCGGCAGCACGATGCAGGCCGCGACCAATAGACTGGGATTGCCGACCTTTGCGGTCATGGTGCCGCTCATCAGCGTCAACATCGGCGCATTGGCGAAAGTGAAGAGCATGGCGCAGCCGCAAAAAATGAGCAGACGGCGGTCCGCCAACACGCGAAAAAATTGCGCCCTGCCCTGCCCCGGCTGTCGCGGAGGCGGCTGCAAATCTCTGCCGGCAATCGCCACGCGGCGCAGGGGCAACAGGGCCACCAACGCCGGCAGCGTGAATGCGGCGGTCAGATAAAATACGGCTCGCTCCGATACGTATTGTCCGCAAGCACCCATCAATAAGGCGCCGACGCCGTTGCCGATGGCAGCGTAGCGTGCGTTGCGGCCGAGACGGAGACCCATGCCAAAGCGCCCGGCGATGACCAGGCTCATCGCGGCCGTTGCCGGTCCCAGGGTACAGCTGGAAATACCGTGCAATACTTCGGCGAGGTATACAAACAGCGGAATCGGATAGACCGCGAACATGAGCGCGCAGCCCGTAAACGCCAGAACGCTGAAGGCCGCTACGCGCGTCTTGTTCGGTATCGCGTCCACCAGTGCGCCGGCCGGCACCTGGCTCGCCATCGCGGCAACAGTCCCGATGCTCAGCGCCAGACCGATCGAGGTTTGCGTCCAGCTTTGACTGATGAGATAGACCGCAATGAAGGGGCCGAAACCGGTTTGGATATTGGCCACGAACAGGTTGAACCAATCGAGCCCTCGTCCTGCGGCAGGAGATCCTGCGGGTCGTGAATTCGCCGGAGGGGGGTACTCAGCTCGGAGCGCCATTCGTTCACTTTTTGCCTTCCGCGGCACTCGGTGTAGATGCGCCGGCGGGAGCCTGGGGCGACGCGGGTGCCTGCGGCGGTGCGGGTGCCTGCGGCGGTGCGGGTGCCTGCGGTGGTGCGGGTGCCTGGGGTACCGGTGCCTGGGGCGCCATCAGTGCCTGCGGCTGGATTGAGTTCTTGTATTCGGGCGCTGACTGCAGTTTTTTCCTGCTCACGCTCAAGGTCAAAGGCTTAGCTTGATCGTCGGGATCGAATTGCAGCAACGACCAATCGACGGCAATGCGGCGATTGCCGACGCCGAGGAAGCCGCCGAACTCGACGACGGCGACGCGCACGCGACCGTCGGCATCCGCCAGCACATCGACCACGCGGCCCATGTCCTCGCCCTTCGGCCCCTGCACCTTCTTACCGAGGACGGTCACCACGGAATTATCCAGGGGCTTGACCTCGGCGTCGGGCGCCGCGGGTGCGGGAGCCGCGGCGGGCGGCGCCGGCGGCGGCTCAGGTCTCGACTTGGGCCGGCGTTTCGGCGGCGGCGCTTCCGGCGGTAGTTCGGGCGGCTCGGCCGGCGTTTCGATGGGCACTTCCACGGCGTGCTCGGGAGGTTTTTCCTCCGGCGATAACGGTGGCGGAGGTGCGGGGCTTTCTCCGGCCGATACTGGCGGCTCCGCCTTGGGAGGCGTCCGATCGACAACCGGGGCCGTGTGGCATGCCGACACTGCGCAGAGAAACACCAGCGACATCGCGATTGGCCGCCGGGACCCGCCCTCGTGGCAAGGCCCGGTCATGGGTGCTGCTCGGCACCGATGGACAGTTGGCGTGCGTACATGCGGCTATACACACCCTGGGTCTGCAACAACCGCCGCGGGGGGCCGTCTTCGACGATGCGGCCGCGATCCAGCACAACGATGCGGTCGAAGGCATCGAGCGTGGACAACCGATGCGCAATGGCGATCACCGTCCGCCCTTTGAACAGTCGCGATAGCGCCTCCTGGATCGATTGCTCGGACTCGGTATCCAGCGAGGAGGTCGCTTCGTCGAGCACGACGATCGGGGCGTCCATCAGGAAGGCGCGCGCGATCGCCAGACGCTGCCGTTGCCCGCCCGACAGCTTCATACCGCGATCCCCGACCACGGTATCGAAGCCTTGCGGCAAACCATTGATGAACTCGGTGCAGCGCGCAGCTTCGACGGCGCGGAACACTTGCTCGTCGGTCGCCTCGGGACGACCGTAGCGCAGGTTCTCCAGCAGCGATCGGTGAAACAGCGAAATATCCTGCTGCACCACGGCGATCGAAGCGCGCAGGCTCTCCTGCGTTACCTGCGCGATGTTCTGTCCATCGATCAGTACCGCGCCGGAATCCGGATCGTAAAGCCTTTGCAACAGCGCGATGATGGTGGACTTACCTGCACCGGAGCGTCCCACCAGCCCCACCTTCTCTCCGGCCGGCACTTCGAGATCGAATGCCTTGAGCACTTGCTGGCCGCTCGGATAGCTGAAGCTCAGGTGTTTGAATTGGATGGCCCCGCCGCGTACCACGAGCGGCCGGGCATCCGGGGCGTCCCGCATCTCGTGCGGTAGTCCGAGCACCTGCACCGCTTCACCCAGCTTGGCGAACTGCTGCACCATGTCGACCAATGCCATCGCAAAATCGCGCGACGCATGGAGAACGGTGAAGCCCAGCGTCGTGGTCAAGACCACGTCGCCGGTGGAGATCTTGCCGCGGCGCCACAGCTCCACCGACCAGACCAACACGCCGGCCGTGACCGTGAATACGGTCACCGCGTGCCACAAGCGCAAGATCTCGAGCGACCGCAAGCTGGCGCGTTGCGCCTGCATCTCAACCTGAATCTTCGAGCTCAGCCGATCCCGCTCCCGGCGCGCGGCGCCGAAAGCGCGCACCAGTCCGATATTGCTCACGATGTCCGCGAGATCGCCGCTCACATGCGCTGCATGACCCGCAAAACTCTGGTGCAGATGACGGCCCTGCGCCGCCAGCCGGCCGATGCTCACGCCGAGGGCACCGACGACGACGAGCAGCACGACGGTGAGGTGCCAATTGATCGTGCCGAGAATCAGGATGCTGCCGATCACCGCGGTCCCGGGCGGGATGGTGGTCCAAGTCAGCGAATTCTCGATGGTCCAGGCTGCGTTCGCCGCGGCGGTGATACGCCCGGCAAGCGCGCCGGGAAGGCGTTCGACGAAGTAGCGCGTACCCTGGCCGGACAGATGATTGAACAGGTCGAGGCGAATGTCGCCGCCGACCGCCACGAAGGCATGCGTCGACACCCAACCGGCGAGCCGCCACAGAAGGTTGTCCCCGGCCACCAGCGCGAGCAGCAACGCGACCGCGCTCCACAACGTATAAGTCGCCGGGTGCTGAGTGCCCAGCACGTCGACCAGATTCTTGACGGCGTACTGCGAGCCGACTGCGCAGATCACCGCTGCGAGGACAGCGCCCAGCACGACCGCATGACTGAGAATGCGCCGCCGGACATAATGTGCGAGGAAGCGGATTGCTCCTTGGGACGCATATCGTGGCGGGGCTTTGGGCATCGACACCTATTCTTAGGCAATCGATACCCAAGACAGGCCGGAGGATGGAGTCAGTCTCTGTCAGTGTCCGCTGACAAGGTCAGTGCCTGCCTACACGACGATGGGTGAAACGATCACGGAGAATTCGGCGGCGCGCGACTCGAAGGCGTTCGAACGCAACGGTAGAATCGACTCGCTGGAAAATAAGAGTCGAGGAGAAGTCGCCCATGCCGTTTTTTTGCAACGAAGATCTTTCGCTGCACTACGTGGAACGCGGTCAGGGCGAACCGCTGGTGCTCATTCATGGACTCGGATGTTGCGGAGCGGCCTGGGCGTTTCAGGTCGCGGCGCTTGAAAAGCGATTTCGCGTGATCGTCCCTGATCTGCCGGGCAGCGGACACAGCCCACCCCCTCGGGACGAGTACACCATAGCGGGATGCGCCTCAGCCCTTTGGTCGCTTCTCGATCACCTCCAAGTGTCGCAGGCCAACATCATCGGATTTTCCCTGGGCGGTGCGGTCGCGCTCGAGATGGCGGCACAACGCCCCGCGAGCGTGCCGCGGCTTGGACTCATCAACAGTCTGGCTACCTATCGGCCGGATGATTGGCGCAAATGGCTGGAAACCCATGTATCGGCAACGCTGGTACGGCTGCTGGGAATGCGCCGGGCAGCATGGCTGCTCGCGGTTCGGTTGTTTCCGGAACCCTGGCAACGATCGATTCGCGCCCATGCGGCGGCCGTGGTAGGTGCGGTCCCCGCCAGCACCTACCTCGGCCTGGGATTGGCCTTGGCGCATTGGGCGATCATCGATCGGCTCGACAGGCTGAAGAGCCGCATATTGCTGATCGCGGCCGAACACGATTTCACCCCGCTCGCGGAAAAGCGCGAACTGGCTGCGAAGCTCAAGGCGGACATCGTCGTGGTGCGCGGCTCGCGGCATGGTACCCCGTTCGATTCGGTGGAAGCGACGAACGCCAGCCTGCTCGCCCTGTTGACCGATCAACCGCTGCCGCCTCAAACGCGATGGATTCGCGACACTCCCACTCGGGCGCGTGCGCTTTGGCTCACCGGCAGCATCGCCGAAGACCATTCATTGAGTCCTGACCGCTTCCATGCGCGGGGATAGCACCTGAACGGTCGCGAGGGCCAGCCAGTAAACCGTGCCCGCCACCATGAAGATCGGCGTGTAGCCGCCGATACCGTCCAGCACCCATCCCGCATACTTCGCCATCAACATGCCGCCGATGGCGCCCGCGGTTCCCCCGATGCCCACCACCGAGGCCACGGCTCGCTTTGGAAACACGTCGGACGGAAACGTATAGAGGTTTGCCGAGAATGCTTGATGCCCGGCCGTTGCCGCGCCGACGATGGCTACCGCCAGCCACAGATTGTCCGCGTACATGGCGAACATGACCGGCAAGACCAGAAGTGATGCCAGGAACATCGTCATTTTCCGCGCCCTATTCACGCTGACGCCGATCCGAATCAGTTTCGACGACAACCAGCCTCCCGCAATGCTGCCGATATCCGAAACGGCATACACGACCACCAGCGGCGGGCCGAAATTCTTCAAGTCCAAGCCGTAGCGCTTGGCGAAAAAATCAGGCAGCCAGAACAGGAACATCCACCAGACCGGGTCGATCATGAACCGCGCGGCTGCGTACGCCCAGGTCTCGCGAATGCGCAGCAATTGACGCCAGGACATGCGTGGGTCGGCGGCGGGCGGGTCGCTATTGATGAATGCAAGCTCATCGGGGCTGACTCCGGGGTGCACGTCAGGGCGCCGATATGTTTTCAGCCACACGATGAGCCATGCCAGGCTGAAGGAGCCGGTCACCACGAATGCGGCGCGCCAACCGAAGGCAAGGGTGATTCCGGGAACGATCAGCGGCGTCAGGATCGCTCCGACGTTCGAACCCGCATTGAATATACCGGTCGCGAACGCACGTTCACGCTGCGGAAACCATTCGGCTATCGCCTTCAGGCCGGCGGGGAAATTCCCGGATTCGCCCAACCCCAGCGCGAATCGTACGGCGGCAAAGCCCGCAATCGAGGCGACGCAGGCATGCGCGACATGCGCGATGGTCCAGAGGACCATGCAGGCTGCGTAGCCGGCACGCGCTCCGAGTTTGTCGACTAGTTTCCCGAATCCGATGTAGCCGAGTGCATAGGCGGCCTGGAACCAAAAGATGACATCGGCAAATGCGCCCTCGGTCCAGCCGAACTCGAGCTGCAAGGTCGGCTTGAGAACTCCGATGATCTGACGGTCGACGTAGTTGATCGCGGTCGCCGCAAACAGCAGTCCGCAAATGAGCCAGCGATAGCGGCCGATCGACCCCTTAGTGCGGTTCAACGGACGCAATCGAAAGCGCCGAGACCAGCGCATCGCCTTTGAGCGGACGAAATTCGATCAGGATTGCGCCGTCTCGGGAAGTCGTGTCGAAGGAGCGATCCACCGCCTTGAGCTTGCCGCCGGCCGCCGCGAAGATGTCGAAACGCCGCAGCACGACCTTACCGTTGACCTGCACATCGAACTCTCGGACGCCGGCTGCCTCGGCGGTGGGCTCTTGAAATTTCAGGGTAACTCGGTAGCGTCCGCTCGGCACCGGTACGCGATACGAGAACTCTCCCTCCCTGAAGCTGTCGTAGATTCCGGCATCGTCGGCGGCCACCGCGATCCGGCCCGACGCCGGCGTATCCGGCGCGTTGATTCCACCGGGTACGCCTCCGCTGAAATAAGCGTCGGAGCCGAAGCGCTGCCCCGCCTTCGACACATAGCCCGAAATGTCGCCTGCTTTGATTCGAACGCTGTCGGGCGATCCTGAGAACGTCCACTGCATCGAATCGACCTGCGCCGCCCCGGCGATATCCGCAGCGGCGCGCAATGTGTTCGGCCCCGGCTGCAGATGCACGGATCGCCACGCACAAATTCCGCCTTCGCAGGGCGTCATGCCTTGATCAGCGTCATTCACCCACAGCCTCACTTGCACCGCGTTGCTGTACGCCTTCACATCGACGACGCCGTAGGGCCTGTCGACGTAGCGCCGCCCGACCAGGTGCAGGGTCGGCTGGCCGCTCCAATTGGCGCGATAGAAATAAAATGCGTCCTTGCGAGTCCGCCGATCGTAGCTGACGAGGCCTTTCTCGTTGATATCCGTCAAATCGCCCTCGCGGCGCGAATCGCTGGAGAAATCGAACATGTTCCAGATAAACGCTGCCCAGAGAAATTCGCGGCCGCGAAGGGCGCTCCAGGATGCTTCGTGGTACCAATCCTGATATTCCTCAGGATGCGGCCGGCCGTGCGGATTGACCGGGCCGCCTGCGGGGTCATCGGTGTGCTGGCTGAGGGCCGCGCCCGCGCCATATTCGGAAACGGCAATGGGCAATGCGGGATGGCGCCGATGTGCCTGGTCCAACATCGGGCCAAAATCGTCGAATTTTCCGGTGTACCAGCCGAAATACCGGTTGTAGCCGACTGTGTCGGCAATTCCGACGATGGCGTCGCGGGAGGCCATGCCGGCCATCGCGGCACCACCCCCAGCGTCCGCGTGCGGCCCGATACCCGCTTCGCAGCAGTCGGCAACCGTCGTGAACCGGCCCGGGTCTTCCTGCTTGGCAAGCAGATCGAGGGACTTCAGCAGGGTCGCGGGTTTGCTCGGGCCCTTGATCTGCGTTGCGGTGAGATCGATCTCGTTGGCAATCGACCAGACGGCGATCGAAGGATGGTTGTAATTTTGACGGATGAGCTCGGTCAGCTGCTGCCGAGCATTGGCGGCGAGCTCCGGACTCGCGGACGAACCGTCGAATGACACTTTGTTGACCAGCGGAATTTCCGCCCACACCACGAACCCCAGGGCATCCGCCAGCTCATAGGAATATTGATCGTGCTGGTAGTGGGCGAGGCGGACCGCATTGCCGCCCATGTCGCGCAGCAAATCGAAATCCTGCGCTTGATCCGCCTGCGAAATCGCCCACCCCTTCGCCGGGCGGTCCTGGTGCATGGACGCGCCCTTGAGGTATAGATGTTCCCCATTGAGAAAGAACCCTTTATCCGGATCGAAGTTGAGAGACCTCAAACCAAGCGGCTGCGCCACTTGATCGAGATCCAGCCCCTGGGTTGACCGCACCGTCAGGAGCAGCTTGTAGAGGTACGGGTCTTTCATGCCCTGCCACAGATGCGGCCGGTCAACGTGCAATGTGCGCATCACCGGCACAGGCTGTGCCGGCGATATCGTCACCTGGCTTGATGCCGACGCAACGACCACACTGGATTCGTTTTCGATGCGAGTCTCGACGATGACCGTCCGACGCTTCGGTCCGTCGTTGACCAACTTCGCCGACACTCGCACGGCCGCGGACTCGAGGCCGTCGATGGTCACGGCTCTCGCGTACAATCCAGGCCCGCCGTAGTCCAGCATGTCCGCATGCACGAGATCCGTGGCGATCAGCGTCACGCTGCGATAGATGCCGCCGAACACGAAGAAATCGCCGGAGAGCGGGATGACATTTTCCGTGGTGGAGCCTGATTGCGGACGGCTATTGTCGGCCCTGACCACGAGAAGGTTGCCGCCGGACGGTTTGATCGCGGCCGAGGCATCGAAACGGAATCGGGAGAAGGCTCCGGCATGCTTGCCGAGATAGCGTCCGTTCAGCCAAACATCGGCGATGGCACCAACCCCGTCGAATTGGAGAAAGTAACGTCTCGCCGTGGATGAGGGGGGCGCCGTGAACCGCAGCCGGTACCAACCCACTCCCTGCACAGTGTTCGTGAGCGGCGAGCGTTCGGCACCCTCGTTGCCGATTCGGTTCCAGGTGTGCGGAAGGTCGACCCCCGTCCACTGCGAATCGTCGAACTCGCTCCTCTCCACGCCGGCCAACCCGGCCTCTTGGCGAAAGCGCCAGCCGTGGCTCAAATCCATCGATGCCCGGGGCACCCCGCCGCCTCGAGACGGGGGCCCGGCGCCGGTCTCACGGCCCAAGTCAGCAGCGCTTGCGCCCGCAAGCGAAGGCCAGCAGAACACCGCAAGCAGCCCGGCAAAGGCCGGCAAAACGCTCGAACATCGGCAAGGCATGACGGCAGTCCTTAGCTTCCCGGCTACCAATTGGTCATCGTGCCATCCTCGAGTCGATTGACGGGAAGATAAGCGCGCTGATACGGGTATTGGGCGGCGAGGGTCTCATTGATATCGACCCCGAGTCCGGGCTCATCGCCGGGATGCAGGAATCCTTCGTGGAAGCGGTAGGCGTGGGGGAATACCGCATCGGTTTGCGGCGCGTGGCGCATGTACTCCTGCAGCCCGAAGTTGGGTATTGCTAGATCGAAATGCAGCGCCGCGGCCATGCATACCGGAGACAGATCGGTGGCGCCGTGGCAGCCGGTTTTGACGTGATAGAGCTCGGCGAGCGCCGCTATGCGCCGTAGATGGCTGATTCCGCCCGCATGCAGGACCGTGGTCCTGATGTAGTCGATCAGCTGCTCCTCGATCAACTGTTTACAATCCCAAATGCTGTTGAACACCTCGCCCACGGCGAGCGGCGTGGTGGTGTGCTGACGAATGAGGCGGAAAGACGCCTGGTTGTCCGCCGCGACGGTATCTTCCAGCCAGAACAACCGGTAGGGCTCCAGATCCTTGCCCAGCCGCGCCGCCTCGATCGGCGTCAGCCGATGGTGCGTGTCATGCAGCAGGTCGATGTCCCAACCGAGCGCTGCGCGGGCCGCCCGGAACAACTCCGGCGCCGAAGCCAGATACTTGCGCGTCGACCACCGATTCTCGGCCGGCAGCGCGCCGTCGGCCGGCTCGTAGAACATCTTGTCGCGCGACACGCCATAGGTCGAGGCGAGACCGGGCACGCCTGACTGCAGACGGATGGCCGTGTAGCCGAGACCGACGTAGCGCTGCGCCTCGGCAATCGTCTCCTCCACCGTCTCGCCGTTGGCGTGGCCGTACACGCGCACCGCGCTGCGGCAGGCGCCGCCGAGCAGCTGGTACAGCGGCAGGTCGGCCGCCTTGGCCTTGAGGTCCCACAGTGCGGTATCGACCGCCGCGATCGCCGTCATGGTTACCGGGCCGCGCCGCCAATAGGCGCCGCGGTAAAGAAACTGCCAGATATCTTCGATCTGGTGCGCGTCGCGGCCGATCAGGCAGGGCAACACATGATCGGACAGATAGCTCACGACGGCCAGTTCGCGTCCGTTCAACGTGGCGTCCCCGAGGCCGAAGCTGCCGTCCGCCGTCTCGATCCTGAGCGTGACGAAATTACGGCCTGGACAGGTGACGATCACCCGCGCATCGGCGATTTGCATCGCGGTCGTCTTTGACATCGTATCGGAACTTCTGGCTGCCTTTGGTAAGGCCACTTCAGCGCATTGTCCGACCTCGCGTCAAGACCCTCGGTCGACTATTTACACCCGGGCGTCCGAGCTAGGCGGGATCACGCCGTAATATGAGTACAAACGCTATTTCTAGTCCACGCTGGGCAATTTTAGTGGCCTGACCAGTATGAGTCGGCGGTCAGCTCAAATCGCCAGCCGCCGCGTGTATTCATGGCGTTTGCTGACGGCTTTCTTGCGCGCACTATCCACCGCATCGGTCTCGGTCGCGGCGAGCAGCCCGTCAATGACGCGGGCCAAATGATCCCGCATGGCATTGCGTGCGGCTTGGCTGTCGTGCTTGCGTAATGCCGCGAGGATGCGCCGATGTTCGCTGATGCGCGGCTGCACACCGACGCTGCGTGCCCGCTCCAGCATATGCGCGCAAAGCGGTGATTTATGGCGTATGTCCCAAAGATTCTCGATGACCGCAGTGATCGCCGAATTGCGCGTGGCCCGCGCAATCGCGACGTGAAAGCGGCGATCCGCCATCTCTCCTTTCTGCTTGCGCGCATTCTCCTTGATCATATCGCCGAGAATCTCTTCGATTTCCCGGAGCTGCTCCTCGGTGATGATGGTCGCCGCCAACGCCGCCGCCTCGGCTTCGAACAGGCGCCGCGCCTCGGTCAGCTCGAACGCGCCGATGTCGAGGTCATCCGCGCCGATCTGCGCCGGCGGGTGATCGGTGACATAGATTCCCGAACCCTGCCGCGCCTCCACCAGGCCGTGGATCTCGAGAGCGATCATCGCCTCGCGGATGGTGGGCCGGCTGACTTTGAACGAGGCGGCAAGGTCCCGCTCCGAGGGCAACCTCGAGCCGGGCTCGTAGTCGCCCGATTGGATCGACGCCATGATGGCATCGGCGACCTGACGATAGAGTTTGCGAGTATCGATCGGAGTACTCATGGCTCGAATCTTGACCGCTTCATCCACGGATGGCAATGTTGTCAGACCACTTCAAGGGCCAACCATGGGCCGATCACTTCACCTGCATCCTCAGAGATTCTTTCCCGCGGACCCGCAGGTCCGCTCGATCGCGGCGCGCCTGCATGCAGCCGTCGAAGGTCTGCCCATCGTCAGCCCGCACGGCCACACGGATCCCCGCTGGTTCTCCGGCAATGAGCCCTTCGAGGACGCCGTCAGTCTGCTGCTTTGGCCTGACCATTACTTGCTGCGCATGTTGATGAGCCAAGGGGTGCCGCTGGAAAGCTTAGGGTTCCGTTCCGCGGATGCCGCGCCCGTTGCGACGGATCGGCGGCGGATCTGGCGCCTGTTTGCCGAGCACTACCGGGCGTTTCGCGCAACCCCTTCGCGGCTGTGGCTCGATCATGTCTTTGCGACCGTGTTCGGATTCGAGGTCCGCCTCAGCCCGGAGACAGCCGACCATTATTTCGACACCATCAATGCGGCCTTGGCCACGCCTGAATTTCTGCCGCGGGCCTTGTACGAGCGCTTCGGCATCGAAGTGCTGGCGACCACCGAAGGCGCGTTGGATGCGCTCGAGCATCATGCGGCCCTCGCCAAGTCCGGCTGGAAGGGCCGGATCATCACGACTTTTCGGCCGGATGACGTCGTCGATCCGGATCGGGCGGACTTCGTCGCCAATGTACTTCGCCTGGGCGAATTGGCGCGCGAGGACACGACCAGCTGGCGGGGCTATCTCGCAGCCTTGGCGAACCGGCGCGCCTTCTTTCGCGCGCTTGGCGCCACTGCAACCGACCATGGTCATCCGACCGCACGCACCGCGAATCTCTCGCCGCCCAAAGCACAGGAACTCTTCGGCCGGATTCTAGCCTCAAGACAGCAGCCGGGCGACGCGGAGGTATTTCGCGCGCAGATGCTCACCGAAATGGCGCAGATGTCCTGCGACGACGGCATGGTGATGCAGCTGCACCCCGGCGCGTGGCGCAATCACAACGAGGCTCTGTTCAAACGTTTCGGCCGCGACAAAGGCGGAGATTTCCCCACCCGGACCGACTTCACAGCGGCGCTCAAACCATTGCTGGATCGCTTCGGCTCGAGCCGAGATTTTCTGCTGATTCTGTTTACGCTCGACGAGAGCACCTACTCTCGGGAACTCGCGCCGCTGGCCGGCCACTATCCCTGCCTCAAGCTGGGTCCGCCGTGGTGGTTCCACGATGCTCCCGAGGCCATGCTGCGATTCCGGCGGCAGGTTACCGAGTCGGCCGGCTTCTACAACACGGTCGGATTCAACGATGACACCCGTGCATTTTTTTCGATCCCCGCGCGCCATGATCTGGCGCGGCGGATCGATTGCGCCTACCTCGCGGAATTGGTCGCGACTCACCGCCTGGATGAGGACGAAGCCGGCGAAGTTGCGGTCGATCTAGCGTATCGTTTGGCCAAATCCGCCTACCGCTTGTGATGCACCGGCTCAACCGGGGGGCATTGGCGCGGCTGCCGGCTAGTGTGCGGCGTCCCGATTATGACTTCCGGAACGTCGGCGTCGGCATCGTGCATTTGGGAATGGGCGCATTTCATCGCGCGCATCAGGCTGTTTTCACGGAAGACGCGCTGAGCGGCGGCGGCGACTGGGGGATACTCGGCGTCTCACTGCGGCACGCCGCCGCGTCGGAGGCATTGGCCGCGCAGGATCAGCTGTACACGGTTGAAACACTCGCAAGCGGCATGGACTACCGTGTGGTGGCCGCAATCCGCGCTTCCCTGTGCGCCCCGACGCATCGCAGCCGGCTCGAGGACGCGCTGGCCTCGCCTCAGACTCACATCGTGACGCTGACGGTAACCGAAAAAGGCTACTGCCTCGGAGCAGACGGGCAACTGGATCTCGCGCGGCCTGAGATCTCACACGATCTCGAGCATCCGCTCGAGCCGATTTCCACGATCGGGTGGATCGTGCACGGGCTGGCTGCGCGCGCGACGCGGCACCGCCGGCCGATCACCGTCATCAGCTGCGACAACCTGCGGGAAAACGGCACCCGGCTGGGCGGCGCCGTAACGGCCTTCACCGAGCGCAGCCGACCCGACCTCTTGCCCTGGCTGGAAGACAACGTTGAGTTTCCGCGTACGGTGGTGGATTGCATCGTGCCGGCGGCGACCGACACCGCGCGTTCGCGCGTCGCCCAAGCGTTGGGCGTCGAAGATACGGCCTGTGTGCAGCGCGAGGCGTTCAGCCAATGGGTGATCGAGAACCGCTTCGCGGGCCCGCGCCCCGATTGGGATCGCGTCGGCGTACAAATCGTGGATGATGTCGATGCACACGGCCGGCTCAAGCTTCACGTGCTCAATGCATGCCACAGCGCCCTCGCCTACCTCGGTCTGCCGCGCGGCTACACCTTCGTTCGCGAGGCCGTCGCGGACGCCGAGCTTGCCCGATTCCTGAATGAGCTGGTGTCGATCGAGATCGCGCCCGCGCTCGGGCCGCTGCCGGTCCTCGACTACTGGCGCACGGTTCGTGCGCGATTCGCCAATCCGCGGATAGACTATCGGCTGTCGCAGATCGCCGAAGACGGCTCGTTGAAGATCGCCGAGCGGATATTCCCGCTCATGATCGCCAACGTCGGGACCGGCACTCCGGTTCGCTCGCTCTCGCGGATCGTGCGCGGTTGGCTCGAGTCGGAGTACGGGGAAATGCGAGTGCAGGGCGCGCTTGACGATCCGGCGCTGTTTCCGCCGCCGATCCGCGAAAATGCTTCGCTGCGCGCCGCCATCCTCGAGGCCGTCGCTTGAGGCGCGTGATCTGCATCGGCGAGTGCATGGTGGAGCTGCGGGCTGCCGGCGCCGACGCCTTTGCCAGAGCCTATGCCGGGGACGCCTACAATACGGCCGTTTATCTCAAACGTTCACTGCCGGATGCGCAAGTGCAATTTCTCACCGCCACCGGCGACGATGCACTGAGCCGCGCCATGCGTGAGGTTTGGCGTGCGGAGGGAATCGACGGCTCCCTCGCCTTTACCGCCGGCGGCGGCTCGCCGGGTTTGTATCTCATTGAAAATGACGCGCGGGGCGAGCGGCGCTTCCACTATTGGCGCAGCAATTCCGCGGCGCGTCGCTGGTTCGAGCTCTTGGAGGATCAGGACGAAACAGTCCTGTGGGGCGCGGATGTCATCTATCTGTCGGGAATCTCGCTTGCCATCCTAAGTCCGGCGGAGCGCGCCCGCGCAATCGAGTTGCTGCGGCGTGCGCGCCCGCACATCGGCCGCATTGCATTCGACCCGAATGTTCGGCTCGCATTGTGGGAAACCGCGCAAGCCGCCATGGCAACGATCGAGAATGCGCTGTCAATCGCCGACGTCGCCTTGCCGAGCAGGGAGGACGCCCGGCTGCTGCTCGGCGTCGACGATCCGATCGAACAAATCGATCGATTGCAGAGAATCGGCGTACGCGAAATAGCTCTCACTCTGGGTGCCGACGGTTGCCTCATCGCCGATGGCGACGTCCGCGCACGATTGCCGGCTCCCCACGTGGCGTCGATCACGGATACATCCGGCGCGGGCGACGCCTTCAACGGCGCCTATTTGGCAACCCGGTTGCGGGGCGGTTCTGCGGCGGATGCGGCGCGATCAGGGCTGGCCGTGGGATCGCGCGGCGGCGTGGCTCAGCACGGAGGGCAGCGATGGCGCGGCATCATAGGTGCCGAGCGGAACGTCTGCGGATTCGTGAACCGAAACCAGCGCGGTCGGCCGGCCCGCTCGAGTCGCGCGCCCGGCAGCCGCGAGCGCAGCGGCCGCGGGACTTCCGGGACCTGCAGGCTCCAGCAGCACGCGCATCGCACCTTCGCAACCCGCACGACGTACCGCAAGCCGGGCGCGCGCATGCTCATCATGGCCGACGGGAGCTCCTTGGGGCTGCTCAGCGGCGGCTGCCTGGAAGCGGATCTCAAGCTTCACGCCCAGGAGGTGTTGGACAGCGGCATCCCGCGCGCCATCGAGTACGACATGCGCGGCCCCGACGATATCCTTTTCGGCATCGGTGCGGGTTGCGAAGGTGCGATGCGCGTGCTGCTGGAGCCTGCAGGTCCCGGAAGTCCCGCGGCCGCTGCGCTCGCGGCTGCCGGGCGCGCGACTCGAGCGGGCCGGCCGACCGCGCTGGTTTCGGTTCACGAATCCGCCGCCATCGCTGCCCTCCATGCTGAGCCACGCCGCCGCGCGATCCCTCGACGAAGGCACATCGCGCGCCATGAACTGGGAAGAAGGCGGCCGGCGGACGCGGGCATTTGTACAATTCCTCGCACCGCCCCCGCATGTATTGATTTGCGGGGCGGGCCCCGATGCGCAGCCGGTGGTGAGCGCCGCGCGCGCCCTGGGCTGGCGAGTGTCGGTCGTCGACCATCGTCCCGCCTACGCGGTGGCGGCGAATTTCCCCGGCGCCGAAGTGAAGCTGTGCGATCCGCGCTCGTTGCGCTCCGTCGTCGCCGTCGAGCGCTGCCATGCCGCCGTGGTGATGAGCCATCACCTGCCCTCCGATGCATCGTACTTGCGCGAGCTGGCGCTGGCCGGCGTCCCGGCCTACGTCGGATTGCTGGGTCCCGAGGCGCGGCGCAGCCGGCTCGCGCAAGAATTAGGACCCGTGGCGGAAGAGCTTAGATTCAGAATGCGCGGTCCGGTGGGCATCGACATCGGAGCGGTGACGCCGGAAGGCATCGCGCTCGCCATCGTCAGTCAAATCCATGCGTGGCTGGCCGGGCGCAGCGACGTCGAACGGTCGACGCTCGCTCAGCCGTCCATACCGCTCGCTCAGCCGTCCATGCTCTGAGGAGCGCGAGCGCGTACAGACATCGCGCTCCATCGTCAAGGGGATGCGTGTTGCCGTTGGTTTGGCGTAGACTTTATTGCATCGCGTCCTGGTATTTGCCATGAGAACAACGACGACCCAGACGCCGGGGATATCGAATTAAATTTGCATGGCGGATGCAGGGAGACAGGAATGTTCAAGTTACTGAGGCCTTTGAGTGCGGCTCTGGGCGCTGCACTCTTGTGCGCGTGTGGATCGAGCAGCCAGACATCGGCGGTATCGCCTTCCACTGCGCACGGCACACTGGCGGTGAATCCGCCGTTTCGAATTGCCTCGCTGAACGCCGCAACCTTCCAGGCGGAACTCGGCGCAACCAGCACCGGCGCACAGCTGTTGCAAATCGCCGGCACCCCCGCGTGCGGCGTGGATTTCTACTATGTCAAGTTCTGGACCGTCGGCGGCGCGGGTGAGACCACGGAGTCGTCGGGTGCATTGATGGTGCCCACGGGCGCGGCGCCGGCCTGTTCCGGGCCGCGTCCCATCGTGCTGTATGCGCACGCCACGAATGCCGACAAGACTCTCAACATCGCCGACATCACCAACACCTCCAATGCCGAGGGCGTGTTGATCGCCGCCATGTTCGCTGCGCAGGGTTACATCGTCGTGGCTCCGAACTATGCCGGCTACGACATCTCGACGCTGGGCTATCACCCCTTTCTCGATGCCGAGCAGCAGTCGGGAGAAATGATCGACATTTTGGCGGCCGCGCGCACGGCTCTGCCCAAGACCCTGAGTGCCGCGACCAGCGACAGCGGCAAGCTGTTCATCACCGGGTACTCCGAAGGCGGACATGTGGCGATGGCCACTCAACGCGCGCTCGAGGCGAGCGGCGCGGTTATCACGGGAGCCGCGCCCATGTCCGGACCCTACGCATTGGAAGCGTTTGGCGACGCCATCTTCTTCGGCAGTGTCAACCTCGGGTCGACCGTCTTCTCGCCGCTGTTCAGCACCAGCTACCAGAAAGCCTACGGGAACATCTATGCCGCTCCCGGAGATCTGTACTCCGCGACCTACGTGAGCGGCATCGAAACCTTGCTGCCGAGCGCGACCCCGCTCAACACGCTTTTCGCAAACGGCTTGCTGCCGGAGACCGCGTTGTTCGACAGCACCACGCCGGTGGTGACCGTGCCCGGCAATCCCACGCTGTCCGCGGAATTGACTGCGCTGCTGTCGGTGCCTGGCAGCCCCACGTATCCGGTGCCTCCGGGCCCGGAAACTCCGTTGTTCGCCGCCGGGTTCGGTTCGCCTTTTTTGATCAACAATAGCTATCGCGTGAGCTATGCGCTCGACGCGGCGTCGAACCCCGACGGTGCACTTCCGCCCACGCAACGCGCCGGCGCGCCGCTCGCGGCCGCCGCGCCGACTCAGCCGTTGCGCCTGGCGTTCTACAAGAATGATCTGCGCAATGGCCCCTGGGCACCGAATTCCCCCACCCTGTTGTGCGGTGGGTTATTGGATCCCACGGTGTTCTTCCCGGTAAATACCGGCGTCATGGCCACGTTCTGGAGCCAGTTGCCGGCCGGCCTGATCACGGTCCTGGATGTGAACGCCACCCCCGGCGGCCCGTTCGCGGCCTTGCAAACCGGGTTTCAGGAATCCGAAGCGGCGCAACTGGCCTACTACGAATCGGCGGCCGGCGGCAGCCTGTCGCCGGCGACGGCACAGCAGCTCATCGTGCAGGGCTATCACGGGGCCGTGGCGCCGTTCTGCGCGGCTGCCGCGCGCGCCTTCTTCAGCCAACTTTAAGGGACCCGGCCATGACCACTCTCTCTGTTCGCACACTGTCCGCCGCTATCGCCGCAGCGGCCATGAGTCTGTACCGTGCCACCCCGGCGCTGGCGGACGAAGTTCCCGGCAACAGCGCGCGCATCGGCCTTTACTCCGTGTTCTTTCACGTGAAGGCAGACGATCTTTCAGGGCCCTACGTGCCTCCCGGCGCCAACATCGATGCCAAGAACCTGACTACCCTGTATCTGGGATACGTGAGGCGCCTGTCCTCACACTTCGATGTGGAACTGGCAATAGGCTACCCACCGCTGCAGAAGACCGTGGGTAAGGGGCCCGCCACTCTGGGTTCGGTACCTTACGATGGACAAGTGATAGCGACGGCCCGTTGGTTGGCGCCGACCCTGCTGGTTGAATACATGTTCTTCGACGAGAATTCCAAGCTGCGTCCCTACATCGGCGCCGGCGTCAATTACGCCGCTTTCTACGATCGGGATGTGACCGCGCAGGGCAATGCCGCGAGCGGAGGCCCCACCAAGCTTTCACTGACTTCGTCGGTGGGACCGGCCGGCACAGCGGGCCTCGCGTATCATATCGGGGGCAATTGGAATTTGTACGCTTCCTATTCGATCTCCCAGGTGAAAACCAAGCTCAAGGCCGATACCGCGGGCGTCATCCGTACCTCTCACCTCAGTTTCGGGCCGCAGGTCTTCATCGCGTCCGTGGGTTATTCCTTCTAGCCGCGTGCATCGCGGGACGCTCCCGTGAACTCCGCGGCCAATTCCTTGGCGGCCTTGACCAGGACCGACGTGTCGGCCCCCACTGCGACGAACAAGGCGCCCCGTTCCAAGTACTCGTGTGCGAGCTGCCGGTCCGAGGTGAGCGTGCCCGCCGCCTTACCCGCCCCTCTTACCGTCGCGATTCCCTGGAGTATGGCAGCCCGTACCGCCGGATCGGAGGGCTTGCCGAGCAAGCCCATCGACGCCGCCAAATCCGCGGGACCGAAGAAGACCCCGTCGACACCATCCACCGCGGCAATGCGCTCGAGATGGGTCAATGCATCGACGGACTCCACTTGGACGAATACGCACATTTCGTCGTCGCTGCGGCGTAAATAATCGTCGACCTGGTTCCATCGCGAGGCGCGCGCCAAGGCACTGCCGACCCCGCGCACGCCGCGCGTCGGGTAGCGGGTCGCCGCCACCACCTGCCGTGCCTGCTCGGGCGTTTCGACCATGGGAATGATGAGTGTCTGCGCGCCGATATCCAGGTATTGCTTGATCAACTCCGCCGTGGCGTGCACGGGACGCACGATGGGATGAACCGGATACGGCGCCATCGCCTGCAATTGCCGCAGCACGCTGCGCGGATCGTTGGGCGCATGCTCGGCATCGATTACCAGACAATCGAAGCCGACGGTGGCCAACAGCTCGGCGGCGTAGGAATCGGCCAGTCCCACCCACAGCCCGATTTGCGGCTTTCCCTCGCGCAACGCCCGCTTGAATCCATTGGTCGGTAGTTCCATCACGAGCCTCTCCTAAGGATCAGACAAAACGCATCGATATGCCGCCGAGCGCGCCATAGTCGGCGTGCAGCACATCGCCGCGCGCGACGTTGGTCGGCCTCGTGAACGAGCCGCCGAGGATGATGTCTCCGGCTCTCAAGGTCTCGCCGTATGGCGCGATCTTGTTGGCCAGCCACGCGACGCCCGCGGCGGGATGATTCAGCACGGCCGCCGCGAGGCCGGTTTCCTCGATCACCGCATTCTTGTAGAGCAGCGCCCCGACCCAGCGCAGATCCACCGCATCGGGCTTGACGGGCTGACCGCCGACGACGATGCCCGCGTTGGCGGCAAAATCCGCGATGGTGTCGAACACCTTGCGCGGCGCCCGGGTGTCGCGGTCGAATTGCTCGATGCGTGCGTCGATGATCTCGAGCGCCGGAGTCACATAGTCGGTGGCTCTCAGAACGTCGAAGAGGGTCACGCCGGGTCCCGTCAACGGCGAGCGCAATACGAACGCCAGTTCCACTTCCACGCGCGGCGCGATGAAGCGTTCGAACGGAATGTCGCTGCCGGTCGCAAAGAACATATCGTCCATCAGCGGCGCGTAATCCGGCTCCGTGATCTGCGATGCCTGCTGCATGGCGCGCGACGTGAGACCGATCTTGCGGCCTTTGATGCTGCGGCCGTCGGCCATTTCCAGCCTGACCCATTCGCTTTGAATGGCGTATCCGTCTTCGACGGTCATGCCGCGATGCTCCAACGAAAACTGGCGCAGCTGGGTCCGGCTCTTGCGCGCGTCGTACAGACGCCGGGCCAGCAGTCGAATGGTTTCGGTGGGCAACATGTTTAAATTCTCTCCCGCGCCCGCCCGTCAGGTTTTCTTGAATCGCGCGTGCAGATTGTTGTGCTTGAGGGTGCCGGCTTCGCTGAATTCGTTGAGCTCGAGCGAGAGCGCCAGACCCTGCTTCGCAAATTGCTGCGCGAAATGCGCCTTCATGATGTCGAACAGGCCGGTGCAGGCCGCTTGCTTGGCAAGGTCGCCGCGGCCCGCGCCGATCTTCAGGATGGCATGCACGAATCCCGCATCGCCGGCCGTCCCGTCGGCTATGCAGTACTCCTCGCACGCGATCGCGCGCACGCGCACGCCCCCGGGCGGAAACACGGCGGCCCCGTCGACGCGCAGCCCCGTCATGAACTGCGCGAGCTTGCCGCAAAGCTCGCCGAAGCGGCCCGCGTCGCGAAGATTGGCGCTGTACTCCAAGGTCATGTGCGACATGGCTTAAGTACCAATGGCCATGGTGGCGACGGTGCAGCCCACCGCAAAAATCGGGATGGCGCGGTAATATCGGAGGCGGCCCAAACCTTGCGCCGCCGCTGCGATGCTGATGAAGGTGCGAATCTCGAATCCCCCCTGGCCTGCGTCGCGATAGGTGGCCTCGTCCGTATACGACAACATCGCGCGCCGGTCGTTGCTTTGCCAGCGCCGCAGAAATTCCCGGTCCCACGATTCGTTGATCTTTCCGGAGTCCGGTGTCGCCGGCCAGTGCGAAATGCCGCCGGTACCGACCAGGGCGATGCGTTCCGGCGCAAGGTCCGCGGCGCGGCGCAAGGCCTCGCCCAGCGTCCATGCGCGATGCAACGGCGCGAGCGGCGGTCCCTGGCAATTGATGTTCACGGGGATGACCGGCAGATCGTAGCGGGGAGTGAGAAAACTCAAGGGCACCATGACCCCGTGGTCGAACTTCCACTCCTCCGCATACGCGAGATCCACGGTCTGCATCATTTCGCCGATCAGGCGCCTCGACAGCGGCGCGTTGCCGGGAATGGCGGTGCGGGCAATGCCCAGCCACTCCGGATCTTCGATCGGTCCTTCGTAGCTCTCCGCCAGCCCCATCGCGAATGCCGGCATGTTGTTCATGAAGAAATTGGCGAAATGCTCGGCGGCGACGATGACCAAGGCATCCGGTTTGGCGGCAGCGAGCTCGGCGGCCATGCCACGGTAGGCGCCATAGAGTTCGTCGACGATGGGGCGGTCGGCCATGTGCGCCCGTCCGGTGATGCCGGGAGCATGGCTGCAGATGCCCGCGAACACGAGGCTCATAGGTCGGCCATTTTCTCGTCCAGCCGGGTCGTCATGGCATAGACGCCGGCGCGAACCGGGCCGTGACGGCTGACGCCGGCGCGCATCGCGGCGATGTAATCGGCCCATGGCATGCCGAGAAAAGCCGCATAGTGCATGAGCAGTTGTCCATTCGCGCCCAGGACGTAGATCAATCCGATATCTCCCGCCTCGAGCGCACCGCGCTCCTCGCCGCTGAGATCGTAGCGGTCGAGGACTCCCGGCAGATCGGCGCGGCACTGCCGCTGCAGATCGCGGTCGCGATTGATGTCGAACAAGAACTTCTGCAATTGATATAGGCTCATGATTGAGTTCAGGCTGCGTCATCGCCCCAGTGCGGAATGTGGTGCGCGCCCAGGCTCACACAGACGTTCTTGGGCTCGAGGAACACCTCGTAGCTCCAGGTGCCGCCTTCACGGCCGACACCCGAGGCCTTCGTGCCGCCGAACGGCTGCCGCAGATCGCGGACGTTCTGGCTGTTCACGAAACACATGCCGGCCTCGATGGCGGCGGCCACGCGGTGCGCCCGCCCGAGATTTTCGCTCCAGACGTAGCTGCTGAGTCCATAGGCGATGTCATTCGCCTTGGCGATCGCGTCGGCCTCGTCCACGAACGGAATCAGGCAGGCCACCGGCCCGAAGATCTCGTCCTGCGCAATACGCATGCGGTTGTCGACGTCGGCGAACACGGTGGCCTTGACGAAATTTCCCCGATTGAGCGGCGCGGCCAAGGCGGGCGGCTCGACTCCGCCGCACATCAATGCCGCCCCCTCCTTGGGGCCCATCTCGATATAGCGCCGGACTTTTTCCAGGTGATTCGCGCTGATCATGGGCCCGATGATGGTCTTGTCGTCGAGCGGATCGCCGACCACGATGCGCCGAGCACGCTCGGTGAACTTCCCGACGAACTCGGCGTAAATGGATTTCTGCACCAGGATGCGCGAACCCGCGGTACAGCGTTCGCCGTTGTTGGAGAAAATCATGAAGAGGGCCGCGTCCAGCGCGCGCGGCAGGTCCGCATCCTCGAACACGACAAAGGGGCTTTTGCCCCCCAATTCCATGGAGAATTTCTTCAGGCCCGAAGCTTTCACGATGCGGTTTCCCGTGGCCGTCGAACCGGTGAAGGAAATCGCCCGCACATCGGGGTGCCGGCACAGGGGCTCGCCGGCTTCGGCGCCAAACCCGTGCACGATGTTGAGCACCCCGGCGGGAATTCCGGCCTCCAGGGCCAGCTCGCCCAAGCGCGCCGCCGACAGCGGCGACAGCTCGCTCATCTTGAGGACGGCGGTATTGCCGAACGCGAGCGCCGGCGCGACTTTCCAGGTCGAGGTCATGAACGGCACATTCCAGGGTGAGATCAACGCACAGACGCCCACCGGGTGGAACAGCGTGTAGTTGAGGTGCGTCGTGGTGGGATAGGTGTGACCGTCCACCCGCACGCACATTTCCGCGAAGTAGTAGAAATTATCGGCCGAGCGCGGCACCAATTGCTTGGCGGTCTGCGCGATCACCTGGCCGGTGTCCCGCGTTTCCGTCCCGGCGATCTCCGGCACATGTTTCGCGATCAAGTCGCCGAGCTTGCGCAGCAGCGCCGCCCGCTCATGGGAGGGCCTGCCGGCCCATGCGGGAAAAGCCGCCTTGGCGGCCGCGACGGCGGCGTCGACCTCCCGTTCGCCGCCGCGCGCCACCTCGGCCAGAACTTCCTGGGTGGCGGGATTGATGGTCTCGAAGTAGTCGCTGCTCGGGTGAGCTGCGCCATCGATCAAATGTTGGATCTGCATGCTTCGCCTTTCAACGGCCGAATTCATCGTCCGCCGCAATCGTGTTGACCAGTCGGCCGAGGCCGTCGATTTCAGAGGTTACGACGTCACCCGGCATCACATTGACCACCCCTTCCGGCGTACCGGTGAGGATCACGTCGCCCGGCGACAGCGTCATGAACGCGCTGAGATACTCGATCAGACAGGGAATGTCGACAATCAGGTCGCGGGTATTGCCGGACTGCGTGAGATTGCCGTTGACGAATGTTCGCAAGCCGAGGTTCCCCGCATCGGCGACATCGGCCGCGTCCACGAACCAGGGACCCAAGACCGTGGCGCCATCGCGATTCTTGGCGCGCAGATTGGGGCGATACCAGTTCTCCAAGTAATCCCGAACGGCGTAGTCGTTGGCGATGCAGTACCCCGCCACATGCGCCAGGGCCTGCGATCGCGCAACCTGCTTGGCCGGGCGCCCGATGACCACCGCCAGCTCGCACTCATAATGCATGAATTTCACCCCCGACGGCCGACGGGTCACCCCACGATGACCGAGCAGGGTGCCGGGACCTTTGAGAAATACCAAAGGTTCGTCCTGGGCCTTGAACGCCAGCTCCTTGGCGTGATCGGCGTAGTTGAGGCCGAGCGCGATCACCGTGCCGGGTTCGAACGGCGGCAGCCAAACGACGTCCTCGGCGGCGACGACGCGCCCGTCGGCGAGCTGCAGATCCTCGTGGCCCGGCGACTCGGACGATTGCGACTGGGGCAGCGGCGCCGGAGTCGCATCATGAATAGCGCCGGCATACGCGACGCGGGCGCGCATCATGCGGCGGCTTCCATGAACGGATTGCGCAGGCTGCCCAAACCGTCGATTTCGATCGTCACGATCCCACCCGAGCTTACGCGCGGCGCGGGTCCCGCGGCGCCCAGCGCAAGCACGTCTCCCGGCGCCAAGGTCATGAAATCGGTGACGTCCGCCAGCAATCGTGCCGCCGGGCGGATCAAGTCGGCGGTACTCGCGGTTTGCATCAACGCCCCGTCTAGATAGGTGCGGATGGCCAGCGCGTCAGGATTCGCTACCGCGGCGCGCGCGGTGACCGCGGGTCCCAGCGGGCAGTACCCGTCCCGTGCTTTGAATCGAACGGACGGGCGATGATAGTTGGAATGCGGAATACTCACGTCGGCCACGATGAGATATCCCGCCACGTAATCCAAGGCCCGCGACTCGGACACCCGGCACGCCGTGCGGCCGATGACCAATCCCAGGCTGGCGCCGACTTCGAGTTCGGAAGTGCCGGCCGGAATCATCACGACACTACCCGACGCCGCCAGGGTATTGCGCGGCTTGATAAAGAGCACGGGAGCATGGGGCGGCGCGTCATACGGAGGCCGGAACACCGCGTCGCCGAGCACCGCGAGCGCCGAGCGGTGGTTCAACAGGGCGCCGTACACCGCGCCGCTCAATCGATAGGGCGGGACGTCGAACGGTATCGAGAAACAGCCTGCGCCAGCCTGCATCTGCCCATCCATGCGAATTTCGCAATATTCTCTTCTAGCGAGATTCACTAATATATTAGTAATATGCCGCCATGTAAATTACTATGTCAAGACTGGGTTGTCGCGGGGAAACGATGAATCCTGAATCGGGAAAATTGAGGCACCGCAATCTGCCCCTGCTGCTGTTGCAGGCGCGCGAGCACGTGATCGCCCGTTTCAGACCCATTCTCAATGCGCACGGCATCACGGAACAGCAATGGCGCATCGTGCGCGCCCTGATCGACACCGGGCCGCTGGAGCCGCGCGAAATCGGCGACCTGTGCCGCATTTCGAGCCCCAGCCTCGCCGGCGTGCTGTCGCGCATGGAAGAACTCGGCTACATCAAGCGCAAGCGCCTCGATCACGATCAGCGCCGGCTGCGCGTTTCGCTCACGTCGCGCAGCCGTACCCTGGCCGCCCGCATGGCCCCGCAGATCGAAGCAACGTACCGCGACATCGAGACGGTGATCGGGGGGGAGTTTTCGATGCGTTTCTACCGGGCACTGGACGAACTGATCGGCGCACTGTCGGTGCGCGCGCCAAACACATCCGCGGACGAGTAAACTAAAGCGACCGATGGGGCATTAGATGGCAGAGGGGGCATCGGCAATGAGTACTGGAACCGCTTTCCTGAAGAACACCTGGTATGTCGCGGCGTGGTCTCACGAAATTGCCGCGGACGGCATGCTGGCGCGCACCATCACCCGGGTTCCACTGCTGTTCTGGCGCGACGGCGCGGGCGGGGTCGTGGCGCTCGACGATCGCTGCTGCCACCGCGCGGCACCCCTGTCGAAGGGGCGCCGGGAAGGCGACAATATTCGCTGCATGTACCACGGATTGCTGTTCGACAAGACCGGCAAATGCATAGAAATCCCCTCGCAGAACTTCATTCCACCGGCCGCCAAGGTGCGCGCCTATCCCGTGGTCGAACGGTTCAAATGGGTGTGGATCTGGATGGGCGATGCGGACAAGGCGGATCCCTCGCTGATCCCCGACACGCACACCCTGGACGACGCGGGCTGGCGCGGCACGCCGGGCTATCTGCACTACGACGCCAACTACCTGCTGATCACCGACAATCTGCTCGATTTTTCCCACCTGTCGTACGTGCACGAAACCACGCTGGGGGGCTCGGCCAAGTACGCCGGCATTCGCCCCAAGGTGACGCGCAACGGGCGCAGTGTGCGGGTGGAACGCTGGCTGATCGATGACGAGCCCGCGCCGTTCTTGCGGAAATTGAAGACCTGGCCGGGCAACGTCGATCGCTGGAATGTCTACGATGTAGTCCTCCCCGGGGTCCTGTTGATGGACTCGGGGAGCGCTCCGACCGGCACGGGCGCGCCGCAGGGCGACCGCGTGGACGCGGCGCAATTTTTCGGTTGCCAGGCGGTCACGCCTGAAACGGAGAAGACCTCGCACTATTTCTTTCAACAATCGCACGGATTCGCGCTCGACGATCCGTCGGTCACCGAAAACCTGAGGCAAAGCGTTCTCGCGGGGTTTCAAGAAGATATGGATATCATCCTCGCGCAGCAGCACATCCTCGATCTTGCTCCCGACGCACCCATGCTGGCGATGCGCATGGATACCGCCCTCGCGAGTTTTCGCACCATGGTGGAAAAAGCGATTGCCGAGGAGCGCGCCGAATCATGCGCATAGCGGCGTTGCTCATCGGAATCCTCGTCGGAATTATCGGCGCGAGCTTGGATGGATCGGATCGATCCAATACACCTCTTCCACCCGCTCCGCGGCGTCGATATTGAGGTTGACGACCACTGACTCATTGTCGCTGCGGACCAGCACGCACTCGAGCGGCGTGTCGCTCGAACGGTTGATCTCCTGGTGCGGCACATAGGGCGGCACGAAGATGAAATCGCCGGCATCCGCCTCGGCGACAAACTCGAGCCGTTCGCCCCAACGCATCCGCGCCACGCCGCGCACGACGTAGATGACGCTCTCGAGCGCGCCGTGGTGGTGTGCGCCGGTCTTGGCGTTCGGGTGAATGATGACCGTCCCGGCCCAGATCTTCTGCGAACCGCGGGCCGCATTCACGGCCGCGGCGCGCAGCATGCCGGGCGTCTGCGGCGTGTTGCTGTCCAGCCGGTCGCTTTTGATGACTTTGACGCCGTCGACGCGCCAGTCACGCTGGGAATTCGGCATGATGAGGTCCTCGAATACGGGCACACTAATCCAGTTCGGCCGATGCCCGCAAGAAGCGGCCCTTACAGTCACTCTTTGGCACGTAAACAAGGGGGCCGATTCGCGATACGCTCTCGGGGTAGGCTCGATACCGAGCGTCCAGCGCTCAGGATCAAAACAATAGGAAGAGTCATGGGCTACGTGGAAAGAAATCTTTTGCCGAACGAGCAAATTACCTATCGGGCAACGCTCCACTGGATCATCTATACCCTCCCGGCTTTCGTATTCCTGATCGCAATTCTCGTGGCACTGGGCGGTGGCGGCTGGATTGCCGGTAGTGCTATAGGCATCATCGGCCTTGTTCTCTTTCTCCCGCCTTGGATTAAGTCAAATAGTTCCGAATTTGCCATCACCAATAAGCGCGTCTTGATCAAGGTAGGGCTCATCCGCCGGCACTCCCTGGAATTGCTATTGCAAAAAGTCGAAGGAATCGGCGTGGATCAGAGTGTCCTCGGTCGAATCCTCGGATACGGAACAATTACCGTATCGGGAGTCGGCGGCACCAGGGAGGCATTCCCGATGATCTCGAGTCCCCTGGAATTTCGGCGCCAGGTCCAAGCCAGCCTCGCTTCGTAACAACTGCCTCTTGCTTTTCGGCCGTCCCCAATCCCGGGGGATAAGCCTGTGCACAACCTGAGACCTGTCACCCAAACGCCACGGACTTTCAGCCGTTTGCACTCATCTGCTTAATTTTTGACCACTCGCGGCCCCGGGGTGCAAACTAAGAAGGTAAGGAGGCCGACAAATAATACCCGCATGGACGCCATTCGCTTTACCGAACGAGCAACCAACCCGTTGAATTCTTTCGACCCGGAAGGTGCGGCCGTCGACCACGAGGGCTGCGGCGGCGCAGCCTAGCCCGCGAGCGCCTTGATCAGCACATCCCAGTAGGTCAATCCGTTGTAGAACTCGTTTACGCGGATTCGCTCGTTGAGGCCGTGCGCGAACTGTTCGCTGTCCATGATGAAGACACCGCCCACCCCGTAGGTGGGAATCCCCGCATTGCGGAACACGGCGCCGTCGGTTGCATACGCAGCTTGAGTCGGCACCACCGGCGCCCCGGGATCCGATGCCTGAACAGCCTTGGCTACCGCGCTCATGACGTCAGCGCGCATCGGCGAGGCGCTCGACACGAGCGCCTCGTAGCCCTGCCGCACGTCGACCTTCGGCCCCACCAGTCCCTGCAAAGTCTTTTGCACGTCCGCGGCACTGGTGCCCGGAAAGATCCGGCAGTTGATGGTGGCGGTCGCCGACTGCGGCAGCGCATTTTCCGCGTGGCCTCCGTTGAGCATGGTGGCCACGCACGTGGTCCGGAGCCGGCCGATGAAGGCCGGAGTCTTCGCGATCTCGGCCGCTGCCGCCGCGTTGCCCGGATCGGCTGCAAAACGCGCCATGGCTTCGCCGAGCGGTCCCTTGGTCGCGACACTCGCCGCCTTGAAATCGCCGAGGGTCCACTCATTCCACATCACCGGAAATTGGTAGCGCTGCACCGCCTTCAGCGCGTCGGCGAGCTCGTAGATCGCGTTGTCGGGACGCGGCGCGGAACTATGGCCGCCGGGATTGTGCGTGGTCAGGAGATATTCAGCCGAGCTCTTTTCGGCGCCTTGCACGTAGAAAATGAGCGGTTTGGCCGTGCCCTCGCTGAGCACACCGCCGCCGCCGTCGCCGTTGAGAGCGAATTCCGCGTCGACCAGGTCCCGATGCGTGGTCACGAGATCCCTTGCCGTTGCCTGCGCGGTTTCCTCATCACCGCTGAATGCGATGATGAGATCGCGAGTGGGGACGAAGCCTTCCGCTTTGAGCCGCAGGAAGGTCGCGGTCAGCAGCGCCACTTCCTGTTTGACGTCCGATGTGCCGCGGCCGAAGAAGAAGCCGTTCTCCTCGATGAGACGGTAAGGATCTCGCTGCCAGTCGCTGCGTTTCGCGGTGACCACGTCCATGTGGGCCAAGAAGGCGATCGGCCGTCCCCCTCTGCCATTGCCCCGGTAGCGTACGACCAATGATGCGGTCTCGCCCAGCGGCAGGATGTGGATGTCGGCGGCGGGGAAGCCGCCGGCCTCGAGCGTTTCCGCGAGATACTTCGCGACCAGGGGGACATTCGCCTTACCGATCGAGCTTTCGATGCCGACGATGTGGGCAAAAATCTCTCGCGCCTGCGCGCGCACCGCCTCCGGCGCTGCAGTGGGAGTGGCAGTGGGAGTACCGGAGGCCGGAGAGCCGACGGCGGCCAGACTCGCGGCAAGTGCCCCGGCACACAAGCAAACGCCCAAACGTCGCAATCCCATCATTTTAAGCACTCCCCGTAGCGATTTTTCTACGATAGCTGCCAGAATAACCGAACCGATGAACCCCAGCGTTCGAATTCCCATTTGGAGCATCGCCGCCCCGGTGTTTGCGGGAGCCGTACTCGTCGCCGCCGGATTCGGATTGGGCGGAATTATCGTCGCCTTCGTCTCGCTGGGTCTTGCCGCGAGCGTCTTCGCCGCAGTCCATCATGCCGAAGTGATCGCCCAACGGGTGGGCGAACCCTATGGCACCCTGGTACTGGCGCTTGCGGTTACGCTGATCGAGGTTGCGCTCATCGTGTCGTTGATGGCCGCGGGTGGGGAGGAAGCGGCCGGCTTGGCGCGCGACACGGTATTCGCGGCCGTAATGATCATTCTGAACGGCATCATCGGCCTGTGTCTGCTCGTGGGCGGCCTCACGCACCGCGAACAGACCTTCAGCCTCGACGGCGTCAGTGCGGCGCTGGTTGCGTTGGCGACCATCGTCATCATGACGCTGATTTTTCCCAACTACACCGTGACCACGCCCGGGCCGTACTATTCCTCCAGTCAGCTGATACTGATCGCCGTCGTGACGCTCGTGATCTATGGCACATTCGTCCTTGCCCAAACCATCGGCCACCGGCAGTACTTTCTGCAGGATGATGAGGCCGAGAAGTCGACGCAGCACACGGCGCTGCCGAGCAACACGGTAGCGGCCTCGAGCGCCGGCCTCTTGCTGATGTGCCTGGCAGCGGTGGTGCTGCTGGCGAAAAAGCTGGCCCCCAGCCTCGAGGCGGCGGTGTTGAAGATGGGAGCCCCGGAAGCGCTGGTCGGAGTGATCATCGCCGGCATCGTGCTGCTTCCGGAAGGGCTGGCCGCGCTTCGGGCCGCGCGCGCGAATCATCTGCAGACCAGTCTCAACCTTGCCCTGGGGTCGGCGCTTGCCAGCATCGGACTGACCATTCCCGCCGTCAGTTTCGTGTCGCTCTATACGAATTCCCGCCTGCGCTTAGGGATAGACGCCAAATCTTCGGTGCTGCTCCTGCTCTCGCTGTTCGTGGCGGTGCTGGTGCTGCGAACCGGGCGCACGATCATCCTCCACGGCGTCGTGCTGCTGACCATTTTTGTCGTTTACCTGTTCACCATCATCGTGCCATAGGCCGCCATCGCCGCGCCGCGGCTCACCCTCATCGCGTAGGCCGGGCTTGGGCGTGCATCAGCTGCGCGCGGCAACCTCATCGATATGCCTGAGCAGATCCGCAGGATCTTCATAGACGCGGAAGGCGCCGGCGCGTGCCAGTTCCTCTTCCCCGTAGCCGCCGGACAACAACCCCACGCCGAGCCCACGCGCGCGCTGCGCAGCGATCATGTCCCAGATGCTGTCGCCGAGCACCAGCGAGTCGCGAATATCGACGCCCAGGCGGTCGGCCGCCGTGAGAAACAAATCGGGATCGGGCTTGGCGTATTTGACCTGATCGCGCGTGACCACCGGCACCTTGGCCGGATCGACACCGAGCGCGGCGAGATTGTGCCCGGCGGTTTCCATTCGCCCGCTGGTCGCGATTGCCCAGGGCATGCCTTGCGCGGTGAGATAATCGAGCAACTCGCGCGCACCGGGCAGCGGCTGAACGCTGGCCGACAGCTCGCGGTAGGCCTCGGCATGGCGTACGCGAAGCCGCTCCAGACGCTCGGGCGTGTTGTCGAACCCGGTCTCGCGCAACAGGATGTTCGCGAACAAACCGCCGCTCATGCCGATCTTGCGATGAATGCGCCACACCGACAGCGGAATGCCTTCCTGATCCAGCGAAGATTTCCATGCGAGCACATGCTGGTACACGCTGTCGATGAGCGTGCCGTCGAGATCGAAAAGAAAAGCTGTCTTGTTGCGTGCCATGCGCCGCGCTCAAGGCCGCCGCATCGGCGCCGCGAGATAGCAGCCGAACTCTTTGACGAAGTCGACCGAGACGCGGGCATGAACGCGGCCCTGACGGTCGAGGAACTCGGCCTCCTCGTCCAGCGGCACGACCGCCCCGTGCCATACGTTGGGGTGCAGGTACAGGCCGCGGCCGCCGTCGCACCAGAAAGTCACGAACTTTTCCGGAGTCACATCGTCTCCCGGCGGCGCCAGCGGAATGACGAAACTCTGTCCGTTGAGGGGATAGAAAAGCTGACCGCCGTCCGGATGATAGTTCGCGCGCCAGATCAGGGCGCGCTCGCGCGATCGGTCGCAGGCGCCGGCGGCGGCTTCTTCCGGCCAGTTGCTCCAGCCGAATAGATAGCTGTCGCCCACCGCATTGTTTCGCGCATACAGAGTCTCGCCCTTCCAGCAAAACTCGAACAGCCCCTCGGTGACTCCGCCCTGATCGCCGGAATTCGGGTCGATGGGCCGCCACCCTTGCGCCGGCCAGCGGACGATCTCGATGGGGAAGGTTTTGGGATCATCGACGAGACGGCCAAAGCCTTCCAGACTGGCTTCCGTGGCGAGGACGATGGGAGTTTCATGCGCCCGCCGCACACCGGTGGTCGGCACATGAGCGAATTCCCATTGAGCGATGTCCATGACGGCTCTCATTCCCGCGACTAGTGAGATTATGCCTCGCCGCCGGCAGCGTTGTTGGCCGATTTCCCGCCGCACGCCTGCCGGCGGCCGAGGCACCGTCCGGGAGCGCTGCCGGGATTCATCCGGTATTCTTAGCCGCCAAATGAATGGCCGCGCGGATGCGCGGATAGGTGCCGCAACGGCAGATATTGCCGCGCATGGCGTTGTCGATGTCGGCATCGCTGGGTTGCGGTGTCTTCTTGAGCAATGCGCATGCCGACATCAGCTGCCCGCTCTGGCAATAGCCGCACTGAACGACGTCGACTTCGGTCCACGCCCGGCGCAGTGCGTCGATCTGCGCGCCGCCGACGCCCTCGATGGTCACGATCTCGCGCCCCTGCACGGCCTCGATGGGCGTTACGCAGGAACGCACCGCTTCGCCGTTCAGGTGCACGGTGCAGGCGCCGCACAGCGCCTTGCCGCAACCATACTTGGTCCCCACGAGCTTCAGCTCGCCGCGCAGCACCCAGAGCAGCGGCGTGTCCGGCTCGGCGTTCACGGTGACTGCCTTGCCGTTGATGATGAGCGTGGTCATATCATTCCTCGCATGTGACGTTTCAAGCGACTTTCAGCGGCAGGCTGCGCAGCCGCTGTCCTGTGAGCGCGTACAGGGCGTTGGCGACCGCAGGTGCGATCGGCGGCGTGCCCGGTTCGCCCACACCTCCGGGAGGCTCTTCGCTGGGAATGATCTCGACCTCGATTGCCGGACACTCGTCGATGCGCAGCGGCGCGTAGTCGTGAAAGTTGCTTTGTTGCACTCGACCCTTGTCGATGGTGATCTCGCCCTGAAGCGCAGCCGACAGTCCGTACACGATGGCGCTTTCCATTTGCTGGCGAATCAGGTTCGGATTCACGGGCACACCGCAATCGATGACGCAGTGAACCCGGTGCACGCGGATCTCTTTATCCTGCGTCAGCGAGACTTCGGCGACCTGCGCGACGACGCTGCCGAATGAGCGGTGGATGGCGATGCCCCGCGCGCGCTTCGCACCATCGGCCGCTCCACCATCCGGCGCGGCGCCCTGCGGCTGCCCCCAGTGCGCGAGCTCGGCCGCCCGGCGGAGTACGCGCAGATGACGTGGGTCCGAGTCCAGTAGCTCGGCCCGGAACGCCACCGGATCCTTCCCGGAGGCGGCCGCGCACTCGTCGATGAAGCTTTCCGTGAAGAAGGCGTTCTGCGAATGCGCCACGGAGCGCCAGATGCCGGTGGTCACCGCCGATTCGACCGGCTGGTGCGCGATGCGTGCATTCGGAAAAACGTACGCCGTGTTGGACGCGCCGTCGGTGGAACTATCCAAGAAGGACGGAGCGCCCATGCTCGATCCTGCGGAAGTAGCAGTCCAGGCAACCAGTTTACCTGCCGTATCGAACCCTGCCTTGCAGCGGGACAGGTAGGCCGGACGGTAGTAGTCATGCGCCATGTCCTGCTCGCGCGGCCACAGCAGCTGCACCGGCGCGCCGCCGGTCTCGCGAGCGAGCAGCGCCGCCTGCACGATGAAGTCCGTGAAATATCTCCGGCCGAATCCGCCGCCGAGATAAGTCACTTTGATGTCGACGTTGGCTGCCTTGATGCCCAGCGCCTTCGCCACCGCAGAGTTCGCGAAACCCGCCGCCTGCGTCGGCGCCCACACCGTCGCGGCGCCATCCTTGACCTGAACGGTGCAATTCATCGGTTCCATGGTCGCATGGGCAAGAAAGGGCACGCGGTATTCCGCCTCGATGACCTTGGCCGCCGCCTTCATCGCGCCGGCAGCGTCGCCGCGCGCGAAATGTACTTTTCCATCCTGAGTGTCGAGCGAATGCGTCAATTCATCGAGGATGGAGCGGCTCGACAAATCGGCGGCGGCGCCATGGTCCCACTCGATCTCGACCTTGGACAGGGCTCGCATGGCATGAAACGGTGTGTCTGCGATCACCGCGACACCCCCCGACGTTTTGCCCGGCAGGAGGGCACTCCCGGCCACCGGCTCCAGAGCGACGACCTTGCGCACACCAGGCATGGCTTGCGCCGCCGCGGCGTCGAATTTCGACACCTTGCCGCCGAACGTCGGGCACATGGCGATGCTGGCATACAGGAGCCCCGGCGGCAGGACATCGATGCCGAAGACCGCCGACCCGTTGAGTTTGGCGGCATTGTCGATGCGCCGCACCGGGCGGCCGATCAGCTTGAACTGCGAGCGATTCTTCACGGTCACGCCCTTCGGCAGACCCAATCGTGCGGCGCTCGCCGCGAGTTCGCCGAAGGCCGCACTGCGTCCCGAGGCATGCAGCACTCGCCCCGTCTCTGCGCGGCACTCACCGGCGGGAACACCCCACTGCGCGGCCGCGGCGGCGATCAGCATGGCGCGGGCCGAGGCACCCGCCTCGCGCATGGGCAGCCATTGGTCGGTGATGCTCGACGAACCACCGGTAACGAGCAGTCCGGGTATCTCTCGCAACAACTTGCCCATCAGATGTCCGGTCGCACGCTTCACGACACCGTGATCGTCCGGCTGGAAGGGCAGCGAATCGATCACTGCCGCCTGATTGTCGTAGATGGCGTCCAGAGTCGATTGCTCGAGCTTCACTCGATTCCAGTCAGCGTCCATTTCGTCGGCCAACAGCATGGCAAGTCCGGTGTGAGAGCCCTGCCCCATTTCGGCCTGCGACATGACCACCGTCACGGTATTGTCGGCGGACACCTTGACCCAACCGTTCAGGACGGTTTGCCCGGGCGCAGCGGCCAAGGGCGTACTTGGCGTCAGGCGGCGGCGCTCCGGCGCAGCCGCCCAACCGATCACGAGGGCGCCCGCCGCGCCGACGCTGCCGAGGATGAAGTGGCGTCGCTTGAGATTGGGCATATCAGATCCTCAAACCGCGGAGTGTCTGGGCATCGCGATGCCCAGCCAAAAGGTTTTGAAGCCCGCGGCACAATAGTCCGTGGATCTAACCAGACCTGTCAAGCGACACGCAAGCGTGAACGACGTCGCACAATGACTGTGAACGAGATCGCACAGCCAGTGTGAACGTCATCGCACAACCAACATATGTCATCGGCAAATCCGGCCGCGAGCAATAACGTTCTAGACCCTCCTCCTCCCCAAGCTTGTTAATCGCGTCGCCCACTCGACCGTTCATCGAGAGAACGGACGAATTTACGAATAGGGAGCCACGCTGCTGAGCCGTAGCGCGGACCGTATGAAAGAAAAGGATTCGTTTACCAGCCTTCGGCGCGATTGCGCCGACGTACAGGAGATTGTCCGTGAAGATATCCAAGTATTTTGTCGCGCTGCTGTTCAGCGGTGCGTCGCTGTTCGCTCTGGCCGGTTGCGGTGGCAATGACAGCAAGAGCAGCTCCGTAGCGGTGCGCCGATCACCGGCGCCATGAATGGCGTCGTCACTTTGAAAGACTCATCCTCGCCGGCGAAAACGGTGGCAACCACCACCGACGGCAACGGCAAGTATTCCTTCACACCGGCACAGATCCAGGGCTTTGCCGCCCCTTTCATGCTGGAAGTCGGTTATCAAGTCGGCGGCGCCGGCTACTACCTGCACTCGGCGGTAACGGCTGAAGATGCCGCGAGCGGCAATGCCACCATCAATATCACTCCGTTGACCGATCTGGTCATCGCCAATATCGGGAATGAAATTGCGGCAAAAATATTTGCCAACGGCAATTATTCGAGCTTGCTGACCAAGACCGCGCTGGACGCTGGAGTGGGCACGCTGGACACTCTGTTGCAACCGGTGTTGGCACAGATGGGCGTTTCGGCCAGTGTCGACCTGCTGCGTCAGTCGTTTGCCGCGAACGGCCAAGGGCTCGATGCCGTGCTGGATGCCTTGAAGGTAACCGTCGATCCAACCACCAAGGCCGAGACCATCACCAATCGCCTGACCAACGCTTCGGTGTCCGGAACATTGAGTGCGCCGCCCACGACGCCGATTGCCGCCAGCGCCACCGACAATGTAACCGACTTGCAGGCCATCATCACCACATTCAACAACTTCTCCACGCTGCTGGCGACAGCGCCTGCGCCCACCTCGGCGTCATTGCTGGCGTTCTTCGATCAAACGAACTTCAAGAATGACGGTCAGAGTCTCCAGACTTTCCTGCAGCAGGTCACTACCAACCCCGTCATCGCGGGCGGCGCTCTGGCGTTCAGCGACATCGTGTTGGAGAGCGTGCCGAGCTGGGTAACCACGGTACCCTCGGGTGCGACCGCCTACAAAGTGACCTTTACGGTGGTGCAAAACAAGGCGCCCACGGAG
>WNFS01000288.1_pt1 | contig 36712 bp, 26 predicted proteins | sample 5400141 | NCBI WGS metagenome assembly WNFS01 (sample SAMN13153358, study PRJNA577476) | soil metagenome | isolation source: 60 cm saprolite under Madrone tree | place: USA:California | collected 2016-06-14
AGCCCGTTCGCCTTCATTTGTTGCTGGTCGTTGTACCACAACTGATCATGGAGCGGCAGTACCGGTGGCCCTCCTTTCGGCGGACTCTTACCCAGCCAGGCGGCGCTGTTGTCATAATCCACCAGAAGCTTTTGTTGGAATTTTCGCCAATCATCAGGCCACTCGGACCACAGCAGAGGCCACGGGGACTGGGTTGCGCACTTGTCGAATATCTCCTTGAAGAACGGCTTTACAGTCTCTTCGGTCACTAACGGTTTACTGTTGGGCTCCGGGGTCCTGGGCGAGGGCCGAACATTTATCAGGACGTTGTCGGCGATTCCGCTGGGACTGACGTGGGTACCATGAAAATGCAGATTGGTCGAACTCGAACCATGGAAGCAGTTTGGCGGGTTCTCAAAAGTTGGGTTGCCCGGATAAGTGTTGCCCGCGCCAAAAGTCGTATTTTGCTCGCAAGCCTGACCGTGTTCAGCTACGTCCATCTGGCCGTTCGGGAAGTTCGTGACATTCACATTATTCACGAGCGTGATTTGAACTGTGTCTCCCACGCTCGCCCGCAGCGTGGGTGCGGGACTCGGGACGCCCAATGTCTTGGGCCAGACGTTGCTGGAGTTATTCATATCGTAGCCGGCAACATAACGCATCTGTCCCACGTTGCAGGAAGGTCCCGTTTGCCCCTGAGCCGGCTGTCCCAAATACGTCCTCTTTTCATCGAGGACCTTTAATACGGCCTTTAGCGTTTTTGTGGGGCCCGTACCCGAGCTCCTGATCTCCATTATTGATTGCAGCAACTGACCCGGGGCAATACAAGTCGGCGCCTGCGCCCGCGGCAGCCAAGTCTCTCTGGCAAAGGACGGCAGCAGCGAACCTATTGCGAGGCCCCCAGCCACCGCCATGGTTTGATGGAGAAAATCCCGCCGACTAAATCCCGACTCCTCCGTCATGTTGGATGACCCGTTGCGATCTTCTTCCCCCGCTTGATCCGTGACGATTCTCTCTTCTGGCATGGGAACCTCCTCAGTTAAGGTTGTGTCGCACCGGCTTATCGCAGCGCCGACTATGGGTTTAGGAAGATGTCCTCGGCTGTCTTCATAGCGAACATCCGTTACTTTGTCTTGGTACTGTACGCGCCTTTTTTCGTGGTCTGAGCGAACGGGCCTTTCTTCGTCTTGCCACCGAACGCACCTTTCTTGGTATTGTCGGCGAACGCGGCTTTTTTAGGAGTCTTTACAATTATTTGCCCGCTTTCGCCATCGTGATTGATGCAAATGTAGGAGATGGTTTGGACCGCACCAAAAGAAACCTGATTGGACTGTGTGTTGGGGGGAATCTGGTATTCAATAAACCCCGTCGGATTTGAAGCGCTCGGCGCCGGCCAATGGGCTTCGTTTGGGTCGCCGTTGAACCAGAAGACGCTGTCGTTCACGTACACCGTCTGCGGATTCGGGTTATACACCGCTGGTGTACCCGCTTTGATTTGGATCTTGAATATGGACATCGAACGTCCTCCTTATGTCCTTTGTAAGGTTGCTTAACTGGAAAACAAAAACGGAGCTGTTTAGCGCGAGCGTGAGTCTATCACACCCCACGATAGTTGCAAGATTTATTGCAACACAACCGGTTGAAAATAACTGACCTTGCCAGAGCCGCTGTTAAGTTTGCAGCTATGAAAAAAGTTTATCGTCCTCAAACTTGACTGCGTCTTTACCTGTGCGATCCTCCAACCACCTTTCTGCGGCCACCAGATTGACTTGTTTATCTTCACTTCGCATTCTTGCAAGCTGACATCGGGCCATTGCTCGTGGCGGGGTCGGGTGCTCCGGTGATGGTCACCTCTTCACGGGTCGACAATTGGTTTCCTGTCGCGCCTAACAGAATGCGGACGCCACTATGGAAGTTAGAAATGTATCTCTGGGCCGCAGGTCTTCATCCTCAAAGCGCTCGTGTCGGTTTTCGCACCCCTATCAGTCCCGGCGCGGATGTCTTGACTTCGAATCAGAAGGCGCAGGTTCGAGTCCTGCTGAGTGCACCAGATATCTTGAAGACTCAGATTATTTTCTTGGAAATGAAAAAGGGCCGGCATCGCTGCCGACCCTGTTCCTTTTCTCTTCAGCCCACCTCAAATGGGATCACTGAACGCTCTTGCTGCTCCTGGGGTCAGAGTCGGACGTCGCTGCCTTCTCAGTTCCCGGTTTCTTTTCAGTGGCCGCAGAACCTGGAGCGGCGCTCTCGCCTCGAGTCAGACGCACGTTCCCGTTAATGCCGGCCAGCGCAATCGGCGCGCCGCCGCGCCCGATGTGGGCTGAATAGCCGTGACCAAATTCTTCTTTATCGACGGTGACTTCGGGTATCTCTGAACGAACATTGCCGTTCATTCCTTTGGCAGTTAGATCCGCATTGAGACTGCTGGCCAGGCGCAATTCGATTCCACCATTGATCCCGTTAATACGCGCACCGCGTTCGCCCAGTTGCTTCAGGCTGACGACGACCCTGCCATTGATGCCACCAATTTCAGCCGACTCGCTCGCCTGGCCCAAGTCGACGTTGCCGTTGATCCCCCTTGCCTCGATCGTGCCGTCAATATCTCCGGTTGTGACCCGTCCGTTGATGCCTTTGAGGGCCAACGCGATTTGGCGCGGCGCCTTGATCGTTAACTCTTCTTTTGGATTGCTGCCAAACAGATGATCCCAAATTCCTGCGTGACGCGTTTCTTTTCCGCGCACAACCAAGCCAGTCGTGGTTTGTTCAATAGTAACTTCGCGGCGAGATAGCGAGTCGCTGTTTTTCGCGGTTCGCAGCAGATAGACTTCAGCAGTCTTGGTGTCGGAAGTTTGGATCTCGACCTTACCGTTTATCCCCTCGACCTCCAGGCGAGCTCCCGGTTGAAGCACAAAACTCTTGCGAACCTCATCGCGAGCTTCGCCCTGCGCCTCCTCGTTTGACATACCCACGGCTTTGCTCAAACCCGCGCGAACGCCGCCATGCGATCGCCAAAGACCAAAGGTCGCCGCTCCTACAACCAGGATCACTACGATCAGTACACGTTTCATTGAAGTTTCTCCTGCAGAGTTTTCTGCGCGTCTGCGCTGGCTTTGATTGCTGAACGAATTTCGGCGTGGCCAGGTTCCTTCAATATGCAGACAGAAGAAATTCAAGCTCGCCCGTAATTACGGTTTCTTGTTTGCCGAGATGTACTGTTCCAGCTTCTTTCGATCCGGGTAATCGGGTCGTTTCTTGAGAAACTGCTCATACTCGGCGGCGGCTTTGTCTTTGACGCCGGCGGCGTTGTAGAGGGCAGCGAGGCGTAAGTGTGCATCAGCCATCTTGAGCGGCTCGAGCTTGAGTGCTTCGTACAAATACGTCACCGCCTTCGAGCCCTTCTTGAGCTGCAAGTAGGCCTCACCGGTGTAGTAGTTAGCCTCAGCGGAGGTAGGTTTTACATTGACGGCTTGAGTTAGCACCGCGAGCGCACCATCAAAATCTTTTTTGAGCAGACGAACCTTACCCAAATTCAGAAGCGCGCGAAAATATGCCGGCCGAATTTCAGTGGCTGTGAGATACGCGCTCTCTGCCTCAGTCAGATTATTTTGAACCAGATATGCAGTCCCGAGTTCAGACCAAGCTTGAAAGTCACTGCGGTCCTGGGTAACTATCTGTCGAAGCAAACCAACCGCGAGTTCATAATCCTTCTTGTCGAACGCCGCTCGGGCTTTCTCGAATCGATCCTGGTTAGGCGCGTTACGATTGTAGACATCTTCCGCGGAAAGCACTTCAGGTTTGTTAGCCTTTCCGGCGAACGGTCCTGGGCGCCATTCGAGGGCAAGGTCCTGTCGAAAATCGGTGGGTACTCCGACGAGCCGAACCTGCGAGCGGGCTACTTCGGCGTTTTCGAATTCAATGACCAAATCATAGTCACCTGCGGGAACATTAAGGAAGCGGAAGCGGCCCTTGCTGCCAACCTTTTGCCGATCTAAAAGAACCCCGCTACGAGTATAGAGAAGCAGATCGAACCAGTGCGCCCTCGCGTCACTGCCTGCCTCGCCCGTCACCTCAACGTCCCCGAAAAGCGTAAAACCGGTACTTCGGCCGGCGGGAACGCCGCGTTGAGCCAAACAGTTATTTACTCCCGAAGCCCACGCTAGAAACAGGAAGACGAGCAGGCATTGCTTCAGTTCGATTCTCATGAAACCTAGTCAAAAACGGCTTGGCGTTTGGACTCGTCAGAAAATCGCAACCGCCGAGCGAGCAATGAACTCAAAAATGGATACGTGTGAAGGCAAACGGGTTGGAGAGTGATCTCCAACCCGCTTGAAGGGTTAACAACACCAACACTCATCAGAACGAATAGCGAAGCCCTACTTGCATTACGCGGGGCGTTCCCTGTATGCCGGTAAAGTTTGACCAGTTCGTGGGCGCGGTCGCGGGATTGCCGCTTCCAGTTCCGTCCTGGGCAACGCAGGTGCTGCCGGGGGTGCAACCGACGGGTCTGCCGGCGGGATCGGCCGTAATTCCGTATCCCGTGCGACTGACATCAACAGCCCCCATTCTCTGAGTGTTCGTTACGTTGAATACATCCCAGCGAATTTGTAACTTGTGCCGCTCACTCCAAGGCATCGTGAATTCTTTTGCCAGGCCGAGGTCAAGGGATACATAACCAGGCAGTCTGAATGGAGAGCGTTCACCGGACTCACCGGGGAAGGCGTTACGAAAACTCCTGTAGACTCCCGTCGGATCACATCCAAAAAGTTTCGGTACAGGGCCCTTGGTTGGACAGGTAGCGAAAGAACTGAGCCGAACGTTGTAGCTTTGAACGTTCCAGTTGGTGGCCCAGCGCGCATCGTCATAAGGGGCCGAGAACGGCAAGCCTGAGTTCCAGCGGTAAATTCCTGACAATTGCCAACCACCAAGGAATCCGTTGACCCACTTGTTTGCATCATTAAAGAGCCAATGGCCGCGGCCAGCCGGCAGCTGCCAAACCGCATTCACATTGATGACATGCCGAATATCGAAATCCGAATCCGCGTACCAATCTCTTTGTCGCAACGGATTCAAGATGAATGCCGCGCCATAACCACCGCTGGTTTGCAGGCCGGAGGCATCATCGAGCGAGTGCGACAGCGTGTAGTTAAAATCCATGGTCAGTGTGGTTCCTAGACGCTCACGAACCGAGAGCGTTCCAGCGTGATACCAGGACCGGCCAATGCTACTGAACGAAGCGAGGGCGCCATATTGCGGCTGGAAGAACATGTTTGGAAAGATCCCCTGATCGTCAATCTCAAACTGGGTGTCCGTCCAATCATTGCCAAAGAAATCGGTGGCGATTTTGTAGACCGCCTGAGTCGCAGTCAAACTCGGATCACCAAATTCGGAAGCTCCGAGACCTGGCCAAAGATTCTCGAAATAAGGAATCTTGGCCACAGACGAGATTGGTGTTCCTTTGAGACGAAGGATTTCCAATTGAGTAGCCGCCGTATACCAATCCGCCCCGGACTTTGGATCCTTCAGATTATTTGGAGCCATTACGTCCCGGCTGGCGATCAGATTTTTGCCATAGCGACCGATGTACGAAGCTTGTATCAGCAGACCTTTCGGCAACTGGCGCTCGTAAGTAAAGTTCCAATTGTAGTTGATCGGCGCCACCAGCTTGGAATCCAGGCTTGATTCAATTCGTGGATTCTCATCGGCTGGCTGCAAGTTCGGGAATGTCACCTTGCTCGGAATGGTGATGCAGAATCTGGGCGAGCACGGGAACGTCCGGACTGTCTGACCGAATGCGGTGAACAATGGACCTGGCCTGCTCGAGGTATTGAACGTGTTGGCGGCGGTTGTTTGAGACGAGACGTATCCAATCGTGTTGTTCAGATCGAAGCTGACCGCCAATTGCTCGCCATAGTAATCATTCGTGATGGCGAATCCCCCTCGAAAGACCGATTGTTCGTCTCTGCCGAGGATTCTGGCAAGGAAACCCTTCTTGAATCTGGGTGACCATGCCACAGCTACGCGCGGTTGGAAGTTATTCTTGTCCCAATTGTAGAGCGGCGGTGCATTGTTTGCTTTGCCAGAGGGTATAACCGTGATGAGATCATTAAACGCGGTCCCGCTAGCCGATGCCGCAACTCTCTTGGCAAAATAATCAGAAAGCGGAATGTTGGTTTTTACCTCGAACCCTTTAGTTTCATATACCGGATGGCTGATGGAATAGCGCAGCCCAGCCGTCACGGTCAGATTGCGTTTTAGTTTCCAAACATCCTGCACATAGCCGTCATATTCCTCGGTGGCAAAGTTGCGAATGTTCGGAGCCCCCAACTGCTTGAGCGAACCATCTTTGTTGAACGAGAACACGCCTGAGTATTGGGAAAACCGTCCGATTAACGCTGTCACAGCGTTTTGCACAGCCGAAGTAAATCCCGTCCCAATAGGGGAGAAAGCGTTTACCGCGTTTGACTGAGTAGCGCCAGCGCCACCCGCGTAGAACGATGGGTTGGTAATCGCATTATCGAACGAACTGGTGAAGTCTACCGAGTGATTGCGAATAATTCTGATATTCGCACCGAATTGCCACGTGTGACTGCCGTGAATCCACGACAAGTCGTCAGTGATGTTCTGAACCGGAGTAGTGCGGCTGCGAGTGCGGTTGAAATTCAAGGGCTGGAAGATGAACCGAAAACTGATGGCGTTTTGCGTGGAGTCGCCCGGATTGGTGAAGGCCTCACGAGTGAATCCGTAGTGGAGGTTGTTCACCAGGGTGTTACTAATCGTCCAGGTGTCTCCGACAACGAAGCCCCAGGGATGGGACCAATTCTGCACCGCCGCAGTGTCGGGAAAGCGTGGGGCCACGCCCGTCTTGTCATAGATCACATTCGCCCGAAGTAATAAGGAATGTTTTTCGTTAAGCTTGAAGTCGAAACGCGCGGTGTGCGAGTTCAGCGCCACCGGAGTCTTAGCATTGAAGCGAAAGCCGGCGGTGTTCAACTGTGTAGATAGAGTACTGTCGCCCACAGTGAAGTCGTTAGCGGGGTACTTGGTCGCAGCTTGTGCCAGCGCCGCGAAGGCCAGTGGGTTAACTCCGGTAGTATTGCCACCGGTCGTAAAAATAGTTTGCAGTTGAGCAGCAGTTAGCGTGGTAATTCCGCCACTTGGATTTACGTACCGAAGTTCGCCGCGCCCCATGCTCGCGAGAGGAACCACGCGAACGACAGTAGATTCGGCTGCATCGCGACGACCTTCAAAGCTATAAAAGAAAAAGGCTTTGTCCTTGGAAATGGGGCCGCCGATGGCTCCTCCGAATGTATTGCGCAGCAATTTTGGTCGTGGGTTGCGGAGATCGCCGACTTTTGCAGTTCCCAGGATTACTGCAGAGTCCGTGGCCGTGTACCTTCCGTTACGATTATTAAAGAAATCATTTGCCGTAAATACCGTATTGCGGTGAGACTCGAAGAGGGCACCGTGCCACTCGTTGGTGCCGCTCTTGGTAATCAAAGAAATTTGCGCACCTGAGGAGCGGCCCTGATTCGCATTTGGATTGGAAGTTGTCACTCGAAATTCTTCGATCGCTTCGGAGTTGAGACGTAGTACTGGGGCGCCTATTGAATTTGTCTGCGCCTCGTTAATGTCCACACCGTCGAGTGTGATATTTGACTGATCGCTCCTGGCTCCGGTGACATAACCCTGAGGCGTAACCCCGGGTTGCAAAGTAACGAGGGACAGAACATTGCGCGCCTCGAGCGGTAACTGAGTAATCTGCTGATTTACAAAATTGTTTCCCAGCGTGCCGTCGTCCCGATTCACCAGCGCTTCTCCGGCGCCCGTTGATACCACAACCGTCTCGGATACGTTACCGATCTCAAGTTGCACATCTACCGGTGTGACCTTGGAAATTAGTGCATGCACGTCGGTAACGACGGCCTTCTTGAAGCCCTTTGCCTCTACTTCCAAGCGGTAGTCGCTCACCGCGACTTGCTCGAATGTGAAAATACCATCTCCTGTGGACGTGGTAGAGCGAGAGGTATTGGTTGCAGGATTAATTAGCCTTACCGTAGCGCCGGGTACCACGTTGCCTTGCGGATCCCTAACAACCCCGCGGACGGTTGAAGTGGATGCTTGTCCAAAAACGTTCAACGAGCCTACGGCAAAAACCAGTAGTGCGCAGAGCGTCACCGCCATACCATTTGCAAGAGGTCTATGTCGTTTCATGGTTCCTCCAATGATTTGTGGAATTGCTGAGGTTGAGTGGAGACAGGCTGATCCGACCGCTAACTTCTATGCTGAAGCTGTGCTCCGAGGCCATTGGTAAGCTCAAGTTCGAGACGTGAAGTTGGAACTTCGGTCGATCAGACGCAAGCAAGCTGATTATTCAAAATTTGAGCAGGCACTTCGTGTTCCGTTGACACTCAGAAGTTTCGACTTCAAAAAATCGAGGCTTTTGGCAAAGCTCGAATCTGGCATTCGTGTTAGCACTCACATTTCATCCAAAAGCTTGGGCATGATACAGATTTTTGGATCACTCCGCTAATTCTTTTCTCAACTAGGAACCCTTGACCTCTACTGAGGCGACTTGAGACCGTCGAGAAGAATTAACGAGAGACGGTTCATCAAGAGATATCCGGGATTGTCCACGGACCAGATGGCGTCAGGCATATCGTCGACCGTGATTGCTATTGCAATCCGGCCGTGTTTGGAATAGACAATGGCTACACAACTGCGCAGGCTATCGAGCGCGCCATACTTGCTGGCCATGGGCACATCCCAGTTCGTGCGACCGATTGCATAGCGCGCCTGTTCGCGCTTCATGAGATCGATCATGTCTTTTGCCGCCGCTTTGTTCACAATCTCGCCGGCGTCGAGCTTCTCAAGGATCCGCACCATCTCATGAGGCGAAGTCACCCCCAGGCCAAAACGTTTGTTGTCGGGCTCTTTCCCTTCCTTGCTCTCGCCGCCGCCGCCAATCCTGCGCATTATCCGCGTGTCCTTAAAACCCAGGATGTTCATGCGCGCGTTGACCGCATCGGTCGTCAGATAGTCGAGCACCATGTTCGTGGCGGTGTTGTCGCTCACGACCATCATAAGATTTACACAGTCGCGCAGAGTTAGGCGCAGACCATCAGTGATTTCCGGCAAGACTCCTGATCCGCCGTACCGGGCTGCCTTCGTCAGTGTCAACTCGTCGGTCCATTTCGCTCGTCCCTCTGCGACGCGCATGAAGGCCTCGATCATTACGGCAACTTTAATCGTACTCGCAGTTCGGACGCGTTCATCGCCGTTGAAGGAATAGGTGGCTCCGGTGTCGAGGTTCTTGGCGAATAAGAAGACTTTGCCTTTGAACGGCGCGATTTCACCGCGGACGAGCATGTCGAGTGACGGTGCAGGAGGCGCGGGCGTTTGGGCTATCAAGAGATTGTTTGTTATCACGAGATTGGTTGACAGAAACGCAACCATCAAAGCAGTCGTAATGCAGGCTAGCTGTTTGATCGATATCATTCGTCACCCTCTTTGAACAACGCCGGAATCCGAAACGCCGCCGATCTAACTAGGGACGGCCGGTGAAGTCAACAAAAAATATGGCGCAAGTCAACAAAGACATGCGCCATAGAAATCCGCCCAATCTGTAACCTGCCTAATAACGCATGCGCACACGGTACGACAGCGTCGCTTCTCCGTCCTTTGCCACCGGCACGTTGAACTGCGCAGCGAACGCCGCTGTCTTACTGGCTTCGAACGTTGACGAAACCATTTCCCAGTCGCCGCCGATGGGTTCATTCACGACCACGGTAACGGGTACGTCTTTGTGATTGCGAATCTTGATCTCATAAGCATATTCATACAGGTGTCCCGACACGACGATTTTATAGTCCGTTTGTTTCCGCTCGGCCACGATGTCAAACGCGTCGCCAACTTTAACGCGCAGGTCTTCGTCTTTCGGCGTGTGGTCAATCTTATCTTCACCGATAAACTGCTGATTGCCTTTATCGTCTTTCTCGTACAGTCGAATTGTCCCTGCGGGTAGCGGCATCCCGAGTTTGTTCTGCTGCGAATTCCTAAACTGAACATACACGCCTACTTTTTCCTTGATCGGCTGTCCCGGATTATTGTAGTTCGTATAGTAATAGCGCTGGCCGTTCAATACGAACTCCTTTTTCACATCAAAGCCCGCGGCCTCTAAAAGCGAAACCTGTTTCGTTTCGTTATCGCGAATGCTGGTCGGTCGCTGCAATGTGTACAGATGATATTCAAAGAAACCCTGCTCCTTGAAATCGGAGGCATCCGCTGATTTTCGTTGCATGGCGCCAGCCAGAGCGTAATTTCGCTCTTCCGATACGCGGTTCACGTCGCCTGCGACCAATTGCAGGCGCGCATCATCAAAACCGGCTCCGCTACCATTGGTCAGTGTGACCCATCCCTGCAGATCACCTTTGGTATCGTCGGCGTTGACTAACAGGACGTAATCAGCGCGCCAGTTCATGCCGGCGGTGAGATAGCTTGCTTCGACGGTCTGCGGTCGGCGTTCGCGATTCTCAAGATCCCAAACCAGTGTCGGAGTCGCGACCAGGTTTTTCGGCAGATCCGGGAAACGCATTTCAGAAATATTGGTTGGATTAATGACGATTTGGCCATTGATGCGCCAAACCTGGCCGCCATTGTTAGAAAGCAAAGTTGCCTGGACCGGTTCAAAACTTTCTGTGTTGTTCTGAAGGCGACGCAACACCAGCGTGATTTCCCGGCCCACGAATTTGTCGAGTAACTTCGCGGGGTTCAGCAAATCGTATTGATAGTTCTGCTCCAGGATTCGGAGCGAAGCCGGCGCTGTCAGCGAAGACAGATGAACCGTCTCGGGACGAATCTGCGCCGTCACGTCCGCGAACCTCAAAGCAACCTGACCCTGCGGGAGCGTCAATCTGCGTGTCTCGCGCACCAAACCAAGATTCGAGTTATAAACCGTAATGTTAACCGACTGGCGGTCACGCACCGTCGCAGTTTGTTCTGAAGCCTGTCCCAGAGCAGCGTTAGCGCTGACGCAGCACAAAGTAAAGGCAAAAAGGATTCTGCAAATTGGTAACATCGAAGAGTAGCCTCCAAATACATTCATCAATCGAGGCGAATGATTAATTGCGCCCGCAGTTAGAACGCGGGATAACGGCAAGCTTGCGCTAATCGCGTGCGAAACTCTGCCACGCACTGCCGGCCTTAGAAGATGGAGCGAACAATCTCTATAATCGGCTGACTGTTTGCTGACGTTCGCTCCGGACGGGCAAGTCGCCGGTAATCGCCCGCGAACAGATGAGGTGACTTGCTAGATGGCCGACCACAACAAAAGCCGAAACCGCATCGTGATCGAAACGTCCTCGGCGCGCACTCAGCGCGGCTCTCGTTCAACCGGCCGGCATTCCGGGCCCGGAAGCCGCGAAGGAATCGTAGCTCTCTCCATGATTGGAGCGGCCGCCCTCGCAACCTTCATCGCACTCTTTTTGACCAGCCGGCCTTACGACCCGATGAATTCAACGCTCGCCCCTGGTCCGGCGGAGCCTGCGGGTTCTATCGGCATGTCGCCAACCCCTAAGCTGTCGCCCACGATTTCGCCATCGCCGCAACAGAATGTGGCAACGGTTGGAACACCAACGCCCGAAGCCGCGACCGTGCCCGACGACGCTGGAATTCAATTTCAGATTGAGCGCATGTTGACTGCCGATCCAGTCTTATCAAAACTGGATGTCAGCACTCTGGTTGGAGGTGGCAAAGTCACTATAGTTGGTTCGGTAAGATCTGCAGATTTGAAGCAACGCGTCGAGAAGACCATCCGCTCAATTAAAGGCGTCGTCAGCATCGACAATCAAGTGGTCGTTACCGAGGCCACTCCGTAGATACAAGGGCACAGACCAAGTGGAGCGCGGACATTGTCCGCCCGATCGCGCAGTGCGAAGTCGGCTCGAAGGGATTCTTTCAGCAGAGTCTGAGCGGCCGGCGCCCGCTGGCTGAGAGGATGTCCGCGCTTCGTGGCCAAATGAGGTGCGCTGTCGTCCAACCGCTGCTATCATAGTCGCATCGAACTTTGCCAGGCGGAATTTATAGATAAGTCAGGAATTCTCTCAATGATTCATAAGAAACTAGCGGTTTTTCTCACCGCGGCGGCGCTGATGCTGGCGTTGCCAATCGGCGCGCGAAACACCGTGGCCCAGACTAGTTCGTCATCTGAAATAATACTGGTCCTTCCTTTCGAGAATGTTTCCAATCATCCCGAATACAACTGGATCGGTGAAAGTTTCGCGGACTCGCTCTCAGCGCTATTGAACAAGCCAGGGCTGATTGTAGTAACCAGCGAAGAGCGCGCCGTGGCTTATCAGCGTTTGCGCCTCCCATTGACCGTGCTTCCTTCACGCGCTACTGCCATCAAGATTGCACGAGAGCTAAAGGCTTCGATGATTGTCATTGGGACCTACAACGTCGTCCTTGCTCCTCCGGCTTCAGATGACAAATCAAAGACTGCTTCCGACAAGCCCGTGGCTAGTATTTCAGGGGAGGCGCGAGTGGTTCGTGTTAACGAAGGACGGATGGCTGGAGATATTTTCGACGGAGCCTGGGCGCCGCGCGTGTATGACTTTAGCGACGAAGTGACAAACCTCCAAAAAGTGCACGGAGAACTCGCCTATCAAATTCTATTTCAGAGAGACAAGGCTCTCTCGTTTTCCCGCAATCAGTTAACACAGGAAGCTACGAAGGTGCCGGTCCTGGCGTATGAGGCTGTCCAGAAGGGACTACTCACTCCGGATAGCGACCCTACGCGGTCGGTGTACTTCAAGAATGCCCTACGGCTTTTTGCCAAGGACAATGGCGGCGCGGTCTATCCACAGGCAGCGTTTGAGCTGGGACGCTTCTACTTCAAACAGTCGCAGTGGAAAGAGTCGATCGAGTATTTTACAATGCTGCAAAAAAAGGACGCTCATTACGGAGAGGCCCAATTCTATGCCGGTCTCGCTTATTGGAAGACCGGCGATATTCCTAATGCGATGACGACTCTTATTCCGCTGGCGGATGAGAAGGTAATGCCGCTGGTTGGTGTCTACAACAACGCTGGCGCAGTTTCCGTTGCTGCGGCGCGTGATGAAAAGAACCCTGAGGAAAGAACGCGTCTGTTGCTTCAGGGAATCACGTTGCTGTCGCGCGCAGTCGATTCGTCACCTGACGACACCACCGTTCTCTTCAATTATGCGTACGCTCTCTTTCTTGCTGAGAAATACCCTGAAGCTGCCGAGAAGCTCGAGAGAGTGATTGCCGCTAACCAAAAAGACGGTGATGCATACTTTCTTCTGGCAAAAATTCAAGAGCGTGCGAATCATGCCGAAGCCGCGAGTGCGGCAGACAATCAAGCGCGAAAGTATATGCCGCAGCAGAGTTATGCAAAATGGCAGACTGACTGGCAGAAGTCGCCATCTCTCGCAACTCTCTCTTTGCGCACGCGTGATGTGCTTAATCAAATTGACCTTTCCGATATAGATCGACGGAATAACATGGACGCGGCCAAAGCCAACAGTACGGAGGAAGCGCTAAATAAGATTCGCGATCTGTATCAGCAGGGACGAGATGACGAGGCGCTGACGGAGATTAGAAAGGTCTTGATTGTCGAGCCGACCAACGCCGAGGCCTTTCTCCTTAGTGGACGCATAAATCAGCGTCGTGGAGATCAGGAAGCCGCAATCGCGGCGTTGAAGACAGCAATCTTCTGGGATCCGCCGCCAAAGATGATCGACGCCCACATCTTGCTCGGTCGGATCTTTCTCGAACGCGGAGATTTGGGGGAGGCTCGGAAGTACTCGGTGAGCGCGATCAACATCGATCCCAGTAATCCGGAAGCGATGGCGTTGCAACGTCAAGTGACGATGGGAAGAAGGCCATAAGAGAAATAGCGGCACGGGAAGTGCTGAGCATAGAAACGGCTAGCACGAAATGAAACGTGCCCCCGCCGCCATCACTTCTCTGAGCGCCGCATGCCGCTGCGCCAGCCGCCCGCCGAGCAACCCTTCAGTCAAATCCCCCCGAATTGGAACCCGGTCAGCAATGACCGGGTTCTCCCGCATTTAGGCTAAGAAGCGCAGACTGCCAGACATGAATCCCGTTAGTTTGTGTCGCATTCACCGATTGCTTGCCCAATCGCGGTTCGGAAATCCGTCTGAGGAGATCATGGCACGGGAAGTGCTGAGCATAGAAACGGCTAGCACGAAATGAAACGTGCCCCCGCCGCCATCACTTCTCTGAGCGCCGCATGCCGCTGCGCCAGCCGCCCGCCGAGCAACCCTTCAGCTTAATCCCCCCGAATTGGAACCCGGTCAGCAATGACCGGGTTCTCCCGCATTTGGCGTTCTTAGTTTATCTCTTAAGGCATAAAAACCGTTCTAACGTCAGTCATCTAGTTTTCAAGTCCGGTCAGACTGGAAAGTTCGCGACCGATCGGATCCGGCATCTTTGGTAGGCGACCAGTCACAACGACGGATTTTGTCACTTTGACAGTGACGGTTTTTGTCGTTTGACTGCGATTTTGAGGTGTCCACGCCTTTGCTTTCTCGCTTCCAGAAAAATCTGATTTTTATTTTTTGCTTCACCAGAACTACTTCCAGAAACCCGACCTGCCTTCATCATTATCAACGGCAATGCCTGAGACCTGGTGGCTTCATCTGCTAAACTGCGCGAATGCACGATGCGGTTGCCGTGGGGCCCTATCGCAAATTGCCAGACTTCATGGCCGCTCGCGCCGACATCCCTGCGCTTGCCGAAGTTTCTTTGGTGATCGCTTCAGCACTGCTATTAGTCCTCTCTTTTCCAAATTTTGAATTGTGGACGCTCGCATGGGTTGGCTTGGTACCTTTCCTGCTGATCGTCGCTCGGCCCCTGAAAGCGGGACGCGCCCTCGTGCTCGGCTGGTTGTGGGGCGCAATCTTCTTTTATGGAACGTGCTGGTGGCTGACGTATCCAATGATCCATTACGCCCATATCCCTTCTCGATTGGCATATCCTCTTTTGCTTTTGCCCATTGCTTTGGTCGCGCTGTTTCCAGCCCTCTTCAGCTTGCTGCTGTCTCGGCTGGTCGCTCAATTGGGTCCTGGTGCAGTCCTGGCGGCGCCACTACTATGGGTTACATGCGAATGGGCCCGCTACGAGGTAACTGGCCAATTGTGGAATGCCTTGGGCTATTCGCAGGCATTTCACCCAGTGCTGATTCAATCCGCAAGATGGGGCGGTGTCTACGTCGTGAGTTTCTTTGTAGTGACAGCCAATACGGCAGTCGCGTTTGCTTTGCTCAACCGCACAGCGAAACGACTAGCACTCTCAGTGTCCCTTTTAGTGGCCCTGCTTTTGGTAATTTCCGTGGCTCATTTTTGTACTCAAAGTTACGAATTACATCCTGGCGAACACGCCTCCATAGTAGTAGCGGTTCAACCTAACGTTCCGATGGAAGGTTCAGATGATCCAGCGGCTATGGAGCGTCTGCTAGATCGACATCTTGAGTTAAGCACTCAAGGTTTGCGCAAGGTGCCCACCGGGATCTCTTCGATTGTTCTGGTCGTCTGGCCTGAGTCTCCGATGAACTTCAGTTACTCGCGTGATCCGCACCTGCGCGATGTCGTGGCGAACTTTGCGCGAAGGAACCACGCTTCGGTTCTGCTTAACTCTCTGGAGCCGGCCTTAGATGGTCGGGAACATAATTCTGCCGTCATGGTAAATGAGGAGGGTCGAATCGTTGCCCAGTATGATAAAATCCGTCTGATGCCATTTGGCGAGTACGTGCCGCTGCCCCGCTGGATACCGGGCGCGAGTTCGGTGCGCGGGATCGTCGGCGATTTCATGCCGGGCAGTTCATATACGCTGATGCCCCTCGGCGCTTTTCGCGTCGGGGTTTTTATTTGCATTGAGGCCGCGTATCCGTCGATCGCGCGCACCTTTGCGAACCAGGGAGCGGACGTCCTGATTAATATCTCGAACGATGGTTACCTGGGGCCAACGCCGGTGATGCGACAGCATTTGTCTAATGCGATCTTTCGGGCCGTGGAGAGTGGCCGAGAACTCGTGAGAGTAACGAACAACGGTATTAGCGCCAATATAGAGTCTGATGGCCGAATCGTGGATTATACCCCTGCTTTCGTGCCGGCTGTTCGCACATGGTCCCTGAGCGTTGAGGAGAACAACAAGACTTTTTACACGCGACATGGCGATACATTTGTTTACGCCTGCGCCTTAATTAGTTTGGGACTCGCCTCAGCATCTTACAGGGCCTATAGGACGGATAGGACATATAAGAAGCTGAAAAGACAGTAGAAGAGGTTAAAAATGATCGCCACGTTATCAATTCAGGATTTGAAGACGTCTTACGAGGATTTGCGAAAGAGAGTTGAGCAACTCGGGAGGTTTCTTTGATGTCCCGTCAAAGCGAGTGGAATTAGACAAGATCGAAGTCCAGGCCTCCACTCCCGACTTCTGGTCGAACCAGGAAGCCGCCCAGAAGCTTTTGCAGCAACGGAGCCGTCTCCAACAAACCATCGAGCGGCAGGAAAAGTTCGAAACCGAAGTCTCCGACGCAGCTGTGCTCTTTGAATTTGCGGAAGAAGATGAAAGCTCGCTGAATGAGTTGCGTGAACTGATCGAGCGACTCGAACACGAAATCCTGCAAGCAGAGACCGAGACATTGCTGGCCGGTGAAAACGATGCGCGCAATGCAATTTGCACGATCCACCCGGGCGCGGGCGGAACCGAATCTCAGGACTGGGCTGAGATGCTTTTGCGTATGTACCTGAAGTGGGCTGAGCGTCGGGAATTTAAAACTGAGATTATCGATTATCAGCCCGGCGAAGAAGCAGGAATAAAGGGCGTGACCTTTAAGGTTGAGGGCGAATATGCGTATGGGCTGCTGGCGGCGGAAGCCGGCGTGCACCGGCTGGTGCGGATCTCGCCCTTTGATCAGGCAGCCCGGCGTCATACCTCGTTTGCTTCGCTGTTCGTCTATCCAGAGATCGACGAAGATATCGAAGTCGAGATAAACGAAAAGGATTTGCGCGTTGACACTTATCGGGCGACCGGCGCGGGCGGCCAGCACATCAACACGACGGATTCGGCGGTGCGCATCACTCACCTGCCCAGCGGAATCGTAGTGCAGTGTCAGAACCAGCGCTCGCAACACCAGAACCGCGCGGTTGCAATGCAGGTCCTGCGCTCTCGCTTGTATGAAATGGAGTTGGAAAAACGAAAGGCGGAAACTGCTCTGCTTGAGGCCAACAAACAGGAGATTAGTTTTGGATCGCAGATTCGCAATTACGTCCTGGCGCCTTACCAACTGGTTAAGGATGCGCGTACAAAACTCGAACGGGGGGACGTAGACTCGGTGCTGAGCGGCGATCTGGATGATTTCATTAAGGCGTATCTACTGATGCGCCGCGCAGCATAGTGATTAAGATGAGAAATGAATGCTGAGTCTGAGGCAGTAAATCTACGTGAGGTATCGGCTTACTGCCTGCTGCCAACTGATTATGGCTACTATTTCAAACGAAATTGATGTGCCGCCAGAGGCAAGGAACTCTCGCCTCAATGAAATCGTTGCGATCGCGCTGGTTGCGTTGGGCTTGCTGCTTCTCCTTTGCCTTGTTCCAACCTCCTACCACCCGAACGATCCGTCGTGGAATGCGGCCGGCGAGTCAGCTGCTCGCAATTGGATTGGCGCGGTCGGAGCTAATGTGGCCGCGGCGCTGTTCCAGGGCATTGGCTTAGCCGCTTATTTGGTTCCACTGCTATTTTTCGCTGCCGCTTGGCGGCGCGTTCGCTCGCGCAGGATTAGCGCTCCGGTTTCACGCATAAGTGGACTAACGATGCTCGTCCTTTCCTCAGCCGCGCTGCTATCGTTGGCCAATATTCCACCGGTTTTTGACGCAAGTGTAAACGCCGGCGGGGTAGCTGGAGCGATCATCGCACGAGTCCTGGTGTCCGGCCTCAACACAATAGGCGCGACGATCCTTTTATCAGCAATCGCGGCTACCAGCGTCTTGCTCGCCACGAATTTTTCATTCGCCGCATTCTACGAGAATCTTACCCTGGCAATTGCCGGTCGCTTCGCAGCATTGCGATTGATCCCCGAAAAGCTGCGCGCCTGGCGCCAGGCCCGTCGCGAACGTCGTGAACACCGCCTCGAAATGCGACGCCAAGCGAGAGCCGAAGCTGCGGCCGCGCGCGGCGAGGTAATTACGGATGGCCGAGGAGTTGAAATGTTGGGTGATGCGCGCCAGACGCCGACGATTGGAAGCGGTACTGACGGAGGTGAGATAGCTGCTGCATTCGCTACCTTTACGGCGGCCAATACGGGCGCACAGAAGACTATGTCGGCGGCCGCCGGCGCCGCCGCCGCGATGCAACGGCCGACTATGCCGGCGCGCGGTAAGGCCCTGGAGGCTTCAGAATCCGCCATGATCGAAGAGATGGTGCGCGAGGCCGCCGTCAAACGCAAAACCGAGACTCCGGCGACTGGAGCGCTCCCGTTCGATGGCCAGCGTCGAGTTTCAACAACCAAGACCGCCGCTTCCGACTATCAATTGCCCTCGGTAGATCTTTTGAACGAGGGACCGCTTCGCCGCGAACAGGCCGATGATGAATTGCTGAGCATGGCGACCAAGCTCGCCGAAAAATGTCGTGAGTTCAACGTCACTGGTCAAATCAAATACATCTGTCCCGGTCCGGTCGTGACTACTTATGAGTTCAAACCCGATCCGGGAGTGAAGTATTCTCGCGTCACCGGTCTGGTCGACGACTTGTGTCTGGCTCTGAAAGCTGAGTCGATCCGAATCGATCGGATGCCCGGCAAGCCCCACGTCGGCATCGAAGTGCCGAACCCGCGGCGAGAAACCATCTACCTGCGCGAAGTGATCGAATCGAGGGCTTTTAAGGAATCGACCTCTAAACTCACCATAGCGCTGGGCAAAACGATTGATGGACTGAATTACGTTTCTGACTTGGCCAAAATGCCGCACCTACTGATCGCCGGCACCACGGGTTCGGGTAAGTCGGTGGGCGTCAACTCGCTTCTGGTTTCGATCCTTTATAGGGCCAGACCCGACGAAGTAAAGGTGATCCTAATCGATCCGAAGCGGCTGGAACTTGGTCTGTACGAAGACATCCCGCACCTGGCCACGCCAATCATCGTCGATCCCAAACCCGCGTCGCGCGCGCTGCGCTGGGCGGTAGGAGAGATGGAGCGACGCTATAAGGAGTTGGCCGGCTGGGGCGTGCGCAACATCGACGGCTATAACGCCGAACGCGAGCGCCGCAACACGGTTAAGGACTTCGGCGAAACCGGCCAGCCGTGGGTCCGCATGCCTTACATCGTGATCATCATCGATGAACTCGCTGATCTAATGATGACTTCGGGTAACGAAGTGGAAGACTCGATCACGCGACTGGCGCAAATGGCCCGTGCAGTCGGCATTCACCTCGTACTCGCGACCCAGCGTCCGTCCGTCGACGTGATCACCGGATTGATTAAGGCAAACTTCCCTTCGCGCATCTCTTACCGCGTTTCTTCCAAGGTTGATTCGCGCACCATTCTCGATACCAACGGAGCAGAACATCTGCTGGGTCGAGGCGACATGTTGTTCCTGCCCCCGGGATCTTCGCGCCTGCTACGCGTGCACGGCGCCTACATCGATGAGACAGAGATCAACAAGATCGTTACCCACATCAAGGGTCAATGGGAACCCGACTACGACGAAACCATCACGCAATCCGACGAAGAAGCGATGGGATTGGAAGATTCCGGCGGCGAACGCGACGAACTGTTCGAAGAAGCGCTGCGCATCTGTGTCGACATGAAGCGAGCTTCGACCTCCGTCCTGCAACGCCGCCTGCGCATCGGCTATGGCCGCGCCGCCGCCGTTCTCGATCAGATGGAGCGTGAAGGTCTGATCGGTAAAGCCGACGGCGCCCGTCCACGTCCTGTGCTCGCCCGCTCGTTTGAGTTGGTGCAGGAGTGGGACGAACAGGAAGCTTCACAATAGCTGCTGGAGAGCGGGCATCCTGTCCGCCTGAGTGCGCAGCGTTAGCCTTTTTGGACGCACAACTAATCTTCCACACAATTTGTGGAAAACTCTGTGGAGATCGCCTCCCAACGTGTCACAACTTTTTGTCGCTACAACACTTCCAGCAGATTGCACTCGCCAGCGGCGCTGCCTGATTCCCTTTTCGATCAGTCGTTTGCATCCATGAAACAAAGGGTTGAACGAAACACCGAATTTCTTTCAACTACGGGCGCACGATTGCTCGTGTTATTACTCGCGCTCTTGGTGCTAGCTCCTGCTCACTCTGGTTGTGTGAAGCGATCGCGCGACACGAGCCTGTCTGATAAATCGAGCACCCGACTTCCCACTTCATCTCGAGCGCTTAGTCGACAGGCGAACGATCAGCAATCGGGCAATTCGCCCCACGTCGTTGACTCTTCCAATCAAACAAACGCGCAGCGGATCAATATCAACACAGCGACTATCGGAGAGATCGAGAAGCTTCCCGGGATCGGAAAAGGCTTAGCCGAGCGCATTGTCGAACACCGCGAACAATTCGGCCCCTTCCGTCGGAGCGAACACTTGATCATCGTGCGGGGAATCAGCGATCGAAGACTTCGAGCATTGCGAGATTTGATAACGGTTGGATAAGGAGAAATGCCTAATCTGATTCAGTTACGTCTCGCCGCCCGCGAAATCTTCGATGAGACACTGGTTGCCGTTGATGCGGGCGCCGCGGTGCGCCGCGCGATCCGTCTGGATGGAGTCCACTTATCCGCTGATGCGACAACGATCGATATTGGAAATCGGAAAATATATTCTGTCGCAATCGGCAAGGCCGCTTTTACTATGGCGTATGCCCTTGAGCAAACACTCCGCGATTCGTTCACGGCAGGACTCATGAGCGGCCCTCATGTCCAGACACCTGACCAAATGCCTGTGTGGAACCTAAATAGTCGCTGGCGCCAGTTCGACGGTGGGCATCCACTACCAAACGAAACCAGCTTGTTGGCTGCTACTGAGGCCTTCCGCCTTTTGCAACGAGCGAATGAAGAACGGGCCTTAGTCATCTTTCTCATTTCCGGAGGCGGTTCAGCAATGCTCGAATGGCCGATCAATGACGAGATTACGCTGGCAGATTTAAAGGCCGCGAACAAGACTCTGGTTAATTGCGGCGCCTCAATCAGCGAGATCAACGCGGTCCGGCGCGCCTTTTCCGCCGTCAAGGGCGGACGTTTAGCTATGCACGCGCAAAATTGCGATCAGATCACGATGATTGTCTCTGACGTCCCTCCAGGCGAGGAACGAAACGTAGCGTCGGGGCCAACGCTCGCGCCGCCGGATGATGCTGTGACCGCAACGGAGGTAATCGACGGGTATGATCTTCGTGCTCAATTGCCTGAGGCAGTGATGCGGGCTGTCGAGAACAACCCAGAAACGGCTGGATATGATTCCATCTCATTGCGCCAACACTTCGTCCTTCTCGATAACCAGAGCGCGCTCGAAGCAGCCGCTGTAGCTGCGAATCGCCGAGGTTTGACAACTGAGACAGCCGACGACATCACCGATCAGCCTATCGAAGAAGGCTGCCGGCAACTCGTCAGGCGACTTAACTCGCTTCGGGATCAAACCAAAGCAACGCACTCGCGCGCGAGCAACGTCGTATGTCTGATTTCGGGTGGCGAATTTGCCTGCCCGGTAAGGGGTGAAGGCCTGGGAGGCAGAAACATGGAGACAGCGCTGCGTCTGGCAACGGACCACAGCCTGCCGAGTTCAGCGCCATTCGTCGCGCTGTGCGCGGGCACGGACGGGATCGACGGCAACAGTCCCGCGGCCGGAGCAATTGTCGACAGCACCAGCAGCGAACGCGCCCGCGCGATCGGCCTTGACCCGCAAGATTTTCTCGATCGCAGCGACGCGTATTCTTTCTTTGTCGCTGTGGGGGACGCGATCGCTACCGGGCCGACCGGAACTAACCTACGCGATATTCGAGTACTATTGTCAACGTTTGAATAATCTGACAGCCGTCCTGATTCTCAGTGACCAAAAACTGTGAATGAAGAGTGAGTAGTTCGTCGCCAGCGGGGCGAGCCGCCCTTCCCAATTTTGAGCTGCTTCTCATTGAGTAGTGTCCTTCATTAGAAATGGCATTCAAGGATCGAAGAGAAACGTTCAATTGTGAAAGTCTCTCAGGTAAGGAAGGCGGGCTTGCCCCCTGTTTCGCTAGCACACAGAATTGGACGATTGGAGAAGGATGATCCGCGGACACCTGATCAAGAGTAGTTAAGACCCATCCCGTCTTGACTCCGCGTTACTCGCGGAATATAAACCTTCTGACAAAAAAGTGACTTAGGAGGTCACGTTGGCCGCTCAACTCCAGCACCCAGGCGATTCAACTTCCGAAACTGCCAGCAGCTTTTCTTTTCCAGATCTAACCGAAGCCTTACTGGCGCGACGTTACGTTCCGCCGCTTCCAGAGATCAATGAGCTGATTGCGCGCACCACGATCGCTCCGGATGAATTGTTTCCGTATTTGGGTTTCAAAGCCGGTAACTACTGCCGCCATCGGGTGATGCGGAATGAATTTGTCGAGATGCTGGTGCTCTGTTGGAAGCCGGGACAGCGCACGCCGATTCACGATCACAACGGATCGCACGGCGCTGTATTTGTGCACGAAGGTATCTTGTGGGAAACGACTTTCTCGTATGACGCTGAGGAAGGCCTGGGTTACAAAGCCAATCACGAACTGCGCGCGGGCGGTTTGACTGGTTCAGAACTTCCGGACATTCATCAAATCGGCAATCCCGATGTCAGCGGTCAGGATTTGATCACTATCCACATCTACGCGCCTCCGCTCGGAGTGTTGAAGACATACAAGCTCGGGAGCTCTACCATCGATCTATACACGCCCGCTGACCCTGATTTTTTGTGACTCGGTGAGTATCGAGCGCCCCGCGACGCTGCGCCGGCCGAGCCATGACCTTGCGCCAATCGTCAGGTTGTCTAGTATTTTATAAGCCTGCTTGTTCCCGCTGCGATAAGAACGGATCCACGAAGTCGCTCGAACAATTCCGCTTCGTGTATTTCGTGGATTGTCTTATGAAAGAGTAGCTATCTCTAAAACATAAGACACTTTCTATTTAACAAAAGTACTGACGACCAGAGCACGTCCATCGGTAACTACCGAAATCGTTCCCCGCTGACCCGTAGTCATGAGTTCCGCGCCGCTCGAGCGCCAACGCTCGACCACATCCCTGTTCGGATGACCAAACATTGAGGTCCGCCCAACTGAGATAATTGCCAGTGAGGGATGTGTAGCAGCAACGAACGCCTGGATTGAAGATGTCTTGCTTCCGTGGTGCGCAACCTTTACCAGGTCGCTCTTGAGATCTAATCCTTCTCTCAGAACGGCCACCTCGCCCTGTTTCTCAATATCTCCGGTCAATAAGAAACGCTTGTCACCATAGCGGATCAACAACATCACCGAATCATTGTTCCGCGAGGGCGCGCTTGCGTCGTAATTCGGAGGAGGCCAAAGCACCTGTGCCGAGACATCGCCAAACTGAAGCATATCGCCCGCGCCAATATGATCGACCGGCACGCCTGCTTTCCTCATCGTCGCTGCAAAGCGCAGGTATTCGGGATCATCGGCCGGCGCGCGCGCGACCATCGCACCCCGAACTCGAAAATTCTGCACCACGTCGTTAAGGCCGTCGATGTGATCTGCGTCAGCATGGGTGGCGAGCACGTAATCAACCCGATCCATGCCGCGGGACCAGAGAAACTGTGACACCACGCCCTCTCCGATCGAGCGCGTGTCACGCTCAAAAACCGGGTCACCCTCCTCCTCGCTGGCTTGATCGATACGAGGACGTCCTCCGCCATCCACCATCAGTGTCGTCCCGTCGGGCATCGTCACCAGGGCGGAATCCCCCTGACCTACGTCGAGAAAATCGACGTGAAGCTTCCCATCAGGTCGCTCGGCACTTAAAGGATGCAGAATGATGATTGCCAGGAGGCCAGTAAATGCCAGCCCGCCGGCACGCAGCATCCTCGTCGAAACCGGGATCCTCGCTTTTGTCCAAAACGGACCTAACGGATTCCATCGGGCCAATGCAAAACTGAGAAAACCCAGCGTGACGTAATAGAGGATATAAATGCCGCCCCGCCAACCGGAGTAATGCGGCAAGCGCATCGAGGCGACGTTGAAGCGAGTAAAAGGATCAACCAGATGAATCATGACCCAGTCGATCTTCTCTGTCAGTTTAACCAATGGCGTGGCGAGCCACGGCGTCAGGTGCGAAGCCACCAGGGCCGCCAGCGCAACGAATGCCAACGCCGCCATGAGGATACCGACGACGACATTCAGCGCGAGCGAGGCTATCGAAAGACGATGAAAGTAGATCACCATCAGCGGCAACAGCCCGAGTTGCACGCTGGCGGAAACAACGACGGCGGCAAATGAATAGCGAACCAGCCTCTGTACCCGCCACTGTTCAAGCCTGGCGGCCATCGGTGTCTTAAAAAGCCGGTAACTGATATTTGACGCGGCCATTTCGGCTCGCCATTGCCGCTCGCTCCAAAACAACAATTCTGAGAGACACCGGAACCTATGTGAGCATGCGGGCGGATAAGGCGTCTGCCTTGTCGGTCTCCAGGAACCAACCCGCTGCATTTCACGCATGACTGGAACAGCGATCGAGATAATCGATAGCACGGAAAGAAAGGTCAACTGGAAAGATGGATCCAGGAGGTTGCGCGGCAGCCAAACCAACAATACCAACGCCGCGGCGCCGACTATGTTCAACGAGTTCGCGCGCCGCCACACCACGGGTGCGAATACCAGCAACGTGAACATCAACACAGATCGGGTCACCGAAGGATCGGCCCCCACGGCAATTGTGTATCCCCACATAAAAACGCCCGCAATGAAAAACTGCAAGAGCTTTCGTCTAGTCAACCTGCGAACGATCAGGATTACCAATCCCCCGATGAAAGCGATTTGCAGTCCGCTGATAACCAGCACATGAAACGTGCCGCCAGCGCGAAAGCGCTCTGCGGCTGCACGCGAAATGTTATATCGGTTGCCGAGCAAAGCCGCTTCAAGGACACCGGCAGTTTCGGCCGAGAAGTTCGCTGCGAACTCCTCTTCCAGACGCTGGCGCCATTCGTAAAGCAATGCCAAAGGGAGAAAGATACTTTCGTCGTCCAAACGCTCGATCAATAAAGGACTCTTTATTACGCCGGTGGCGTCGTAGCCTTTGCGCTCGAGGTATTCAGTCAAAGACGGGACGCCGGGGTTGCGAAAATTCTCGTCGCGATCGAGCGTAGTCATAATGCGCACTCGCGCACCGTGACGCAGTTCCAACTCGTCATACTCGTCGCGCACTTGTTTCTCGCGTGCGTGCGCGAGCAATATCACCGTGCCGCAGGCCTCGCGCTCGTCTCCTTTGAAGCTGATGCTTTCAACTCGAATGGTGAGATAGAAACTGTCGGGCGCGGGTTCGGGCTGACCCTGAATGACGCCGGTCAGCTCAACCGGCTCACCATAGGTGAACTGGCCTGCGTCGTACATTCGTGAAATGCGGTTTGCTGCCGCCGGGCGATTCTCAATAAACGAGAGCAAAGAGCCGGCGCAGACAAACGCCGCAACCAGGAAACAACCAACGAGCTTTGTCTTGTTCCAGGTCAGACATGCGATCGAGAAAAGGGTGACACTGCCACCTACGACAAGAGAGATGGATACAGATCCGGCGTAAGCCGGCAGGTAGTAAGACACAGCGATGCCCGCGGCAATCGCCACGGCCAGAGTGAGCAGGGGGCTCTGAGCGAACAGGGTCCTTCGGAGATGACCGATCCCAAGTTCGCCTCTCAAATGCTGAGTCGCCACGCATTGATTGTGGCCCCAGCGTCAAGCGAGTCCTGTTGCAATTCTCTTGGCAATCACAAGTCAAGCGATAAGAGGTTTAGAAGACGCCAGCGGCCATCGTGGCATTGGCAAGTAGCGGAAATTCTATTGGGTTATTGAAACCTTATTCGACCGTCAGATGGACTACGGTCTCAACGTGGTGCGTTTGTGGGAACATATCGAAGGCAGAGATCAAATCGAGATGATAACCGCCAGCAACCAGTTTTTTCAGATCGCGCGCGAGTGTCGCTGGGTCGCACGAAACGTAGGAGATTCTGCGCGGCTGCAGACCCAAAACCCCGGCGATGACGCGCGATTCAGCGCCAACCCTTGGCGGATCAAGTAAGACAAAATCGATTGGGTTCCCGAGCGCTTTAGCAGATTCCTGGGTCAGCCTTGATAGGTCATGGCGCTTCACATCATCAAGCCAGACACCGACGTCTCGCGTAGCCACTTCCGCATTCGTCAAACCTGCGCCAGCTAACGTCTCGCGCGCGAATTTCGCCGCCGCCTGATCTGATTCGACGCCAATCACTCGCGTGAATCGCCGCGCTAACGGAAGCGTGAATAGCCCCGCTCCACAATAGAGTTCCACGGCGGACTCACCGCCAGCTTCGCCGAGAGCAGCGTCGATCAGTTTGGGCAACAAGCCATCATTCGCCTGAAAGAAGCTGTCCGCGTTGAGGCGATAAGTCTCGGCCTGAACGGTGCGGCTGACATCTAAGACTCGATCTTCATCGACCGGAGGTGATATGGACACGCGCTCATCACCTACGACTGCGCGAAAGTCGCGTGCCTCTGGCAAAGACCCGCTAGTCATCTGCGCACGCAAACTTTCCAGAGTGCTCTGAAGTTGCGGAACCAGCACCGCACAATCTGCCACGTCGCACACATTCCGCGAGCCACTTTCAAAGTAACCCAATCTCTCTCTGACCGCGTCGTATTGCCATTGCGCTCGGGAACGATAGTGCCAGGGATTGGGCGCCGCGGTGATTTGAAAGTTGGGAATGTTTTCGATCCGCGCCAGCCGGCGCAGACAATCCCTGACGATTTCCGCCTTTGCGCCGAGCTGTGTCTGGTAATCCATCTGCTGAAAGTCGCAACCGCCGCAACGACCAAAATAAGGACAGGGTGGTTCGACACGATGCGGGGAGGGAGTGATTATTTCCTCTATCGAAGCGAAAGAGACATTTCCTTTTATTCGCTCGACGCGAATTCGCACACGATCGCCGGCCGCGGCCAGCGCCACCATGATCGTGCGGCCGTCAGCATGGGCCAGGCCCAGCCCGCCCGGCAGTATGCGTTCGATAGTTACTTCCATGGTTCGATAAACTTTCGCTTTGTCTCTCTACTTCGCAATGAAGTCAGTACCACCTGCGTGAGCGGGTAGACCGAATAGCCAACCACCTTATGTTTGATCCACTCGCTCACGCAGGTGGTACTGACCTCACGCGGCGGCAGAATCAAAGAAAGAACAGGCTGAGCCGCGGCACGCCAAAATGGTCGCGCAGTCGTTTAAGCAAAAGGTTTCCGCGCGTCTGCTCGAAAGCTGCTTTGTCCATGTGGCGCTTGTACGGCTTAATTTGTGACGCAATCTCGGCGTTTGCCGCTTCAAGTTCGCCAGCATCGATGGCCGCGCGCATAGCATCATCAAGCATGCGCTCGATTCCGGTCAAAGAGTCTTCCAGCTTTCGGGCGTCGGGTTGAGCGGCAGACGCGTAATCGTCTTTGATCTCTGACAGCAAGTTGATCGCGCGCGCGAAGGCTTCGCTTAGTTCACGATCGTTAGCTCGCCTTGCATTAAGCTGTTTCAGCCCGTCGAGCGAGCGATCAAGGTGCGCGAGGACTGAATCACGAGGAAAAGGAGAATTACTCTCGTCCGCCTTTTTTGTGTCTGCAGCTGATTCGTCGTGGCCGCCAACGCGCGACGCGAGCCACTCAGCATACTGGGCCTCTACTTCTTCCTGACAATAAAGGAGCGTCTTGACGGTTCGCTTTTGTTTCTTTGACTCGTGCGAATCAAAAGCGTGCTCGATAGAGCGCACCACCACGTGCAGTGGCACACCTCGCTCTTTCCAGCCCTCGATCAAAGCCCAGTCCATCGGACTCAGCATTAGATGCTTACCGCGGCGGCGAATGAAGCTGTCTTCGATTTCTGAGAAGTAGGAAAAGTAATTCAAGACGAAACAGTTTCGAGTTTCAGGTTTCAGGTTTCAGGTTCGCCTCCCTGTTGGGCTAACTTGAAGCCTTAAACTTGAAGCGTGAAACTCATTTCGTCCGTTCGTAGATTAGCCGCAGTCCTTCCAGAGTGAGTGTCTCGTCTACCTCCTCAATGAACTCGGAGCCGGTCGCGATCAAAGAAGCGAGACCACCTGTGGCCACTACGTGAACCTTCCCACCCAACTCATCAATCATCTTCCCCAGGATGCCATCGACCAAACCAACATAGCCATGATAGAGACCGGACTGCATCGCTTCGACCGTCGCCGATCCGATTGTCTTCTGCGGACGCTTAATTTCCACTCGTGGCAGTTTTGCGGCTCGTTCAAATAATGCATCAGCAGAAATGGTTATCCCGGGAGTTATGACTCCACCGAGATATTCACCTTGTGAATTGATAGCGTCGAACGTCGTGGCCGTTCCGAAATCCACTACGATGCATGGCGCGCCGTATTTGTAAATTGCCGCCACCGCGTCAACGATGCGATCGGCGCCCACGTCTGACGCCGGCTGATACAAGATCCTTAAGCCGGTATCAATCGTATGGTCGATAAAGAGCGGTGTCAGGCGAAAGTAGGCTTCAGCCATCCGTTTGAGGGTGAAATTCAACGGCGGCACCACAGACGCAACCGCGATCGCATCAATAACTTTGAAATCCAGCTCAGCCAGCGCAAACAGATTCCGCGCCAGCACGCCCCATTCATCAACCGTGCGTGCACGCACGGTCGTCAAACGCCAGTGAGCGGCGAGTGCCTCGCCGTCAAAAACGCCGAGCGACGTATTAGTGTTTCCAATGTCGATGACCAGGAGCATAGAGTGTAGGGGCAGGGCTTGTCCCTGCCCGCTATGAGCAAATTTCAATCGAACGGGCAGGGACGAGCCCTGCCCCTACAAACTTCCGGTAGCGCGCAGAGCCGTCACATCACCGGCTCGTACGATCCTCATCTGCCCGCCGGAGGTTTCAACCCGCAAAGCGCCATCGCTCTCCAACCCGCGCGTGGTTCCTTCGAAGGTATCATGCTCTAGAGCGACCCGCACCTGCCGCCCAACCGCATAAGAGGAACTAGCGCACCATTCGCGAATTGTATGCTCGGTGCCCAGCGGACTCTGGAGCAGGTCATAGCGCTCGGCGATTGCTTTCAATAGCGTCGAGAGAACTCGTTCGCTGTCAGGCCGGTCGCCGGTCGCGGCTTCCACAGAGGTTGCCAGATCGCTCACCGTCGCGGGCAAACTATCTGCCTTCAAGTTAATCCCGATCCCGATAACGGCCGCCGGGCCGGTTGCGGTGTCGACGGTTTCGGCCAGGATGCCGCAAAGTTTCCGGTCATCAAAGCAAATGTCGTTGGGCCATTTGATGTCTGCGCGCAAACCGCAAGCTTGCATCAGCGAGTCGCAGACCGCCAGTGCGGCCATCAAAGTAATCAGCGGCCAGACACTAATTTCGAGTCTCGGCCTCAGCACCAAGCTAAAGTAGAGTCCCGCATCTTTTGGTGATTGCCAACTCCGTTCGAGACGGCCTCGTCCCAGTGTCTGTTCGCGCGTCACGATGCACAAACCTTCAGACGCGCCCGCCCGCGCCCGCCGCATCGCCTCGAGATTTGTTGAATCGATTGAATCAAAGCGCAGAATCGTAGGCTGAAAGGGCTCGGTCATTGATTTCACCACGAAGACACAAAGACACGAAAATAAAACATGAATCGACGATAAAACGGTTTGCTGATACCTCTTTCCTTGGTGGCTTTTGTGGTTGATATTACCTCGGCAACTGCTGCGGCATACTTGCTAACGTGTACGCTAACGCCGCGACCACCGCACAGTTCTCCTGCAACTCTTTCGGATTCACTTTGTCGAGAGTATCGGCGGCGGTGTGATGATAATTAAAATAGGTGCGCGCATCCTGAATGGGTGCAAAGGTCGGCACGCCTGCAGCGCCCAACGGTTCAACATCGCTTCCTGTCTCTTCAACCAGTCGCGTGATGCCGGCTCCCTGACTTTGCAAAATCACTGCAAGCGGTTGCAGCAAAGTCAAAAGCTCCGGCTTGCCTTGCGCGTAGAAGCCCAAAGGATGCCCCGCGCCGAGATCGGTCTCGATAGCAGCGAAGTGACTGGGAATCTCGCTTTGGTAATCCTTTGCATAAGTGCGAGCGCCCATCGTTCCGTTCTCTTCGTTCATCCACGCGATGACCCGCAGCGTTCGCCTCGGTCGCAGATGCAGTTGTTTCAGCAACTGCGCTGCCTGCATCGCTACCGCCACGCCCGCGCCGTCGTCGATCGCACCACGGCCAAGGTCCCATGAATCCAGATGACCCGAAACGATGACGATCTGTTCCGGTTGTTCACTTCCTTTTAGATCGCCAATCACGTTGTAACTCATGGCGTCCGGCAAAGTTTGCGGCGTCAGCACGAGGCGCATTCGCACTTTTCCTTCACTGGTGAGATGCGCCAGCAGATCGGCATCCTCAGCAGCGACAGCCGCTGCCGGAATCTTCGGAGCTTCGTCTGCATAACGCAAAGCGCCCGTATGCGGCAAACGATAATCTGCCCCGCCCACCGAGCGGTTCAGTGCGGCAACCGCGCCTAATCGCGCGGCGGCGCTCGCTCCCATACCTCGATAGACTACTGCCTGCCCGTAAGCCGGGCCCGCGAAGCCATTGTCGGCGAGCTGCTGATCGAATTTCGCATTAAAGAGAACAATCTTTCCGGCGACGCCCTTCCGGCCTAACGCTTGTAACTCATCGAAATTGCTTACCACGACGACTTCGGCGGTCAGCCCTTCGTTCGGCGTGGCCATGCTGCCACCCAAAGCTGTCAGAACGATCTTTTGGGTAGTACCGGGAGCCATGCTCGGATACTCCGTCAACACGGCAGTCTCTTCGCCGCGCACCCAATGCGGCACCATCACTTTTTCCAGTTTCACCTCGAGACCAAGTTTGCGAAGTTCCGCGGCGACGTATTCAACGGCGGCCTGTGCCTGCGCTGAACCACTCAGCCGCGGACCGATGTTGTTCGCCAGATGCGCGAGTTGGCGATAGGCGTAATCGTTTTCCAGAGCAGCTCGCTGAACTTTTTTTATTTCGGCCACGAACTGTGGCGAGTACTGCAATGGCGGCGTCTGTGGCGGTCTTGATAGTTGAGCCGGGGCGTTCACAACGAACAGGGAGAGAATAGGTACAAAAAAAGGCAAGAGCCGCACATATCGATTCCAATGGATAAATGCAATCATATAACTAACCTCGGGATATGATGTCTCGTAGTCATTCTTGCTCTAACCTCGCGGCGCAAACCAAACTCCGTACAACAGGCTAGCCAATCGAGTTAGCAAGAAGTTTTTTACCACAAAGACACAGAGGACACTAAGATGATGAGGGTGTTTGATGTTCTGCCTGCGGAAACCGAGCGCCTCTCAAAGCTGGCGGTCGATGCGGCAATCAAGGTGCATCGGGCTCTCGGGCCTGGTTTGCTCGAGTCGGTTTACGAGACATGTCTGGCGCACGAATTGAGGAAGTGTGGCCTTCTAATCGAAACGCAGGTTCCGATTCCAATCGTGTACGACGGGATTCATTTGGAAGCCGGATTGCGAATAGACTTGCTCGTAGTGAAGAAACTAATCATTGAAGTCAAAGCGGTCGAACGGTTGAGTTGACGCGGCGGCGCGAATCAAAGCACCCTGCGCCGCACCAAGATAGTTGAGAAACACGCTCCCGCCGCTCGCGTCCAAAGATTTGTTGGATCGCGCCCACAAGCACAGCACGCGATTCGAACCGCGCTAGTTGGAATTCCCGGTCAACGAGTTGGCGTAGCCAACGAAATATTCGTAGCCCACAGCGCAAGCTGTGGGTAAGGGTGCAACCATCAGAATCGGAGCCCCAGCGGGCGACATAAAATTTGGCCGCGATGCTCGACCCTGCGAATTATGTCGCTCGCTGCGCGAGCTTATCTTCGATTCGGCGCGTGAACCCACAGCTTGCGCTGTGGGCTATTGATATGCCGCCCACGATCTGGGCTTTGCAAAACATCCGAACCGGTCGAACAAATGAATCGTGTCTTCAAGGCGCAGGTTCTTACTTACTTGAAGCTACCCGGCTTGTCTAGCTCTATTGATCAATTTCAACGTACCGCTGGTCAAGAATGCAATTGAACGCGTCATTCTCTAGTCGTTCGAACAAACAAAAAACCGTCAAACACAACGCCTCCGATGCAAGCGATGCGGCGGAGGCGTTGCTATTCCTTTGGTATTTTTCCTCTTCCTCTTGACGCTTTGTGTCTTCGTGTCTTTGTGGTTAAGGGCCTAACCAAGCACGCCGCGAAACTTTGAAGACGTTCCCGCATAGCCTGGGAAAACAGTCTTTAGGTTAGCCGTGCCGAGGTGCTTCGTGGCAATCTCGCCGAACACGTCGCGGAAATCTGTGGTCAACGCCAGGTCGCGGCCTTCGTATAACTGATCGCTCTTCAGGCCAGGCCAGTCGCCGTAGACTTTTCCGCCGCGCACGCTGTTGCCAACGACGAACATCGCATTTGCATGTCCATGGTCCGTGCCGCGGTTGCCGTTCTCTCTGGCGGTGCGGCCAAACTCAGACATGGTCAGGATGACGACATCATCCATCCGCTCGCCCAGATCGGTATGGAGGGCCGCTATCGCCGAGCTGAACTGTCTTAAAAGGTTACTAAGTTGGCCCTGCTGATTGCCTTCGTTAACGTGCGTGTCCCAACCGCCAATATCGGCGAAGGCAACCTCCAAGCCCACACCCGCTTTAATCAACTGAGCGATCTGCAAGAGCGCGTTGCCGAACGGAGTGCGTGGATAGTTGGCGCCGTTTTCCGCTTTGTATTGCGCTGGATTAACTTGCTTCAGATAGTTAACCGCCTCGAACGTCTCTTTGCCTGTGCCGTGTAACGCATCATTGACTGTCTGATCGTACATCGCCTCGAATCCGCCCTGCATTGACGCTGAACTTTGGCCGGCCCGAATGCTAAAGTCCGCCAGGTTCGAGATCGCCAGGGTGGGCGCCTTGCCCTGCATCGCGCGCGGCATGTTCTGCGTCATCGACACGGCGCGGAACAGAGATTTTTCCGGATCTGTCTTTGATTGGAGATAACGATTTAGCCAGCCATCCTGAGTTGACTTAACACCCGGCGTCGCTGACTCCATGTAATCCTGCGCGTCGAAGTGCGAACGCGTGCTGTCGGGCGAGCCTGACGCATGAACGATCGCCAAACGCTTCGAATCCCACAGTGGCTTGAATGACTGCAGCGAAGGATGTAGACCGAAGTAGCCATCGAGATTGATCGCTGACTCAACACCGCCATCCGGTTTCGGAATCGCGATGTTAGGCCGCAGATCGTAATAACTGTGCTCGCCATACGGCACTACCATGTTCAGCCCATCAACTGCACCCCTTTGAAAGATCGCGATAAGGGTCTTACGCCGGCCGCCGGTGACCTTATCGATCGTTTCGGCCAGCGTGCGCCGAAGAAAAGTCGGCGTTGAAGTCATCAGGCCGAATGAAGCGAGTGCAATGCCGCCACCCTTGATGAAATATCTTCTGTTCATAACGTCGTCCTTTGAAAAACTAAATAACGTCAGAATTTACGGGCGCTGCGGCTACATCCACCGCCGCGCGACGGTCCGACGACTTGATGGTTGCAACCACAGTGAAAAAGCGTTCGGTACAGAACCCGGAGCAGTAGCGACGGCCATCCAACTCCGCGAGTCCAGGAAACCTGTTAGCGTCCCCGAAAGCATCCATCGTTTTTGGTTGCGAATCATTGCACATGTTGAGTGTTTGACCCGGTCGCTACCGCTCCCGGTTCTGTACCGACGCCACTTGCCGGCTCTCCACCGAACGAGTTCTTAATCTAAGCTCACTCAATGCTACTGCCTTTGAAATTCAGGCGAGCCCAAAATCAAACCGGCGATCTTAATTAACGGATTGTCGATCGCGGCCACGTCCACTCTTGCCAGTTGCTGCTGCGGTTGCTGCTGGCCGGCTCCTCCGCCACCGGGACCCAGATTACCCCTTTGGAATCCAGCTTCAAAAGGATTCGGAGGGATTTCATTGGCGGCAACCTGCCTCTGCGGAATCGTTGGTAAAGTGACCTGATCGTTCAGTTGCTTTAGAAGCGTTTCTCGCGTCTTCGCAGAAATCTCGCCGCCTACAATCTGAGTCACAAATCGATCGAGCAGTTTCGCTTTGTCGACAGATGAGCCCTTCATGTCACTCACGAAGCGCGATAGATCAACCCGAGTTCCCGGAATGCGGTTGCTAACCAGGGCCAGGCCAAAATTCATCCGCTCGAGCAACGCTCCGGTGTTCACCCAATTCTCCGCCAGGTCAGAGTAACCATTCGGCGTCTGAAACCCATAGAGCGGCTGACCCATGCGAGCAATCCATTGATGGAATTGCGGACCGCCGTTGGTGTCAGCACCCAGAGTGCGCACCGCGCTGACAGCCAGTTCGAACGGCCGCTTCACTTTTGCCCGGTAAGCTTCAGCTGAATTGAATTCCGGCGAGAAGAAAATCGCCTTTAGTACTTCGCGAATGTCGCCGTCCGTCTTCAAAAACGTCTGCGTCACGCGATCGACCAGAGCGGGTGGCGGATCGTCCGAGACAAATCGTCGCACAAGTTTGGTTGCGATGAATTTAGCAGTCGCCGGATGATGCGCCACGATATCCAGCACCATCAAGCCATCCTTGATCCCGCCACCAGCGGGAATCTTGTGACCGAGGACGATTTTTTCGCCGTTGTCGTGCACCCCGGGTCTGAAAATGAATTTACCGGCGTTGTCACGCGCATCCCGTCCCATCAAAGCAGCCGCGGCTGCGCCCCCGCCGCGAGGCTGAAAGATAGTCCAGCCGGTAAAGCAACGCGCGACTTCCTGCACGTCCTTCTGCGTGTATCCGCCATCGACGCCGAGCGTGTGCAGTTCCATCAACTCACGCGCGTAATTCTCATTGATGCCGCGGGGTCGTTGCTGTTGCTGAGGTCTTTGTTGCTGCGGATTGTTACTCATCAACACGGCGAGTGGACCACGTGCCGCTCCCGGCCGCTGCTGTGTCAATTGTGCATTCGGGCTTACGCTCTGAAAATTATCGAGATAGAAAAGCATCGCCGGGCTTTGCGCGTCAGCCAACAACAGATCGTAAAATTTTCCCAGCGTATGCGGCCGAATCGTGTCCCGATCGTAAGAGGTGAGCAACCAGCGATCCGCGCCTTTGGCTGCGTACACATTGAAGTGGTTGGTCCAGAAATCAACCATGACTTCCTGTAACTGCCGCTCGCTGTACACGGACCGCAGGATACGCGACATCTGCAACTCGCCGGTCAGAAACTGTGCCGGACGCAGATTGTTCTCTTTGAAGTACGCCATTATTGCTTTGCGATACTCCGGATTGTTCATGGGGTTCGCATCATTGTTCGCCGGTGTATTGGTCTTGGCAGCGTCGTTGGTCTTGGCCATCTCTGGCCCTTGCATCTCGCCAGTGGTATTGTCTCCGCCTTTCTGCGCTGTCGCAGCCGGTGCAGCGTTAGCGCCTCCCTTTACCCGGTTGTCGCGGGCTTGAGCAAGATCCGCCGGCAGAGCGCCGCGCTGCTGAAGCTGTCTCAGCAGCTGCCCGGGTTGTGGATACTTTTCGTAGAGCTCAGCCGTACTCATCCGCAGCGTCTCGAGATTTTGCAGCTTGGCCTCCGACGCTGAATCGTCGATCTTTTCCGGCCAGAGCTGTTGCGCGACGTAATTATCGATCCCCATCGCTTTCACGCGTTCCAGATCTCCGGGCCGAGCGCCAAAGCCGAGACGATTCAGCACATGCAGGATGCGCTGGTCCTCGCTCAGTTTCGCCGTCGATCTGCTCGCTGGCGCCTTCATGTTCTGGGCACTGATGCCGGCCGCGAACGTGCTGACCAGCAGCGCAACCATACAGAAAATCGCGCCAGCCCTTCTCCAATTGTTGGGCACCACAGAAACGTGCGGGTTTGAGTGTCTTTTGTTTCTCATGATCTCAATTCCTGATCGGAGGAATGCCCCGAAATCTTCCACGAACCAATGTTTATCGTTCGTTTAGACGCGTTAGAAACGAAGGTGGCCGAGTAAATCTTAAGAGTTTATGAGGAGAGCGGCAAGCCATTAGGTCTGATGCGACAATAGAAGCCGAACCGCGATCCCCGAACTCACACTAAATAATTGAAACAAAACCTTTGTTTCGTGCCGTTTCGTGTGGTTTGGTGGATCGCTTTGAATTCCAGACCTGCCACTCACCGCAAGAGAACGACGTCTCCGGCAATTTCATTGGCGAGAAATACGGCCTGTCGAAGGTGAGATTCAAGATTGAAAGCATGCGAAGCCCTGTCAATTTGGTGGCAGCGCGGCTCCCGCCGGAGCGGTTCCCGGTCGCGCGCGCGGCAGCGGCCGCGGATAACTCGCCGGACTGCGGTTCCCTTCCTTATCCACCGCGCGTACTCCAAAAAAGTAGTTGTCTTTCGACATTCCCTTCATCGTATAGGCGTCGACGTTGCCGACTGCGCGCGAGTGTGTCCACACCGCTTCAGTTGTATCTCGCCATACAATTTCATA
>WNFS01000523.1_pt1 | contig 36582 bp, 23 predicted proteins | sample 5400141 | NCBI WGS metagenome assembly WNFS01 (sample SAMN13153358, study PRJNA577476) | soil metagenome | isolation source: 60 cm saprolite under Madrone tree | place: USA:California | collected 2016-06-14
ATCGAATCTAATTCCGGGACCTGAGACTTTCGGCTTATGGGCCTAACCATTCGCGACGTTGCCAAGGCCGCTGGAGTATCCACCGCCACGGTCTCCAACGTATTGAACAAAACCGGCAAAGTAGGGCCCCGCACGCACAACCTGGTGCTCTCGGCGGTCAAGCGCCTCGGATATTTTCCCGACGTGCATGCCCGCCATTTGGCTTCGCGGGAGAGCCGCACGCTGGGCATCATCGTTTCCGACATCGAGAATCCGTTTTTCCCGGAAGTGATCAAGAGCTTCGAGACGCGCGCGCGCGAGCTTGGCTACGACGCGATTCTAAGCGACACCAATTACGATCCGCGCAGAACGCGAGCAGCCGCGCAGCGCATGATGGAGCACAAAGTGCGCGGCGTGGCGGTGATGACCTCCGAAATAAGCTTGCGCTTAATCCACGAATTGGCGCGCCGCAGGATAGCCGTAACGTTTCTGGATCTTGCTCCGGTGCGCAAGTATGTAAGCAATCTGCGCATCGACTACCATTCCGGAATGCAGCAGATCGTGGAGTACCTCTACAAACATGGGCACCGGCGCATCGCTTTTGTGGCAGGAAGGCCGCGACTGAAGTCCAACGTCGTGCGCTTGCGGTCCTACGAAAAATGCATGAGGGATTTAGGGCTTGAGCCCGGGCCGGTGTTTCCGGGCGATTTGCGCTTCGAAGGCGGCTTGAGCGCCGGCCTGGCGATCGCGCAGCTCAATCCCCGGCCTACGGCGGTCATGGCAGTGAACGACCTCACCGCGGTCGGAGTCATCAAAGGCCTGATGAAGTCCGGCCTCCGAGTGCCAGAGGACATTTCGGTGACCGGCTTCGACAAGACACGCCTGGCGGAATACAGCAACCCTTCGATCACCACGGTGGACATCCACCGCGACGTCCTCGGCCAAATAGCCGCCGACGCGCTGCATGAACTCTCTCGCTCGGCGGATCCGCAGGGCCGCGAATATCAGATTACCGCAGAACTGATCCCGGGGGACTCCTCCGGGCCGGCATCGCCTATCCCCCATAGCGCCTGGCCATAGCGTTTTGGGTCGACCCGGTTCGAGTGCTAGCATGCCAAGGCGAGCGGTCGAACACGGGCACTTCCGGATGGCGCGTCACAAAGACGAACAGCACATTTCGCGTCGGACCTTCCTTCGGGGAATGCGCTGGGCCCCGGTGCTTTTCGCTCCCGCTCCACTGTGCGCTCTGCCGTTCGGCGCGAAACTCGCTGCTCCTCCGCGCGCCATTCCTTTTCTCCCTTTCGCTGATTTTCGACTGAACCCTCATTACCCGGCGAAATCTCCGCTTGACGATGTGCTTCGCCTTGTCGCCCCCGGCTCCGACGAGTTCATCACCGAAAAATACGCCTTTGAAATTGGGCGCGTGCTGAACGACTGGGGCCAGGCCCTCAAAACAGCACCGCTCGGGCTCAGTACGCTTGCAAATTTTCTCGACTCTTCGCTGGAAGCGATTGCGCTCGCGCCAAGTGAAGAAAGCAGGGTGCGTTCCGGCGGCGGCATCGATGTAACGCGGAGGCGGTTCGCTGGGAAGACCACGGAGGACCGCGAGCGATTCCTAGACGAAATGAAGAAGTACCTCACGCCTTTCGTGCAAATACAGATCGCCGAGTTCGAAATCACGGGCGTCAAAGAAATCGCCGGCTCGCCATTCACCGTGCAAACCGAGATTCGCTACGATCTCGCCGGCACGTGTGCCGATGGCGCCCGCGAGGAGCGCATCGGAAATTGGTCGACGCGGTGGACTCGCGCTAATTCCAACGCGTGGCACGCGGTGCGCTGGGAGGCGAGCGCAGAAACCGTGAGCCGAGCTCGTGGGCCGATTTTCATGGACGTCACGGCGCAAGTTCTGGGCCGGACGGAATCGTATCGAAGTCAGATGGTGCGCGGGGTCGACAACTGGCGCACGGTGCTTGACGGCGCTTGCGGTATCGACGTGTACGGGAACAACGGCCTCGCCGCGGGAGATATCGACAACGACGGCTTCGACGATCTGTACATCTGCCAGCCCGCAGGCCTCCCTAATCGCCTCTATCGCAATCGCGGCGACGGAACATTCGAGGACATCACTGAAAAAGCCGGCGTCGCAGTGCTCGACGCGACCGCGTGCGCGCTATTCGCCGATTTCGAGAACAAGGGTGTGCAGGACCTGCTGGTCGTTTGCGGCAGCGGCCCTCTTCTCTTTCTCAATGACGGAGCGGGAAGATTCTTCCTCAAGCACGATGCCTTCCAATTCGCGCACCCGCCGCAAGGCACGTTCACGCACGCGGCCATCGCCGACTACGACAAGGACGGCCGGCTCGATATCTATTTCTGCCTCTATAGCTACTATCTCGGCCTGGACCAGTATCACTACCCTGCTCCTTATTTTGATGCGCGCAATGGCCCGCCTAATTTTCTACTGCACAACGAGGGCAAGGGCGCATTTCGCGATCGCACCGAAGCCGCTGGGCTCAACGCTGACAACGACCGATACAGCTTTGCCTGCGCCTGGGGCGATTACAACGCCGACGGCCACCTCGACTTGTATGTCGCCAACGATTTTGGCCGCAGCAACCTCTATCGCAACAACGGTGACGGCACCTTTACGTCAGTCTCGACCGAAGCCGGCGTGGAGGATGCCGGTGCGGGCATGAGCGCGAGTTGGTTCGATTACGACAACGACAGCAGCCAGGATGTGTACGTTTCCAACATGTGGTCCGCTGCCGGCATTCGCGTTTCCGAGCAGGAACGGTTTCATCAGGGCGAACCCGAAAATATTCGCGCCCTATATCGCCGCCACGCGCGCGGCAATTCGCTCTATCGCAATCTTGGTAACGGCAAATTCCAAAACGTCAGCGAGAAGGCCGGCGCCGAAATGGGCCGCTGGGCGTGGTCCTCCGACGCCTGGGATTTCGACCACGACGGCTATCCAGACCTGTACATTACGAACGGCTACATTTCCGGGCCGGAAACTTCTCGCGCCGAGAACGGCGATATTTCCAGCTTCTTCTGGCGCCAGGTCGTGGGCAAATCGCCGCAGAATTCCCTTCCCTCCGCAAAGTACGAGCAAGGATGGAACGCCATCAACGAGCTGATTCGCTCGGACGCGACGTGGAACGGTTACGAGCGAAACGTTTTCTACGCCAATAATCGCGACGGCACGTTTTCGGAAGTTTCCGGCATAACAGGACTGGATTTTCTCGATGACAGCCGCGCTTTCGCGCTCGCCGATCTGGACCACGACGGACGACTTGAAATCGTTCTCAAAAACCGCAACGCGCCACAGCTTCGCGTTTTGCGCAACGCAATGAAAGAGCTCGGCAACGTGGTGGCTTTTCGCCTGCGCGGAACGAAGAGCAACCGGGACGCCATCGGCGCCTCTGTCACTGTGGACGCCGGCGCGCACCGACAAACTAAATTTCTGCAGGCCGGATCGGGATTTTTGTCGCAGCACACGAAGGATCTTTTTTTTGGCGTTGGCCGCACCGAAGGATCCGTCCGCGCGACCGTCCTCTGGCCCAGCGGCCTTACGCAAACGTTCGCGACCGTACCAGTGAATCGCCGCATCGAGATTCGGGAAGGCTCGCAGGATTTTGCCGAGAAGGCTTTCGCGCCGTCATCCCCGGCTTACGCGCAAGCGAGCCAAACCACCCAGCTCGAGCCTTTGCCGTCCTCGTCGGAAACCTGGCTCATCGAGCCTCTGCACGCGCCGGATTTTTCGCTAGCGGATTTGAGAGGTCACAGCGTAAACCTTGGGGCGTTTCGGGGAGGCCCGCTGCTGCTGCATTTTTGGGCGGCGGCCGCACCGGCTTGCGGCGAGCAATTGCAGGTACTTCAGCGCGGTCGTGAAATGCTCGCGTCACGCCGTCTTCGCGTCATCGGAATCGACGTTGACGAGGCGACTGATGTTGAGGCGGCGCGCTCGCTGGCAACCAAAGAACAGCTCTACTTCCCTACCCTGCTTGGCACGCCAGAAATCGCGGGCATCTACAATATTCTTTATCGCTACCTGTTCGACCGCCGCCGCGATCTCGCTCTGCCAACTTCCTTCCTCGTAGACCATGAAGGGATGATTGTCAAAATCTACCAGGGCGTTGCCACAGTGAAACGCCTGCTGGACGATGTCGAGTCGCTGCCGCGGACTCCGGAGGAACGCATGCGCAGGGCGCTGCCGTTCGCGGGGACGCTTTACGAAAAGGAGGCCTTCCAGCGCAGCGATTTCACTTATGGAGTCGCGTTGTTTCAGCGCGGTTATCTCGAACAAGCCGCGGCATCCTTCCAGCAAGTCATCGCTGCCAAGCCGAATGAGCCCGAGGCTTACTACAACTTGGGTACGCTGTACCTTCGCAAAAACGCTTTCGCGGAGGCCCGTCAGTATCTCGAACAAACTGTCAAGCTCCGCCCGAACTATCCGGAAGCGTGGAACAACCTGGGGATGATTGCAGCGCAGCAAGGGCAGGCGGACGATGCGATCAGCAATTTCCAACAATCGCTGCTTCTGCGCCCGGACTACGCGATCGCGCTGTTGAATCTTGGAAACGTTTACCGTCGCCAAGGAAATTTCGCCGATGCTGAAAAGCTTTTGAGGCGGGCACTCGAACTCGAGCCGGAGAATCCGGAAGTCAACTATAACCTTGGCATGCTGTACACACTCCACGAACAGCTCCCGCTCGCATCGCAATATCTAGAGCGCGCTGTCAGCCTGCGGCCGGATTATCCGGACGCGCTCAACAACCTCGGAGTCTTTTTTGTGCGCGAAGAGCGCTACTCCGAGGCAGAGGAAAAGTTCAAAGCGTGCATCCGCGTCGCCCCAGCTTTCGATCAGGGCTACCTCAATCTCGCGCGTCTCTACGTGATCCTGAAAGAAAAAGACAAAGCGCGCCAAGTGCTGCAGACCTTGCTGCAGCAGCAGCCGCAACACAAGATGGCTCAGCAGGCGCTCGAGATGCTAAATTGAATTTTTAGCACCAATCAGCGTGTGGTGGGGGGAGTTATTGCTAATGGCTTTTGACGCCGCATTGCAAAGGAAACGCGCGAGCGCTGCGATGCGTGGGATTCTTGCCGCATCTATGATTTTCGTTTACGCGTCGGCACACGCCGCACAGCAACCCACCGGGAGCCGTAGCACACCTCCGCAAGCCAAGAAGGCAGCATCTTCGCTGCTCGTTGAAGCGGAAACCCTCATGGGTGAAGGCCGCGTCAACGATGCCAAGAGCAAAATCCGCGAGGAGCTCCGACAAAATCCCGCGAACGCCGAGGCTTACGATCTGCTCGGGGCCATATCCGTTAGCGAAAAAGACTATCCCGGCGCCCTCGACGCTTTCCAGCATGCCCTCGAACTGGAACCCAGCTCCACTCGCGCGCGCAACAACCTCGGCAGTGTTTACGTCGCACAGGGAAGATTCGACGCTGCCGAGCAGGAGTTCCGCACGGTTCTTCGTACCGCGCCCGCGAACCGCGACGCGAACTACAATCTCGGTCTCGTGCTCTTAGAGCAGGGCTCGCCCGCTAAGGCCATACTCCATTTTCAGCGCATCCGGCCTACGAATCTCGAAACCAAATTCAACCTGACACGCGCGTATCTGCAGGCCGGCAACACAGCGGAGGGCTTGAAGTCAGCGACCGAACTCTCCAACGAAAACAAAGACAACGTGCAGCTCCATGTCACGCTGGGCGTCCTGCTGGGCGCGGAAAAACAGTATCGCGCCGCGCAAGGCGAACTCGAGAAAGCAAACGCCCTCCAGCCGGAAACATTCGAGATTCTTTACAACGTGGGCCAGGTATACCTGCGCGCGGGCGAATATCCCAAAGCGGAATTGGCGTTGAACCGCGCGCTCAAGCTGAAGCCCGATTCGCCGGAAGCTCTTTACCTGCTGGCACAGGTCTATTCCGACCAGAAAAAGTCCGTCGACGCTTTGGATCTGCTGGTGCGCGCGCACAAGCTCGCTCCGCAAAACGCCGACATCATTTTCCTGCTGGCGCGCGTCAGCATGAGCCAGAATTATTTTGAAGACGCCATTCCGCTCCTCGAATCGGGCTTGCAAATCGCTCCGAAACGCGCGGACCTCCGCGCCGCGCTCGGCGAAAGCTATTTCATGTCCGGCAAAACGGAAAAAGCCATCGAAGAGTTCAACGAGCTGATCGCGCTCGAACCTTCCGCTGCATCATACGCATTCATGGGACTTTCGTATCGTCACCTCGGACGCTTCGACGAAGCCAAGAAATATTTTCAGGAAGGATTGAAGCTCGATCGCCGCAATGCTTCTTGCCTTTTCAACATGGGCTATATCGAAGAGCGGCAAGGCAATCACGCCGCCGCCGAAACTTTCTTTCAGGAAGCGCTGAAGTCCAACCCTGATTTTTCCGAGGCGCTACTGGAACTCGCGAACCTGCGCATCGCCAACAAGAAATTTGAGGAAGCCGCGGAGCTTCTGCGCCGCTATGTAAAAGTTAGCCGAGATCCCGGCTCCGGCTATTACAAGCTTGCCATGGTCGAGCGGAGCCTGCACCAGACCGAAGCGGCACAGCGCGACTTGAACGTCTTTCAAACGCTTTCCAAGAATTCCTCCACCGGCCCCTATCCCTACCAGCACCTTTTCGATTATCTCGACAACCGCGCAGCTCTCAGCGCGCGCGAGCGCACGCAACTGGATTTGACGCAACTCACCGAGCAGATTCAGAAGCATCCCGACCAGCCGCAAGATCTCTACTTGCTGGCCGAAACCTACTTGAAGCTTGGCAAAGTGGAAGGCGCTAGCAAGGCCATCGCGCAGCTCGATCAGCTTAGCGCGAACGATTACCGTACGCAGACGGGAGTCGGCGTTCTGCTCGCCCGTTATCGTTTGTACGATGAAGCCATCCAGCATTTTCAGTCGGCGTTGCACGCCAATCCTGATTCTGACGATGTGAAGTTTGACCTCGCCGACGCTTATTTCCGCAAAGGCCTCTACTCGGCGGCGCTCGAAGCAGCCGGACAAGTCTCAGTCGCGGGTCAACAGGACGATGCGTACCTGTCCTTGCTCGGCGACATCCAAGCGCATCTCGGTGACACGGTGCGCGCTACGGAGATTTTCCGCAACGCCATCCGCCGTAATCCCGACAACGATCAGTATTATCTCTCGCTGACTTTGGTGCAGTTGCGCGGCAATGATGTCCGCGGCGCGGCCGAAACCTTGCAGCAAGGCTTGGCGCGCATTCCCAACTCCGGAAAAATTCTGTGGGGCCTCGGCCTCATCTCCGTCCTCGAAGGCAACACGCCACAAGCCGCCGAGCGTCTCGAACGCGCCGTAGAGTTATTGCCGGAATGGGCTGGCAGCTACTCGACTCTGGGTGTCTTTTACTATGAGACCGGGCAAATCGAAAAAGCCCGCGAAGTCCTCAACCGCTTCAAAGGCAGCAACGCCGGCGTCCTCGACGTCAATCGCATCGAGGAAGCGCTGTCGCAAGCCCCCGCGCCACCAGCATCGGCCCGCGAACCCATGCCGATGTTAGCGCGCCAGCAACTGCTTCAATTAGCTCTTTCACTCGCGGAGCGCACCCTCTAACCCAACCAGCGGCTGTTCCCCAGACCGCCCTCGCCGCGTCGGCTATAACTCCGAGTCCTCCTTCAGTAAGGCCTTCAAACACCTAATGCGTAAGGCCTACCGCTAGCGCTAACTTTCGCTCTATCAGACCTGCAGCTTGCGAAGATACGGAACGCTGGCTCTCATCATTTCCAGGTTCATTTCGACGAAGTAATTCTTGATGCCGCCCGTTTTCGCCGCGGTAAAGATTTTCTTCCAATCCAGAGTGTCCTGTCCCACCGGCATAATTTTCTTGGCTTCTGCCAACCAGCCTTGCACGTGCATGGACATGAAGCGGCCAGGATACTTCGTGAAATACTCCGCGGCGTCGTAGCCCTGGCTGATTGTGGAGACCTGGAATTGGAACTTGACCAGCTTCGGATCGAGCAGGTCCAGCAATAAGTCGTACGTGCGCTTGCCGTCAACCATCGTCAATTCAAAGTCCTCATTGTGAAGCCCTTGCTGAATGCCAGCCTTGGCCGATTTCTCGCCCATCTTGTTGTACTCGTCGGCGGCTCGCTTCACGTCATCCATCGTCGGTTTCGTCGGCCCCTCGAGTGTTGGTACGATCATTTGCGTCAGACCAACCTCTTTCGCCCAGGCAATCCGGCCTTCCTGATTGTCCCGGAGTTCTTTGATGCCGAAATGCGAACTCACACACGTCACGCCGGCGTCGCCCAGAATCTTGCGGAGCTCACTTCCTGTGTATTTGCCAAGCCCAGCGAAGCCGTGTTCCGCGTAACCTACCGGCGAGCAGAGCTCAATCGCCTGAAACCCGGCGTCCGCGAGCTGCTTGATCGTGCCGGGAAAATCCTTGGCGATCATCTCCCGGACAGGCCACGTCTGACATCCAATTGGCATGCCCAGCGGATTGGCGCGAAGCTCCAGACCACCTGCGGAGATAAACCCCGCCGCGGCAGCGTGCGTCGCCGACCTTTTAACAAACTCTCTTCTCGACATCTCCGACATTCACTCCTCCTTGTGACAATTCTTTACGTCTCAACGCTCGTCCTTTGGCCTACAGTTCCCATCCGCTTCGACGTTCCGGGCGGACGTACTTCTGCGCTGCATCAGCGTTCACTTTCATGCCGGCGCGATCCCAATTGAGTTTCTGTCCCGCACGAGTGGCAACATTCCCAAGAAGCAAAGTCTCCGTGACCAGCCCCGAAAACTCGAAATTTCCGCCAGGTTTCACTTTGCTACCCTTGCAGGCGTCCAGCCATTCGCGTTCGTTGCCAGGCGACCTGGGCAGCGTCTTTGGCGGCTGTTTGTAGCTGTTCATTTTCGCTTCGGGAATAAGCTGCGGACGCATCCCATTGAATCCGCAAAGAATTTTCCCGCGGTCTCCCACAAAAAGAAGCCCTTCATCCCCGTCTTCGCCCTCTGCCTTGAACGGTCGGTTCTCTTCCAATTCCTCCGGTCGTGGCGGCTTCAGACCGCCGTCATACCACGTGAATTTCACCGGCGGCATTTCGCCCCGCGCCGCGAAGTTGTAACGGATGATCGACGCCAATGGATACGTCTCTTCGTAGCGATCCGTGGAACTCGCTTCCACACTCCCGGGTGCCTCGAGCTTCAATACTCGAAAAATCGTGTCGAAACTGTACGAGCCCATGTCGCCGAGAGCGCCGCAACCGAAGTCGGCCCACCCACGCCATACAAAAGGCGCGTACGCGCGGTTGAACGAGCGTTCCGGCGCTGGGCCGAGCCATAAATCCCAATCCAAACCATCCGGCACCGGCTCCGCGTCCTTGGGACGCTCGATCCCCTGCGGCCAGAAAGGACGGCTGGACCAGTTATGAACGTCCCGCACGGGCCCGATGGCGCCGTCCCAAATCCATTCGCATAGCAACCGTGTGTCTTCGGACGCTTGATTGCCAACCGCAATCTGCGTTGCCACACCAGTCTCGCGCGCAATTTCGGCCATGCGCCGCGCCTCATAGATTGTGTGCGTCAAAGGCTTCTGGCAAAAAACGTGTTTGCGCTTCTTCATCGCCGCCGTCGATACGGCTGCATGCAAGTTATCCGTGGTGCACACAACGACCGCGTCGACGTCCTTCTGTTTTTCCAGAAGCTCGCGGAAGTCGCTGTAAGCCGCGCAGCCACGATACTCGCCGGAGCGCTGCTGCGTACCATAGTAGGCGTCCACGATTTTCTGACACGGCTCGCGGCCGGCAACGCCGCTAGTTACGCGCAGCGAATGATTCAACTGAATGGGTTCGTCCGGACTGAGCCAATCCCACCCGCTATCGACACCCAGCAATTTGCGCACGGAGTTGCAGAACTCATGGGTGTCCCACTGTGGGTGATTCGCGCCAGTCTTATTCGGATCGCACACCGCCACGCCCTGCACGTCCGGTTGGCCCAAAAAGCGCAGCATCACGCGCAGACCTTGCGACCCGACGCCGACAAAAGCAATATTGACCTTGTCGCTGGGCGGAACATATCCCACGCCGCCCAACACGCGGCGCGGAACGATCGAAAGCCCGATCGCCGCCGTGGCCGCTTGCCCGATGAACTCGCGCCGCGAAACCGGTCCTTCTGAAAAGCTAGGAGATCGAAGCCTATTCTTCATGGAACCTCCCTAACCGCGGCTCGCAGGCAACACATGATTTTGGCCTTCTGTTCACACCCTGCCGTGGTTTACCACACTATGGACCGGCCCGCCACTGTAAGCGAACCAAAGGTCTGTCGGTCCGAAAATCCGCATTTCCCTACCACGCCCGGTCGCAAGAATTGGCGGACAATCACGTCTGCAAATCCATGAAGGCCCTGTTCCGTGATGTTGACCCTTTCCGCGCTTCAGTCAAGCCGCATCGCCGGCCTTCGCTTGGACTGCGCAAGAATAGATCTGTAGGTGTCGACAGCCTCCGCTCAGGAGCAGCGATGGCCGAATACAATATACAGTTGAAAGCCTGGCACGCTGTTGTCGCGATTGTCGCCGTCATCGGATTTACCGGCTTCAAGATGTACCTGCGCGTCCGCACGGTGGAAGACGGGATGCGCGACGCGATCCGCCTCGAACTCCTGAACGAATATTCGGGTAGGGGCCCGAAGGACATTGCTCGGCTCGTGGCCGAGGCCCGCGCAGGCTTGCCGGTCGAACCTGTGGCGGCCCTGGTTCAGCGCCAAGTGGAGTTCACCTCGATCGCCGTGCGCGGTAAGATCGGCGGGCCGGTTACGCTCGTTCGCGCGGAAATCACCGTGGATGGTGGCCCGCCCCCTGACGGTCGATCCGTCCGTTTTTTCCGCGTCACCCGTAAGTTTATGGAGGATGGCCGGATGGTCGTCGGCGAAACGGATTCTTACCGCTTCTTCAGGGAGCTTTTCCCCTAGTCGCGGGCTGCCGCTCCGCCAACCTGAATCGTCAGCGAGAACCCGCCGCAGACTCGCCTCCCGCCAAGCCTACTGCACCTTGATCGTGACGGCACGCGAGGGGATACCATTCGCAACAACCTCCAGGATACTCATGCCCCGCTCCTGGTCAGCCGGCACATCGAAATGCGTCGACACCAAGCCCGAATTTGCCACTGCCATACTGCTGGGGTCATGCGTCCTGCTGTAGAAGACGTGCCCCGTGGCCCGGTTGGTGATGCGCACGAGAGGGAAGTTCGTGGCAGCCTGGGCGTCGTCCCCGTACGCGGCGCCTTGCGACACTCCGTTGAACAACGTTCCGGAGATCACATACGACCCTCCGCGGTTAACGCTGGCCGGCGCTGATTTTATGGTGGGCGCCCAAGCTGGATTGGCAGTTCCGGCGGCTGTATAGATCTCGATATCATTCGAAAAATCCGTCAGCAAGACCTGGCCGGTCGGAAGGACTAACATATTGCCGAAGAAGGAAGAATCGCCCGGCGCATTGGGGGGACCAGCAACCGGGTTCAGCTTGCTCCCATCGAACTCGAAAAAGAAAGTGGGACTGTTGAAGATACCGGGGCTGGTGTCGACGAGCACGTTCCCATTCGGCAGCAGGGCTGCGGGACCATCGGCAATGTCCAGTCCGTCCGGAAAATCGGGACCTGCAGTCCAGGTTCCGGCCTGCGAGTTGAATATGGCTGAGTGTCCGGTGCCACAACTGTTCGCTCCCGTGTAGAACACCGTACCATCGGGCCGCAGGATGCCGGGTCCCAACTCGAACGAAGCATGCCTCATGCCGCCGCACCCGTGACCCGAGTCCCAGAGCTGCACAATCGTGCTGCCGGCGCTGGACCACGAGCCCGTCCCGGGATTGTAAACTTCCGAGTTCGTACCCAGGGGCTCGTACGGAATGCCAATCGGGACGTAAGCGTCGACAGTTAGAACTTCGCCGTTCGGCAGGAGCGTCCACCCTTCTTCATCGCTGACGTCGAATTTGTTCGCACCCGTCGGCGTCCAGGTGAGCGTCTTGGAATCAAGCAGCGCGTCTTGCGTTGTGCAGCAGTTGGCTTGCATGTACGTCCCGTTGGGTAGCACCACGCTCTGGGCATCGCCGATATTCACCCACCCATCTGGCGGATTCACACTGGTCCATGTATTAGCCACCGGATCGTAAATCGCGCCCAGGTTCGTCCATACCGCATTACAGGTGAACGTCGCAGGGTCGCACAGGTATTCGCCACCCTCGATGATCAACCGGCCGTCAGGCAGCACGGCAGATGAGTGATAGAGCGGACTATAGCCAGGCGGCAAAGAGGCCACTTGCGTCCACGTCCCGTTGATGTAGCTGCCATTCTGGTCGGGAGTCAACTTCCACCAATCGGGAAAGCCGGCGTCCTGAACCAGCACGGTGCCGTCGGTGAGCAGGATAGGGTTGGCGGCGCCATCAACCAAGAAGGTCGGCTGATTTGTGAGCGGAGTCCACGGCGAAGCCGCGGCCGATCCCTCGACGCTGGCCTGTCCTTGGGGCTGAGCAAGCCCCGTCGACTGCGGCTGGCCCACCGGGTGTGGAATCGGCTTGAGCCGCTGTGCGCCGACAAACTGCGGTCCAGCCAGCACGGCGATCAGCGCACACTCGAGCATTCGCAGAATCTTGGTTTTGTTCCTCGCCACGTTGCCCTCCTTCGCCAAAGAAATTGAAATTACCCGGTGGTTTTTAAGCAATCTTCAGATGCGCCCGCTTGCAACACTCTCGGGAGCAACATTTGCGTGCATGCGCTGTATTGGACGAAGTTGCTTTCAGGGGACAAGAGCCGGCTTGGCGAAAATCAATTAAGTTCCGTCCAAATCGCATAGCCCGGCGGCCACCCTTATACCACCGAGGCCCTTCTCAGTGAATAAAAAAGTTTTGCAGAATCTCGCAGCCCCTTAGACCGGCCGGAGCCCCGCCTCGCGTTCCCTCGGGGGAGTCAGGGTCAAAACGGCAGTGCTGGAGCGGCCACTTTTACAACTTTTTACAATCGTTTGCGAAGGCTTGACAACTCGCCCGGAGACGTCTTTATAGTTTTGCCAGTGCAAGGGCGAGTGAAGAATCTGGCGAGGCTGAGAATGTCCAAGAAGTGGCGATTGACGGACCGCACGCGAACCCTGCTGACGCTGGAGCTGGCCATCGTGCTCCCTGCGGCGGCGTTGATGGGCTTCAGCATCTATAACCTGAAGCATATTCAGCGCTCGGAGGCCCTGGAAGCAGCCATCCAGCGCGACTTTTCCCACGTGCTCAAGATCGCAGAAAAGAAAAGCTGGGAGAAGGCGAACGATTTGCTCCTGCCGGTTCGTAAAGAATTCCCAAGCTCCGACGAAGACCAGTCAGAAATCAAGGCCAGGCTCGAGCGCATTCTGTCCGGGCATCCTGAGTATGCATATGCGGTTTTGTACGACAAGGGTAAGAACCTGCTCTTGAGCCGCACGCAGCCTGGCCGCGACCGTGATCCGGCCTACTGCGCACTCGCGGGGACTGCAATCCGAGTAATACAGGGCTGGCTGCCCCTGGAAGCACCAGACATGGTGGCGAGCGTTCGAAGGATGGCGGAGAAAGACGAGCCACCAGTTGGATTCTACGGCGGGTGGAACCTCCAAGCGAATCCGCACCTCTACTATAGCCTCGCATATTTTGTGCCACAGGATGTTCCAAAGGATCGCGTGGTGCTTGCAGTAGTTGCTTTTGATGAGGAATATTTGCGAAAAACCTTCTTGCCCGCGATGATGCAGGAAGTATTAACCAGCAAGAGCAGCGTGCTTATGACCGATGCCAACCCTCCGGTCATGATGATCCATCCGTCGAAGGATTCCGCTCCTTGGGTAGCTTCGGCAAATTGGGACGCGGGCAAGCCGGAGGCGGAGCGCACGTTTGAGTATGTTTTTCCGGAATTAACTCTCGCGATCAAGTATCAGGGCACCACGGTCGCGGATATCGGCATGAAGTTCCTCAGATTTCACTACACCGTCTTGGCCGCGCTCTGTGTGCTGATGGTCGGTGGAATTTGGCTTACGTACCGCAACGTTTCCAGAGAGATGAATCTGGCCAGGCTGAAGTCGGATTTCGTCGCCAACGTCTCGCACGAATTGCGGACACCGCTGGCTTTGATCCGGCTCTATGCCGAAACCTTGGAGCTTGGGCGGCTCACGGCAAAGGAAAAATACCACGAGTATTTCCGCATCATTCGCGAGGAGAGCGAACGCCTGACGGCGCTGATCAACAACATCCTGGACTTCTCGCGGATCGAAGCGGGACGCAAGGAATACGAGTTCAAGGAAACGAACCTGGCGGATCTGGTGAGGTCGACACTGGATTCCTACCGGTTCCAGATCGAACAAAACGGTTTCGCGTTCGAGGAGAACATCTCGAGCGATGTTCCGCCGGTCACCGTGGACCGCGAAGCGATCGCGCGCTCATTGCTCAACCTCGTGAACAACGCGTTGAAGTACTCCAAGGACCAGAAGTACATCGGTGTGAGCTTGTACCGCGCGAACAGCCGCGTGAATCTGGAAGTCCGGGACCACGGAATCGGCATCGCAGCGAACGAGCAGGAGAAAATCTTCGAGAAGTTTTATCGTTGTGGGGACCCGCTGGTGCACAACATCAAGGGCTCGGGATTGGGCCTCTCACTCGTGCGTCACATTGCGCGGGCGCATGGTGGGGACGTACTCGTCGAAAGCACCCCAGAGAAAGGGAGCAAGTTCACGATCGCGTTGCCGTTGGATCCTGCTTTACGGACTGCGGAGGCAGCAGCGTGAGGGGCCACGGAGTGTGGAGTGGTGCCGTGCTCCGGGGAGAGCCCAAGGGAGAGGTCATGGGAACGAAAATTCTGATCGTCGAGGATGAGCCGAACATGGTTGCGGGACTCCGCGATAATTTCGAGTACGAGGGCTTTCAAGTGATAACGGCACTCGACGGCGTCGAAGGGCTCGAGCGGGCCCTGAAGGATTCCCCAGACCTGATCGTCCTCGACGTGATGATGCCACGCATGAGCGGGCTGGATGTGTGTAAGCAGCTCAAGGCGAAGCGCCCCTCGATTCCCATTATTATGCTCACGGCGCGCGGCCAGGAAGTGGACAAGGTTGTGGGTCTCGAACTCGGCGCCGATGACTACGTCACCAAGCCCTTCTCGATTCGAGAACTGCTCGCGCGCGTGAAGGCCGTTCTGCGGCGGGCAAAGACGCTCCCGAAAGAGCAGGACCGCTATTCCTTCGGCGATGTCGACGTCAACTTGCGCAGCTACCAGGTTCTGCGTGGCGGTAAGCCGGTGGAGTTCTCCAGCAAGGAATTTGAGCTGCTGAAGCATTTTCTATGTCATTCCGGGGAGACCCTGAGCCGCGACCGGTTGCTCGACGAGGTCTGGGGCTACGAGAATTTTCCGACGACGCGCACTGTGGATGCTCATATCGTAAGGATTCGCCAGAAACTCGAACCGGTTCCGGAGCAGCCTCGTTTTTTTCTGACAGTGCACGGAGTGGGCTACAAATTCGTAGGATGAGATGAACATGATGACGCCGACCGAAGGAATGCTGGACATCAGGCCGAGGGCGCTCGGGGACCGCCTAGAGCGGGAGACGAAGCGCGAAGGGAACACGAGCCAAGGTTTGCCCGCCTCGGCAAAAAGCCTTACGCCGGGCATCCAGTCGGTGAAGCAGGAACTGGATGCAGTGCGACGTGAACAAGCAAAACTGCAACAGGCCATCTATGAGGCGGCCCAGATTCAACGGAAGCTCTGCGCCCCGCGTGAACTCGTCTGGGGCGAGTTCGAGATCGCCGGCGAAATTTTTCCGGTGCGCCATCTCTCGGGAGACTTTTTCAAGGTGATGGAACTCGGCTCCGCCCTTGGATTGACGGTGGGCGACATCGCCGGCAAAGGATTGTCAGCAGGAATTTGGCAGGCCCATCTGATGGGTTTGATCCGACGCTGCGCGCGAAGGCATTCGGACCCCGCGGCTGCCGTTGCCGAAGTCAACGCGGAGCTGTGCCAGGATCAGGATGAGCCACCGATCGCGGCTCTGTTCTTTGCCCGGCTCGATCCGCAAGAGAATGAACTTGTGTACTGTAACGCCGGCCTGCCAGCTCCCCTGCTGCTGAGACGCAACAAGACTGTGGAACGACTGGAAAAAGGTGGACCGATGCTAGGTGCCGTGCAAAAAGCTGCGTACGACACTGGGAGTGTGCGACTGAATCCCGGCGATATGTTGCTCGCTTACTCCGACGGCGTGACGGAGTGCCGGAATTCGAAAGACGAGGAGTTTGAGATGAGACGGCTATCGGCGGCAGCGAATGCGGTCGGCGGCGCGAGCGCGAACCAAGTTCTCTTCTCTACGCTTGGCGCGGTACTCGACTTCGCTGATGCGTGCTCACCGGAGGATGACCTGACACTCCTGGTCATTCGCCGACGCGAGGGCACCATGATCGAGCGGTCCCCTTCGCGCAGCAAGGATTTTTCGACGCCTCACCGTGGGCCGACTTCGGTCGTACGACTGAAGAAAGCTGAACGGAGAGGAAATCGTTCCAAATAGCTGAACGGAAGCACACCCGAGCTCCCCGAGTTGCATGGTGTCGGCTCGGATGTCGTGGTGTGCCCAAATTCAGCGCAAAGGATGGGCGATGGCAACGACCTCATTATTCATGGAAGAAACAGCGCCCTGCGCGGCGCTGCACCAGCCCCTACAAACCTGCCCCGAAGTATTGAGCACCATCTACACGGCTCACTATCGCCACGTTTTGCAGGTCTGCCGGCGTTTCTTTCGGCAGCCGGAAGACGCCGAGGATGCGGCGGCAGAGGTCTTTTTGAAGCTGCACACGGTCCTGGAGACTAGAGATGAGGCAGTGCCCTTCCGCCCCTGGGTGTCGAAGGTGGCAGGCCGGCACTGTATTGATAAGCTGCGACGAAGAAAACGCGAGAAAGATTCGTGCGCGGAGGGAGCCGACGTCAGCGAAGTCCCCGACTATTCGACTCCTTCGCCGCTCTCTCAAGTGCTGCGCAGCGAAGAACGGCTCGAAGTGAGGGAACAGTTGATTCGCTTGCCGGAAAAATTCAAGGCGCCGCTCGTGCTGCGCTATTACAAACAGATGAGTTACTCCGAAATCGCGCGCGCACTGAAAACGCGGCTTCCTGCGGTCAGAATGATGATCTTTCGAGCCAAAGAGCAACTGCGCCACAATTTGCGACGCGAGCAGTGCGGTAAGAACTAGCCAACTCGGTGCCCGTATAGGTCCGGGATAGAATGCGGTATCGCCTGTGACCGGAGGATATCCAGCGGACCCGGTCTACGGGGTTCTTAAATTACAGTAGAACGATGATTTCTCCGACCACGCCCAATTCGTCGCGATGACCCTCTATCACGTGCTTCAGTATCTGCCGTCGAGAGACTCGATGCATGACTGCGCAGATGTTGCCGGCGGGTTTGTGCGAGAAAAGCGATTGTCTTGAGGTAAAATGGCGCCCACCGGGTGGTGGCACGCAGTACTTCGGGGATCTTCTTATCGACCGCCACATTAGGAATGTCGGGCGAGGAAAAGTGGAAGTAGTGCAATGTTCTGTCACAGGTTTCGGAATTCTGCTGGGGGCTGCGCTTGGTTTCGCGGCCGGGGCGCGCGGACAGGAGCCGAACAATCCTCCTCCGACGTTTACCAAAAATGTCGCGCCAATTTTACAGAAGCACTGCCAGACCTGTCACCGGCCTGGCGAGGCGGCTCCCTTCTCTCTCCTTAGCTACGAAGACGCTCGACCTTGGGCTGTCACGATCAAGATGGCGGTCACTCAAAGAATTATGCCGCCTTGGTTTGCCGATCCTCAATACGGACACTTTGCCAACGAACGTTCTTTATCCGCTGATGAAATTCGAACCTTGGTACTGTGGGTGAATGGTGGCGCGCAGAAAGGCGCTGCGGAAGATATGCCGCCTGCAAAGCCAGATTTTGTGGAGGGCTGGGGCATCCCTGCTCCAGACGTTGTGCTTACACTACCCAAGCCTTTTCCGGTCCCCGCCGCCGGGGTGATTGACTACCAGTACGTGATCGTCCCAACCGGATTCACGGAGGACAAGTGGGTGCAAATGCTCGAAGTTCGCCCAACCGACCGTGCCGTCGTCCACCATATCATTGCGTATCTCCGCGAACCGGGCTCCAATTACTTTAAGGATCAGAAGCCCGGTGTATTCTTCACCGCCCCGCCTCGGAAGGTGGACGAAAAGACTGACACTAGCGCGTTGCCGAGCGATTTCCTTGTCGGCTACGCGCCCGGGCAGCCCGCCGAGATTCTGCATCCCGGCGAGGGCAAGCTGATCAAGGCCGGCTCCGACATCGTCTTTGAAGTTCACTACACCCCGAACGGAAAGCTTACGACGGACCAAACAAGGCTCGGACTCGTTTTTGCAAAGACTCTGCCGAAAGAACGCGTGTTGACACTTTCCGCTTCCAATGGAACGTTCAAGATTCCGCCAGGCGATCCGAATTACAAAGTGGATGCCACGTTTGAAGTACGCAAGGACGTGAGGCTTGTGGCTTTGCATCCGCACATGCATGCGCGCGGCAAATCCTTTGAGTACAGATTGGTCTTTCCCGATGGCAAGAAGGAGACGATACTCAGCGTGCCGGTTTTCAACTGGCATTGGCAGTTATGGTACAACCTGACCGATCCCATCGATTTGCCGCAGGGCACGAAAATCGAATGCACCGCCCATTTTGACAATTCAGCGAACAATCCTGAGAACCCGGATCCCACCAAGTCCGTGATCTGGGGGCAGCAAAGCTGGGATGAAATGATGGTCGGCTTCTTCAATCTGGAATTTGATGCGAGGATGTCCTCGAAAGAGCTAACTGCAGCGGAAGGGGCGGTGCATGTCCACTGAGATGCCCAGAGCCTCGCGAGATTCGCTCCATAATATTTTCTTGCGGGTCTTGATGGTGGCAGTTGCATCCTGCATGGCCGGCGGCGCTGCCACAGCGCAGGGCAAGACCCCTCGTTTCCGCGTGATTGCCATCGCCGAACACGGTGGCGTTCACAAGCCATTTGTGGACGCGGCCAAGATCTGGCTCGAGGAATTGGCCAGCGAGAGTAATTTCAGCGTCGACCATATTGAAGACACCGAAAAAATCGACGACACCTTTCTCGCGAAATACAAACTGTTCATTCAGTTGAACTACCCTCCTTACCATTGGACAGACACGGCCCAGGCTGCCTTCATCAAGTACATTGAACAAGGCAAAGGTGGCTGGATCGGATTTCATCACGCCACACTGCTGGGTGAATTCGACGGATTCCAGATGTGGCCCTGGTTCCACAAGCTCATGGGCGGAATTCGCTTCAAGAACTACATCGCTACGTTTGTCGACGGTTCGGTCACAGTTGAGGACAAGAATCACCCGGCGATGAAGGGCATCGCTTCGCCGTTCGTGATCGAAAACGAAGAGTGGTACACCTACGACAACTCACCGCGGCCGAACGTTCACGTGTTGGCCAGCGTGGACGAGAACACCTATTCGCCGGCCACCGATCTCAAGATGGGAGACCATCCGGTGATTTGGACCAACGAGCACGTGAAGGCCGCGAACATCTATATTTTTATGGGCCATCATCCGGAGCTTTTCCACAACAAATCCTTCACGCAGATTTTTACCAATTCTATTTTCTGGGCCGCGGGCGGGCGGGAGAACCGCGCAAAAGGGTGGAGGCCATAAGTTGAAGATGCTGGGCATGGCGTTGCTCGTCGTTTGTCTCGCGCTTAGCGGCCGCAGCCAGGCGCAGTCCGCCGCCACTCCACCGATGAAGCATCTTTTGATAATCGCTGAGGAAAAAGGATACCGGCACGAAGCGGTCTCTCACGCCATCGCTACTATCGAGCGCCTCGGCCGGGAAACCAGTTTGTGGACGACAACCATTCGGACGGATACGGAAGCACTCACAAAACAGAAGCTCGAATACAACGCCAAAAATCTGAGCGATTTCGACGCCGTGCTCTTCTATACCGGAGGGGACCTGGAGATGAATCCGGAGCAGAAGGCTGCGCTCCTATCGTTTGTCCACGAAGATGGAAAGGGCTTTGTCGGCGTGCACAGCGCCACGATCACGTTCACCTCCTGGCCGGAGTACGGGGAGATGATCGGCGGATACTTTGACGAGCATCCCTGGGGCACGTTTGATGCGCCCATCCTGGTGGAAGACCCCAATTTTCCGGGTATGCAGCAATGGTCAAAGTCGTTTGTGTTGAAGGACGAGATCTATCAGATGAAGGACTATTCGCGAGACAAAGTCCGCGTGCTGATGCGGCTCGACGCCTCCAAGCTCGATCTGAAGAATCCTAACGTTCACCGCAAGGATCTCGATTTTGCCGTCACCTGGGCCAAGATGTACGGCAAAGGGCGCGTCTATTACTCAGCGCTCGGTCATGTGGAACAGAATTGGGATGATCCCAGAATTCAGAAAATGTATGTGGAGGCCGTCAAGTGGGCTATGGGCCTCATAAGCGCCGATGTGACTTCGCGACCGCTGGAAAATGCGCAGCACCACGGCGTAAAAAGTAGCTCGGTATCAGCTACCCTCAGAGTGCCATAACTGAGGTTCATCGAGGAGCCAAGCTTTGTGGTTACTTGGGGGCGGAGGTTTACGCAGATGTGGCGATTGATTTTCCCGTTGCTGCTGGCATCCTCGGCGTGGAGCCAGACCAGCCACACGACCCTCGCGGCAGGTTCGCCAGCGCCTGATTTTTCTTTGCCGGGAGTGGATGGAAAAACCCATCGTCTGGCCGACTACGCCGACAGTCCCGTCCTAGTCGTTGTGTTTACCTGCAATCATTGCCCGATCGCCCAGATGTACGAGCAGCGCATTCAGCAGCTGGAAACCGAATACCACGATCGCGGAGTGGCCGTTGTCGCCATTCAGCCCAACGACCCGAAAGCCATTCGAATCGATGAGCTGGACTCTTCCGACGTCAGCGACAGTCTCGAGGAGATGAAAATTCGCTTCGAATACAAAAATCTCCACTACCCGTACCTTTACGACGGCGAAACGCAATCGGTTACTCGCTCCTATGGTCCACAGGCCACGCCGCACGTCTTCGTTTTCGACAAGGATCGTAAACTGCGCTACGAAGGCCGCATGGACAACAGCTATCGCACGGAGATGGTAACCACTCGGGACGCTCGCAATGCGATCGACGCGTTGCTGGCGAACCGCGACGTAACGGTGACGCACACCGGCGTGTTCGGCTGCTCGACAAAGTGGCAGGAAAAATCCGCATCCCGCATCGAAGCGCTCCGGAAAATCGAAGAGCAGCCTGTCACAGTAGAAATGGCAACGGCCGATGACCTGAAGCGGCTACGTCAAAACGCATCAAAACATATGATGCTCATCAGTTTTTGGGCCACCTGGTGCGGTTCGTGCATCGACGAGTTCGCCGATTTTCAGGACACGTTCCGCATGTACAAGAATCGCGACCTGGAGCTGATCACCGTCGCCGCCAATATGCCGGATGAAAAACCTAGCGTGGTGAAAATGCTCAATAAAAAGCATGCCACCAGCCGAAACCTCTTGTTCGCCACGAATGATACGGCCGCACTTCAGGCGGCATTTGATCCAAGCTGGGAGTCGGCGGTTCCCTATACCGTCCTCATCGACGCCGACGGCAAGGTTCTCGATAAGAATCTCGGCACCGTGGACATGCTGGAACTGCGGAGCACCATTCTGGCGAATCTTCCTTCTGACTACATCGGCTTCAACCAATACTGGCGGGCCGGTTCCGCGCAGAAGCAGCCGGTGAAGAGTGGCGGTCGATAAGATTTTGCCCGGTCTCGGAATCAAACTCGCCGCAGCCCTTGCGCTGACCACTCTCCTTGGCACCGCTACCCATTTACTACTGTTCGCCGGTCAGATTGCAAAACCGCAAAGTATCGCAATTCCCGTGCGATACACCGACGTACGGAAAGAGGCGGGCATCGCCTTTCTTCAAGACGCCACGCAAACCGAAGAAAAATATTATTTGGAGACCATGGGCACCGGTGTGGGTTGGCTTGACTACAATCAGGACGGCTTGATGGATCTCTTCTTTGTGCAATCGGCCGCCACCGATATTTACAAGCCGCCACATCCGCTGCGCTGCGCGCTGTACCACAACAACGGCGACGGCACCTTCACGGACGTCACTGAAAAGGCCGGACTCGCTGGCGAAGGACATTACGGCCAGGGTGTGGCCGTCGGTGACTACGACAACGACGGCTATCCCGATATCTACGTCACCGGCTACGGTCGCGCCATCCTCTATCACAACAATGGCGATGGCACCTTCACCGATGTCACCGCGAAAGCCGGCGTCGCCGACCAAGGAGGATGGTCCACCAGCGCCGGTTGGTTTGACTACGACAAAGACGGCTGGCTCGATCTCGTGGTCACCAATTACATCGAATGGTCGCCCAAGAATAATCTCTACTGCGGGGAACATCGTCCTGGCTACCGCTCCTACTGCCATCCTGGAAATTACAAGGGCCAGACGACCAGGCTCTATCACAACAATCACGACGGCACGTTCACCGACGTGAGCGAAGCTTCAGGAGTCGGCAAACCCGAATCGAAAGGCATGGGCGTGGTCCTCGCCGACTTCAACAATGACGGCTGGCCCGACATCGCCATCGCCAACGACTCCTGGCCCAATTTTCTTTTCCTCAACAAGCATGACGGAACATTTCAAGATGTCTCGCTCGTGTCCGGCATCGCCGCCAGCGAAGATGGCCGCTACGAAGCCGGCATGGGCATCGACGCCGCGGACGTCGACGGCGACGGCTGGCAGGACGTCTACATCACGCATCTCGATTTCGAATTGAATCGCCTCTACCACAACAATCACGATGGCACCTTCAACGACGATACTTTTCGTTCCGGCATCGGAAACAAAGCGATCTTGCTCAGCGGTGTCTCCATGAAATTTCTCGACTACGACAACGACGGCTGGCCGGACATCTTGCAACTAAACGGCGCCATGCTCGACAACGTGCAGCTCTACCACGGCGAAGTTTCTTACAAGGAGCCCCTGCTGATGTTCCGCAACGTGGGCAAGGGCCAGTTCGAAAAAGTCTCCGACTCCCTCGGCCCGGATTTCATGCGTTCCGTCGCCGGCCGCGGCCTGGCCACCGCCGACTACGACAACGACGGCGATATCGATATCATCACCAACAATCGTGGCGACTATCCCTCGCTCCTCCGCAACGATGGCGGCAACGCCAATCACTGGCTGGAAGTTCTGCTCATCGGAACAAAATCGAATCGCGACGGCACCGGCGCTTCGCTGAAATTGACCTGCGAAGGAGTTTCCCACGTCGAGCAAGCCAAAGGCGGCATGAGCTACATGTCCGCAAGCGACCCGCGCATTTTCTTCGGTCTCGGCAAGCGCACTAGAATCGATTCGCTGGAAATTACCTGGCCCAGCGGCTTGGTGGAAAAACTGACAAACGTGCCGATCGACAAAATCATTGCCGTAAAGGAAGGCGCGGGAATCGTGGCGCACCCATTTTCGAAAATTGTGCCCAAGACGGCGAATAAATGAATTCCCTTCGACGACGCTTCCTCGGCTCCTCTGCAATTCTTCTCGGTTCCGCGCTGCTGGACGCGCTCGCCACCCCTCTTTGGAAATGGAAACGCAGCGCGCGCCTCGAAGCCGCCACCGTTTCGAATCCCGCCGCAGCATCGCCGGTTACTTTCGTTGATGTCGCAAAAGACGCCGGCCTCAATTCTCCCAACGTGTGGGGCGGCGTCGATCACAAACGCTACATCATCGAAGCCAAAGGCAGCGGCCTCGCTTTCTTTGATTACGATCAAGACGGCTGGCTCGATATTTATTTGACTAACGGAACGCGGTTGGATGCCAAGTGGCCGGAAGGAAAAGCGCCGACTTCGCATCTTTACAAAAATAATCGCGACGGAACTTTTACCGATGTCACCGACAAATCCGGCCTCGCGCGCACCGGCTGGCAAACCGGAGTGTGTATCGGCGATTACAACAACGACGGATGGGACGATCTCTTCTGCTGCTTTTGGGGCCACAACGTTTTATTTCATAACAACGGCGACGGCACCTTCAGCGATGTGACGAAGAAAGCCGGAATGTACGACGACAAGTATCGCTGGGGCGCGGGCTGCACCTTTCTCGATTACGATCGCGACGGCCAGCTCGACCTTTTTGTGTGCAATTACATTCGTCTCGATCCGGACAAAGCGCCGTCTCCCAGTGATCCGCTTTGCCAGTGGAAGGGAATTCCGGTGATGTGCGGGCCGCGCGGAATGCCGGGCGATACAAATGTGTTGTTCCACAACAATGGCGACGGCACCTTCACGGATGTTTCCGAAAAATCCGGCATTTTGAAACCGGGACCGAAATATTCCATTACTGCGGTCTCCTACGATTTCGACAATGACGGCTGGCCGGACATTTACGTCGCGGTGGACTCGCAGCCGAGCATTTTATTTCGCAACAATCACGACGGCACGTTCACCGATGTCGCGATGATCGCTGGCGTGGCCTACAGCGAAAACGGTCACGAGCAAGCGGGCATGGGCATCGGCGTGGCCGATTATGATTGTGACGGCTGGCTCGACATTTTCAAAACTAACTTTGCGGACGACACCTGCAATCTTTATCACAACAACGGCGACGGAACTTTCAGTGACGTCACGTTTGCGTCCGGTATCGGCATCAACAATCAGTACGTCGCGTGGGGCTGCGGCTTCATCGATTACGACAACGACGGCTGGCCGGACATCCTGCAAGTGAACGGGCACGTGTATCCCGAAATCGACGGTCAAAATATCGGGCAAACATTCAAGAATCCGCGGCTGATCTACCGAAATCTCGGCAAGGGACAATTCAAAGATATTTCGGCCGAGATGGGTCCGGGGATCTCGGAGCGTTTTTCCAGCCGTGGCGCGGCGTTTGGCGATTACGACAACGACGGCGACATCGACGCGCTGATTCTAAATATGAATGACTTCCCTTCCCTGCTGCGCAACGATGGCGGGAGTTTGCAGAATTGGATCAAGATCAAACTGATCGGTACGAAATGCAATCGCACGGCAATCGGGGCGCGGGTGCGCGTGGTTACTGGAAAGCACGCGCAGATGGATGAAGTGCACAGCGGAGCGAGCGTGATGTCGCAGAGCGATCTGCGGCTGCACTTCGGCGTGGGGAGAGCGCAGACGATTGACGTACTCGAAGTGAAATGGCCGACCACGCAAAAGGTGGAACAATTTACAAAGGTCAAGGCCAATCAGATTCTCACTATTCGCGAAGGCAGCGGCATTGTTTCGTCGGTTGCGCTCAAGTGAAGTGAGTTATCAGGACAGACACAGAAACGCGCATCGCTGAAATCTTGTTCTCGCAAGCTGGGGCGCAGCGTGCTGCGCCCCTACGTTGAAGTCGTGGGGCTCGTCGTTATTCGTGGAGCGGTTTTGCGGCATATACATAAATTGTTCAACGCGGCTGCGGCGGCGTGGCTTGTGGCTGGTCTTTCAGGATAATTAGGAACTGCCGGATTTCACGGCGCTGCTGCTCGATGGTGGCGGCTTCAGTTTTGTCGGCTTGCTTGTAGAGCTGCAGCTCCTGCTCTGATTGTTCGTCCTCGCCCACGCGTTTGTAGGCGAGCGCCAGGCGGTAATGCGCTTCTCCGGATTGCGGATTTACTTCGATGGCTTTTTTGTAGGCGTTGATGGCTTCCGGGAAGTTTCCTCGCGCGGAATACAAGACTCCGAGTTGAATGTGGGCTTCGTCGAGTTGGCTGTCGGCGGTGATGGCTTTCTGTAGCAGCGCTTCGACTTGCTGCAACGCAGAGGAATTTTCCAAGCCTCTCGATTGTTTCCAGAGCGCGACGGCGTAGTAGTAGCTACCCATGGCATTTGCGGGCTGGTCGTGGGTAAACCGCGCAAGCTTTTCCACCACACATGGCAGCGGATCGGGAGCGGCCTTTTCCATTTGGCCGAGGAAAAGGTAGGGAGTGGGATCGGCGGGTTGCAAATCGGAAGCTTCGCAGACGCGGCGCGCGGCATCGGAATAGGAGCCGCCGGCGTACAGAGCGGCGCCGAGTCCCGCGAGCATTCGCGCGGACTTGGGATGCGCAACGGATCCCTTCGTAAAAACTTCCACGGCGGGCTTGATGGCGCGGTGCAGGAGTAGTTCGGTGCCCCAAGTGAAATAATTCTGCTCGCTGGGATCCAAGCGCACTGCCTGCTCATATTCACGGACGGCGGCGAGAGAATCGCCGGAATGCTCCGCGCGATCGCCCGCCAAACGATGCGAGTCCGCCGCCCTTGTTGTCTCCGATGCGCTTTCGGACGCTTTGCCAGGATCGCCGGATTTCATCGCGACCGTTTCCTTGGCTAGCGATTCACTGGTGCGCAATTTCGTGTCGGAGCCGTGCCCACCGACGTTGGTCCAATCGGTGACGCCCGCTACAGTGAAGCTGGGCGAGTCGTCGAATTGCATTGCCGCTGAGGCTGAACCTGATTTTTTGGCGTTGGGCGATGGTGACTCTTTCGCCGGCGAACTTTCCAGGACCAAGTCGATCCGCTTCCTTTCACCAATGGAGAGAAGGAGCGACGCAACGGCGGAAGCGCGCATGCCGGCTTTTTCCGCGCGGACGGTGTAGGTACCGGCACGAAGAGCCAAGAAGAAGAAAGTGCCGTCGGTTTTCGTTTTCGTCTCGGCCAAAGCGGCAGTGGCTTTCTCTTCAAAGAAAACGGAGGCGTCAGAGACGGGATTTCCGACGGCGTCGCGAACAGTGCCCAACACGGTGATTACGGGGCGCGGCTCGGCTGCGGGAGCCTGCGCGAAGGTCGCTGTTGCCGACAGGATCAGGTGCAAAATGGCAGCCGCGAAGGAGCGAAAGTTTCTGAAGGGGGGTAGCGAGTGCAAGTGCTTCGCGTGTCGCAAGCCGTTCATTTCTGGCATTTTACGCTCCAGATGACCACTGGCAAGAAAGGGGTCGGCAGTATGCGGCCGTGGTGACGGGAAGTCTGCGCGATTGAGTGGGGGCACAGGGGATAGAGGTTATGACGGCGGAAGTAAGCGCCCATCGGCAGATTCGCGTTCCCGGCATCCCTGCGCGGCACTGTCGGGTAGGTACCCCCTCCCCCGGTGTTTTTGTAAGTGCGCATTCTAAAGGAGTTACAGGAGGGGTGTCTGTAAGTGCGGATTGTAAAGGACTTATTTGCACCAAAATGGTGCAAAATGCGAGGTGTCACGGAAGTGGGGAATCTAAAGGAGTTAGGGGTGCTGGTTGGTGGCGGGTTTGTTCGAGATAACACGCGCAACCATACTACAGATCCGAACCTTGTCGATAGTAAACTTAAGTTCAATTGAATGAACGCGGTGGAAGGATAATTCAAAACCTTCTCAACTTTGGTTGCCAGAGTAAGCCCCAAGCACCGACTTCGCAAGGAGTTGGCGTTAGGGTCTGTAGTTGTTCCGTCAATTGCATACCAGAAGCACTGCCGCGACTAGCTGAGGGTTAAGCGGGTTTCACTCAGGTCTAGCTCGTGCTCGATTTTGCGGAGGACTTCGTCGTTGATGCGGCCCTCATTGCGTAGGCGGACGGCGGTTTTTCGTTCGAGGCGAAGGAGTTCGCCAAGGATTTTGCGGTAGCGGTCGAGTTCCTTGTTGCTCATGCCATCGTCTTCGGAGTTTTCCTTGCTCATGCTGGCGAGGCGGCGGGTGTAGCGGCGCGCGAGGTCGTCGTAGACGGCAGCAAAATCCTTTACCGGCTTTGCCGGCAAGGCCGAGGGCGCGGATCAGCGGAGGCAGGGTCAAGCCTTGCAGCACGAGGGTCACGAGAATGACGCTGAAAGTGAGAAAGATAATCAGGTTGCGCTGCGGAAAGGGCGAGCCGTCGGAGAGTGCTTCGGGAAGAGCGATGGCGGCGGCGAGGGCGACGACGCCGCGCATGCCGGTCCAGCCGACAACGAAGATTTGTTTGGCGGAGGGTACGGCATAGCTCTGATGCAGGAAGCGCAAGCGAATGAGGCGGGAGAGATGCGCTCCCGGAAACATCCAGAGCATGCGCAGGACGATAACGATGGCGCTGAAGAGGGCGCCGTAGAGGGCCAAGTGAAACAGACTGTAGCCGCGAATTCCGGCGAGTACGTGGGGGAGCTGCAGACCAATGAGGACGAAGACCAGGCCGTTGATGACGAAGGTGAGGGAATCCCAGACAGCCCAGGCTTGCATGCGGACGGTGGCGGAGAAAAATTCGGAGCTCTGGCGGCTGAGATAGAGACCACAAGCGACGACGGCGAGTACGCCCGAGGCGCGTAGGGATTCGGCGGCGAGATAGGCGGCGTAAGGGGTGAGGATGCTGACGACGATCTCGATGGGGCCATCGTCGATGCGGCGCTCGAACCATTCAACAATCAAGCCGAGAAGCAAGCCGATGATGAGCCCGACGGCGATGAGATAGGTGAGCCGCAGAGCGCCTTCCGCGAGGGTGGGGGTGCGGCCGTCCACGACCATGGCGATGGCGAATTCGAGAGCGAGGAGGCCGGTGGCATCGTTGACCAGGCTTTCGCCCTCGAGGATGTCCACGATGCGCTGGGGCAGGCCGATGCGCTTAGCGATGGAGGTGGCGGCAATAGCGTCGGTGGTGGCGACGACCGCACCCAGGACGAAGCCGAGGCGCCAGTCGAAGCCAGGAAAAACCCAGGCGGCGGTGGCAGCTACGCCTAGCACGGTGAAACCAACAAGGCCGAAGGCTAGAAAAAGGATGCTGACCAAATTGAATTTGAATTCACGCCAGGAAGTCAGCCAGGCAGCGGAGTACAAGAGGGGAGGCAGGACCACGAGAAAAATTATGTCGGGATTTAGTGGGATGCTGGGTATGCCGGGAATGAAGCTGAGGAGGAGGCCGGCGACGACGAGAACGATAGGGTAGGGGGTTTGAAGTTTACGCGCGAGGACGGCGAAAACGACGACGAAGAGGAGGAGCAAGAGGAAGACAATTTCGATTGCGTGGATGCCGCCGCTTTGCATCATGCGAGAGTCCGGAGATCCTAGAGTACGACGAAAATGGCGGGTTCGACCACAGAGCAGGGGCCCCTAGCAAGAAGCCGGCGTCAAAATTCGGAGGCATCGGGCGATGGCGAGTGCGGGCGAGATCGAAGGCGCCGCCCTAAAGGGACGGCACTACATGAGCTAGATGTCACACATAACGGAGGGCGATCAGGGGGTCAACGCGAGAGGCGCGGCGGGCTGGAATCCAGCAGGCGACGATTCCGGTGATTAGGAGGAGCGCGGCGACGGAGGTCAGCGTGATGGGGTCGTAGGCGGAGACACCCCAGAGTTGCGTGGCGATGACGCGGGCTACGCCGAGGCTGGCGATTATGCCAAGGACGATGCCTGCGCCGACGAGGCCTACGCCCATGCGGACTACGAGGTGGAGGACATCGCGCTTCTCGGCTCCGAGGGCCATGCGGATGCCGATTTCGTGGGTGCGGCGAGCGGTCGTGTAGGCGAGGACGCTGTACACGCCGATGGTGACGAGCACGAGTCCGATGGAGCCGAAGACGGTCATCAGCAGGAATCCGAAGCGAGGTCCAGCGTAAGAAAAAGAGGCGATGAAGCTTTCGAGGGTGCCGGTGAAGGTGAGGGCGACGTTGCTGTCGGTGGCCCAGATTTCGTGGCGAATGGCGCTCATCATGGTCATGGGCTCGGGTCCGGTGCGGACGAGAACGCCGCGCGCGCCAGAGCCGGTCATGGTGTAGGGAACCCACATTTCGGGCCGCACGGGATCCTGCAGGCCGTTGTTCTTGACGTCAGCTACGACCCCAATGATCTCGAACCACGGGTCGGCGAGCTTGTCTGGAAACCGCTCAAGTTGCGGGATGTGCACGCGCTGGCCGAGGGGATTTTCGTTGCCGAGATATTTGTGCGCGAAAGTCTGGTTGATGACGGCGAGCTTGCGTTTTCCTTCCACCTCAGCTTCGGTGAAAGGGCGGCCGTCGATGAACTGGATTTTGAGAACCGGGAAATAGCCTTCGCTGCAAAGCTGAAAGAGCGCCTCCCATTTTTCGGCGTGAGTTTTGCCGGGTATTTCGATTTCGGTGTTGATGCCTCCGTAGGGCGGAAGCGTGCTGGTTTCCGTGGCTTCGAGGACACCGGGAACGGCTTTGAGACGATTTAGCAGCGGGCGGAAGAAGCCGGCGAGCTGGTCGGAGGTTTTGTAGCGGTCCTCGGGGAGAGGAAGGCGCGCGACGAAGATGTGATCAGGCTGCAGACCGAGATGAACTTCGCGGAGTGCGACGAAACTGCGCATGAGGAGACCTGCGGCGACGAGGAGGGTCAGGGAGACGGCGACTTCGAGGACGACAACGGCGTTGCGCAGGCGGCCATGCGCGGAACCGCCGCTGGTGCCTTTGCCGCTGTCGCGGAGAGGATCGTTGAGGTCGCGGCGGACAACCTGAAGCGCGGGCGCCAGACCGAAGATGATGGCGGTGAGCACGGCTACGGCGAGTGTGAAAGCTAGAACTGGAACATTGAGACGGATGAGCGCTTCGGCGGGGATGATTTGCTGGGGCATGAGCGCGACGAGGCCTTTGAGTCCGCCCCAGGCCATGACGGCACCGAGAACGGCGCCACTGACGGCAAGGAGGAAGCTTTCGACCAGGAGTTGGCGGATGATGCGCCAGCGGCCGGCGCCGAGAGCGGCGCGGATGGCGAATTCCTTTTCGCGGGTAGTCGCGCGGGCGAGGAGCAGATTGGCGACGTTGCCGCAACCGATGAGCAGGAGGAGGCCTACCGCGGCGAGGACGATGTAGAGGGTGGTACGGAAGCGGCCGACGACTAGATCGGTGAGTGTTTCGATGTGGACGCTGAACTTTTTCGGATAGTCCTTGGGATAGACGGTGGAGAGATTTTTGGCCACGACGGCTAGGTCGGATTCGGCCTGGCGGATGGAGACGCCAGGCTTGAGGTGGCCGAGCAGGAACCAGAAAACGGGAAAACCGTTGCGTTCCTGGGCAGCGGAACGGCTGGGCGTTTGCGGAATCCACATGTCGGCATCGCCCCAGCCGAAGCGCGGAGGCATGATGCCTATGAGCGTGCGCTGCGTGCCGTTGAGAACAAAAGTCTTATTGACTAGAGAGGGGTCGGCGCTGAAGCGGGTGACCCAGGTCTTGTAGCGCAGCACGAAAACGGGCGGCGCGCCGGGCTCGTAGTCGGCGGGCTGTGCGACGCGGCCGAGGAGCGCGGGCATTCCGAGGAATTCAAAGGTGCCAGGGGTGACGTAGTTACCGTCGAAGCGCTCGGTGCCTTCGCCGGAGCGGTAGAGTACATCCTTGCCGGCATTGGCGATGACGCGGTCAAATACATGATTTTGGGCGATATAGTCGAGAAATTCGGGACCGGAATAGCCAGCGCGGCCCCCGGGGTCGTTTTGCTCGGTGTCGTGGATTTGGACGGAAACCAGGCGCTGCGCGTCGGTGTAAGGGAACGGCTCCATCAAGACATTTTCGATGACGCTGAAGATTGCAGTGGAAGCACCGATCCCTAGGGCAAGGGTGACGGCAGCAATGATTGCGAACGCCGGGCTCTTGCGAAGATTGCGCAAAGCGAAGCGAATGTCCTGGCCAAGCATGCCCATGAAGTCCCTCCCCGAGGTAACTGCGCCTGAAAACTATACGTGCTCCGGGGCTTAAAGGTTTCGATACCCGAGCGCAGCAAAGAAAACAGCGAGCATGATAGAGACGACGAGTGGGATGCCGAAAGGGGAGCCTGGAGTTGGGGGGCGGCGAGCACCGAGGATGCCGCCCTAAAAGGGACGCGCTACATACGCTATGTGATTCGCACAGCCAGAAATGGTTGTGCCGCCTTTGTACCGGGACGCGTCAGAACGCGTCCCGGTACGCGAGCAGCGACGACAGATGGTTGGTTACTAGTCGAGAGTGATTACGCCGAAGATGCCATTGGCGTAGTTGTTCGAACCGGCGGTGAAGAAGAGTTGGTTGTGGGTGCCGTTGGGGCCGCCGTCATGGCCGAACTGAATCCCCCAGAGGCCGTCGATTTCGATGGGTTGGCCGGTGGCGTTGCGCAGCGGGCCAAGAAAAGCGCCTGAGCCAGGATCAAAAGCGTTCACGCGGCCGCGGGAAATATTGTTGGTGATGAGAAGAGCGTTGCTCATGGGGCCGAAGTCGGGAGGAGCGATGGCGATGCCCCAAGGCGAGTGTAAGGGGCCGTTCGCAGCAAAGTGATGGATGAGGACACCAGCGGTGGTGAAGGAATCGACGAAGCCGCCTTGGGCGTTGTTCAGCGCGGTGTAGGTGACCCAGACCGTTTCCGTTCCGTCGCTAGCGGTGGTGACCTGAATTCCGTAAGGAGCAAAATTGCGGGGAATGCCCGGATCGTCAAAGGCGCCGGGACCTAAGTCTGTCAACTGGAAGGAACCGTTAAAGACATCGATGCGGCGGTTAGGGCCATCATCAGCGGCGAAGAGGAAGTTCTTGCCGTTGTTGCTTCCGAGAGCGAGGCCCGTGTAAACGGCGCCAACCCCGGAGCGGTCGGCCCCGATGGTGGCATGGCTGATTCCGCCACTGGGGGGCGCGACGGCGGGACTCCAGCCGCTGATGGTGCCATCGAACGTGGCGAAGATGAATAGGGCTTTGCCGGACTTGCTATTTTCGGAGACCACAAAATCGCTGGCACTGGTGTTCCCGACGATGCCGGTAGGCATGCCCGTACCACCATTGGCCGCCGGAATTGCAACGGTCAGACCGATCTTTCCTCCCGCGCCGGTATAGAGCGTGGATTGACCGGTGTTCTTGTCGCTGACCCAGAAGGGGCTGGTGGGGAGCGCGGTGAGACCCCAGGCGTTCACCAAAGTCGAATCCGCGAGGGTGCCGCCCACGCCCTTGTCGGTGACCACGTCGGTACGCGTGTATTGCGCGATGGCGTTGGTCGCGAGGAACAGCATGAGGGTTGGGGCGACAAGGATTTTTAGTCGAGTCGATAAAGACATTACGATTTTCCTCCGGTGCAAGACATTTTTTGGAGCTTTCTTGCAGAGCTATACTCAGCAAACGGAGCAACAATAGCGTGCCTGGGCGGCGGGCATTGTCACGAGAAAGTCAAAACGGAGTCATCATCTGGCACGGCCGGGATTGTGACTGATTTGCAGCAGGCCAGATGAGTGAGAGTGGCGGACGGCCGAGAAACGAGGTACTTTCGAAACAACCCAGTACCGCATCTTTCGGCAAGGAGAGAATCATGTTTCTACGACTTCTGCGACTCTGCTGTTTCGGATTCCTGGCACGACCGGGAAATCGTCACGACGTACTATTCGAGCAGAAATTCCAATCTGCCGCCTGGACTTGCGAAACGGGGAGGAAATCTTCCGCCCGGGCTGGAGAAGCAACTAGAACGGAACGGCACGCTGCCGCCGGGATTGCAAAAGCGAGTTCAGCCGTGCCCCGCGGAGCTGGAGCGACGCCTGCCGCCGTTGGAGGCGGGTTACGTCCGCGGCGTCATTGGCGCGCACATAGTGATCTACAACCGCAGCACGAATGTGATCGTAGACGTCATGAAAGACGTGGTGCGCTAGATTACGAGGCTTTTTCCTGGGCGTAGGCGAGATATTCTTCGTAGGGGCCCTTGAAGTCTTCGACTTTGCCGCCTTTGAAGTGCCAGATGCGCGTGGCGACTTCGTCGATCACGTCGTGATCGTGGGTGACGAGAAGAACGGTGCCATCGTATTTCTGCAGCGCGATGTTCAGCGCGTTGATGGATTCCAGATCAAGATGGTTTGTTGGCTCGTCGAGGACGAGGAAATTCGGTTTCTGCAACATTAGCTTGCAGAAGATGAGTCTTGCTGACTCGCCGCCGGAGAGAGCTTTGGTGGGCTTGAGGGCGTCGTCACCGCTGAAGAGCATTTGACCCATGAGGCCGCGCAACTCCTGCTGATTGGCAGCGGGATCAAACTGCCAGAGCCAGTCGATGGCAGTCATGCCTTTGGTTATGGAATCACCGTGATCTTGCGCGAAGTAGCCGACGGCGACTTCGTGTCCCCAGACGACATGGCCGCTGTCGATGGGAAACTGCCGGTCTAAATCTTCGATGTAACCCGTGGCGTTGCGAACCAACGATTTCAGGAGAGTGGTCTTGCCGGTTCCGTTGCGGCCCATGAGCGCGATTTTTTCGCCACGCGTGACGCTGGCGGAGAAACGCGGAATGACCTTGAGATCGTCGTAGGATTTTTCAACGCTGCGGATCTCGAGCGGGTGCCGGCCAGAGGCACGCTTCATCTCGAAGCGAATGTATGGGCGCTGGATGTTGGACCTGGCGAGCTCGGAGGTTTGCAGGCGCTCGACTTCTTTCTTGCGCGAGGTGGCCTGCGCGGAACGGGTGCCGGCGGAAAAGCGGGCGATGAATTCATTGAGCTGGGCAATCTTCTTTTCGCGCTGGGCGTTTTCGGACTCGATGCGCGCGCGGATGTGGGTCTTGGCGACGACCATGTCGTCGTAGCCGCCGTTGTACATGATGATGGTCTCGTAGTCGATGTCCGCGGTGTGCGTGCAGACGCTGTTGAGGAAATGGCGGTCGTGGGAGATGACGATGAGCACGCCTTCGTATTCGCGGAGATAATCCTGCAGCCAGTGCACGGAATCAAGATCGAGGTGATTGGTGGGTTCGTCGAGGAGCAGGGCGCTGGGATTGCCGAAGAGCGCTTGCGCGAGGAGGACGCGAACCTTCTGGCCGCCTTGCAGCTCGCCCATTTTGCGCTCTTGCAACGAGCTTTCTATGCCGAGACCGTCGAGTAAAATGCCGGCATCCGCTTCCGACGTGTAGCCGCCTTCTTCGCCGACGATGCCTTCGAGTTCGCCGAGGCGCATGCCGTCGGCGTCGGTAAGGTGCTCATGAGGTTTGGCGTAGAGCGCGTCGCGTTCCTGCAGGGCGTCCCAGAGGACTTTGTTGCCAATCACGACTGTGTCGATTACGCGAAATTCGTCGAAGGCGAATTGATCCTGGCGGAGCACACCCATCTTTTTCGGCGCGGTGATGGAGCCTTTGGTGGGCTCGAGTTCGCCGGTGAGAATTTTCATGAAGGTGGATTTGCCGGCGCCGTTGGGGCCGGTGACGGCGTAGCGGCGGCCGGCCATGAAGGTGCAGGTGACGTCCTCGAAAAGGACGCGCGGGCCGAAGCGCATGGAGATGTTGTTCACCGAGAGCATAACCTTTTAATTGTACCGTAGATTTTGCGGAGAGCTAACTGGGAGAAAGCGGAGATTGTAAAAAGATAACGCGGAGCGTGACGGACCGCGGTGCGCTGCGATGCATCCGGTTTGCCCTTCGGATATAGACGCTAACATTGTGAAAGCGGCGGCAAGTCCGCCGCACTCCAAATAAGGCGCGCTCAGGTTTGCAGTGATGCTGGTTGTTGACTGGGGAATTCGTGTTCCCAGCGGGCGATTACTACGCAGGCGAGGCAGTTGCCGAGGACGTTGACGGCGGTGCGGCCCATGTCCATGAGTTGATCGATGGCGAAGAGGAGGAACAGCGGCTCGGTGGGGAGATGGAAGGACGTAGCGACGGCAAGGACGATGACGAGGGAGGCGCGGGCGACTCCGGCGGTGCCTTTGCTGCTGATGAGTAGGGTGAGGAGCATTACGGCTTGCTGGGCTAAGTTGACGTGAATGCCGGCGGCTTGCACGATGAAGATCAAAGCGAGGGATTGATAGAGGCTAGAGCCGTCGAGATTGAAACTGTAGCCGGTGGGGAGAACGAAAGCGACGGTGTCGCGCGGGACGCCGAGAAACTCCATTTCTTCCATGGCGCGAGGTAGAGCGGCTTCGGAGCTGGCGGTGGCGAAGGCGATGGTGACGGGCTCGGCGGCGGCGCTGAGGAATTTCTTTATGGGAACGCGGGCGAGGAGGGCGATGGGGAAGAGAACGCAGGTGATGAAGATGACGAGAGCGACGTACATGGTGGCGAGCAGCTTCAGTAGCGGCAGCAGTACTCCCAGGCCCAGATGGCCGACGGTGTAGGCGACGGCTCCGAAGACGCCGATGGGTGCGGCGAGCATGACGATGTTGGTGAACTTGAACATGGTTTCGGAGAGGCTTTCGGCGAGGGCGAGCATGGGGCGGCGCTTGGGTTCGGGGACGAGCGCGAGGGCCATGGCGAAAAGGATGCTGAAGACGACGACTTGCAGGACCTGGTTTTCGGCGACGGACTTGGCGATGTTTTCGGGGAAGATGTCGATGATGAGTTGAGTGGCGGAGTGCGGAGTGGCGTTGAGGGACTCGGCGGTAGCGGAGGGCGGGAGGCGGACGCCTGCGCCGGCGCGGCTGATGTTGATGGCAGCGAAACCAATTAGCAACGCGATGGTGGAGACGATTTCAAAATAGATTAGGGACTTGAGGCCGAGGCGGCCGACGCGTTTTAGGTCGGCGTGACCGGCGATGCCGACGACCAGGGTGCCGAAGAGGAGCGGGGCGATGATGACGCGGATGAGGCGGAGGAAGATCGTGCCGAGGACTTGCAGGTTTGCGGCGAAGGAGGGGAAGTCGTGGCCGACTTCGACCCCGGCGAGAAGGCCGGCGAAGATCCAGGAAGTGAGGGAGCGGCGTTTGGCGGAGATGGCGGC